>Ga0265780_10000723_pt1 | contig 50014 bp, 48 predicted proteins | sample P1T30metagenome_FD_192432 | JGI IMG/M metagenome (GOLD analysis project Ga0265780, IMG submission 192432) | Plant litter microbial communities from East Loma Ridge, Irvine, California - P1 T30 | ecosystem: Environmental > Terrestrial > Plant litter > Unclassified | place: USA: California... | reverse complement strand
CCGATGTGCAATAAAGTTCCAGCGTCAAAAGCTTCAAATTCCATTGTTGCTTTGTCAGTCTCGATTTCTGCAAGGATGTCTCCTTCTTTAACTTCGTCCCCAACTTTTTTCAACCATGTAGCAACAGTTCCTTCTGTCATAGTATCGCTTAAGCGAGGCATTGTGATTTTGATTGCCATAGATTATAGTTTATGAGGGATGAAAGGATAATTTTCTTGTTCGTAAACAACATCATAAAGTTGCTGTACCTCTGGGAATGGAGATTCCTCAGCAAATTGCGCACATTCTTCAACTAAAGCTTTTACTCTTTCGTCAATTGCTTCAATTTCTGCTTCAGTTGCATAGTTGTTTTCTTTGATTACGTCTAAAACTTGAGTGATTGGGTCAATTTTTTTGTATTCTTCAACCTCTTCTTTTGATCTGTATAATTGTGCATCAGACATTGAATGTCCTCTGTAACGGTACGTTTTCATTTCAAGGAAAGTTGGTCCATCACCACGACGCGCTCTGTCGATTGCTTCGTGCATAGCTTCTGCCACTTTCACAGGATTCATTCCGTCAACAGGTCCGCAAGGCATTTCATAACCTAAACCAAGTTTCCAGATATCTGTGTGGTTTGCCGTTCTTTCAACAGAAGTTCCCATTGCATAACCGTTATTTTCAACGATAAAAACAACTGGAAGTTTCCACAACATTGCCATGTTAAAAGCTTCGTGCAAAGAACCTTGACGTGCCGCTCCATCACCAAAATAAGTCATGGTTACACCGCCAGTTTCGAAATATTTGTCTGCGAAAGCAATACCTGCACCAACTGGAATTTGCGCTCCAACGATACCGTGACCTCCGTAAAAACCTTTTTCTTTTGAAAATATGTGCATAGAACCACCCATTCCTTTTGATGTTCCTGTTACTTTTCCAAGTAACTCAGCCATAACAGCTTTTGGGTCAACACCCATACCAATTGGTTGAACGTGGTTTCTGTAAGCAGTAATCATTTTATCTTTTGATAAATCCATTGCATGCAATGCTCCAGCTAAAACAGCTTCTTGACCATTATATAAATGAAGAAAACCTCTAACCTTTTGTTGGATATACAAAGCGGCTAATTTGTCTTCAAATTTTCTCCAAAGTAGCATGTCTTCGTACCACTTTAAATAAACTTCTTTTGTAACTTCTTTCATTGTTTGTTTTTTGCTAAACGTTATCGTGCCAGTAATTTGCTTAAATTGACGCAAAATAGTTTCCTCACACAAATTTGCGTTCCGAATTGTCGGAATGCAAAAATAAGACATTCCGACTTAGAACTAAAACTTAAACGATAAATTTTAGGTTTTTTTATAAATAGTTTTTATCGAAGAGAAACGGAAGTAGATTTTTTAAAGAATCTGATTTGTAAACTTCTCCTGATTCTCCCATAAAATAAATTTCTATAGGTGTTTCTTGTTTAAATTCATATTCTGCAATTGACTGTCGACAAGAGCCACAAGGCGGAATGGGAGCTAAAACTGGTTTTTCATCTGAAGTTGCAGAAATGGCCATTTTAATAATTTTTGCTTCCGGATAAATGGCTCCGGCTTGAAAAATGGCAATTCTTTCGGCGCATAATCCTGATGGATAAGCGGCGTTTTCTTGGTTGGAACCTAAGACAATTTTTCCGTTGTCTAATAAAATCGCGCAACCTACACGAAATTTTGAATAAGGTGCATAAGCTTTTTTTCTGATTTCGATGGCTTGATCCATTAAATCTAAAAGTTCTGCAGAAAGTTCTTCCTTTGAATCAAACACTGAAAAAGTCGTCGTAATGTCTATTTGTTTCATAAATGTTTTTAGGAAAAAAAATCCAAATTACTAATGAAAGCAATTTGGATTTTTTTAATCTTTAAATTATATACTAGTATTCCTCATATTTATCTCCAAAGGCAAAGCTCAGCGAGAAACGAAGTGTGTTTTCTAATGGGTTTCTGACTTTTGACGCTGAAAACAGATAAGATACATCAATTTTAATGATATTGTATGTAAAGCCAGCTCCAATAGCCATAAACTTTCTAGCTCCTTTTTCTTCGCTTTCATTGAAGTATCCTGCTCTTAAAGCAAATGAATCTTGGTAAACATATTCTGCACCCAGCGCCCATGTGAATTCTTTAAGTTCTTCCTTAAAACCGTCTGGCGCATCGCCAAAAGATTTAAAAATACCTTCGGTCCAGCCCGTTGAACGATAATCTCTATTATTCTGCGCTGTTGCTGAGTTAGCTATATTTTCTTCTTCGGCGCTAATTTCTCCATCGCCATCTGCGTCGATAGGAGCTACCGGAGATTTTGGCGTTGGCACTAATAATTTAGTCACTTCTGCATTAATAGAGACTTTATTAAATTCATCAAAGATGAAATCAAATCCACCGCCTAATCTCAAATTTGACGGTAAGAAGTTAGAGCCTTCATCTGAATCATCTAAATCGTAGTTGATTTTTGGACCTAAGTTTTGGAAATTAAATCCACCTCTCCATCTTCCGTTGAAGTCATCATACGCTATTTCTTCTGATTGATAATAACCAGAAACATCGACTGCAAATGAAGTTGCTGCATCGCCATTCGCTCCTTCAGTAGGAAGTCTTAAGTTTGATCGAATAAATCGTCCTGCAACAGACATTGAGAATCTTTCATCAAGCCTCAATGCATATGATAAATCGACTGCGAATTCACTTGGCTTTACGATATTTGGTACATCTTCTGCATTTTGACGGAATTCAATTTCTCCTAAACTAAAATAACGTAAGCTTGCCGCAAACGCGCTTTTTTCACTAATTCTATTAAAATAAGTTAGTTGGCCTAGCGAAATATCATTAACCAGGTCAGTCAAATAAGGCGTATAACTTATCGAAAAACCTTGTTTGTCTAAGGAGAAGGCGTATTTGGCAGGATTGTACTGTTGCGAATAAGCATCAGGTGATGTTGCAACACCAATGTCTCCCATACCTGCAGATCTTGCATCGGCCGCAATTAAAAGGAACGGAACTCCGGTAGTAATCACTCGATTGGCTTCCTGGGCGTTAGAATTGTTTAATCCTAAGATGCAAAGTATAAATAAGGCGGTTTTTTTCATTCTGGTTGAAATATTTAATTGAACAAATATAATATTTTATTAAAGGATTACAAGTTTCTCGTACTTTTCTGTTTTTTTATTTGTTAAAGCTGACTTGACTGTGAGTTTATAAACATAAACGCCCTTGCCAATTTTATCCCCAAAATCGTCTCTTCCGTCCCAAGTAATTTCTCTTGAGAGGAAACCTTCGGTATTAACAACCTGATTTATTGTTTTTACAATTTTTCCGGTAATAGTTAAAATTTGAACTTGAACATCTAATGGTTCGTATGGACGATTGTGCGTGAACCAAAACTGCGTATAATTTACAAATGGATTTGGGTAATTTAAGACATTTGTCAAGGTTACCGTTTCATCTCCCACTACAATAAACTGAATTTCTGCCGTGACCGGATTGTTGTAAACGTCCCAGGCTTTAAAAACAATTGTATGTAAACCAACGGCTAAATCTCTGAACGGAAATCTAACTTTCCCTTTTGTATAATCGTCAAGCTCAGTTTCATAATAATCGTTTAAAAGATAGGGGTTATTTTCATCTCCATCTAAAATAGCAACGATGTCATGCCCAATACCACTTGCCGTGTTGATTCCGTTTTCATCTTCTAAAAAAGCTAAAAATATAGGCGATTCATTTGTAATTCCTCCAGATATGAAGGTTTCATCGTTCATGTAAAGGCGAACTCTGGGACCAATGTTATCTGCAACCGCATTTGTATTAATTCCTCCAACTTTTATGGCCGTGTTAAAACCGGTTTGATCTTCTAACGCTTGTGTTTTTTTAGCATAAAAGCTGACTCTTCCTTCGCCCACGGGAATTGTAATGTCTCTTGGAACGACGAAGCTGAACTCAAAAATTCCGTTACTGACAGAAGCATTTCCTCTAAAGATTGTTTCTCCTAATAACGTAAAGTCCATCGTGATTAAGCCACTTCCGTTTGTAACGCCATCATTTCCTAATGTGGTTTTCTGGATATTTTTGTCAAATATATTTACGGATAAATCTCCATTGTAGTTTGAAAGAACTGTATTGCCTTGAATATTTCTAACTTCGCCTGACAGTTTCACCGGACTTAATGCGCTTAAAACAAAAGGTGACGTCTCGATTGGCTGGTCATTTATTTTTGTTAAAACAATCGTAGGGTTTGGAATCGCAAGCTTTACCGCTGGATCGCCAATGTAAGAAACCATTAAAGTGTTGCCTCCATACGTGTTTTTGGCATTTTTTAAGGCCTCTGCCATAGGGATATAATTTGTGGTCCCAAATCCATAAAGTTCTGAGGAAAAAGCTTCGTTAATACCTTGTCCAGTAATTACGTCAATTTTTCGCGTGGTTGTAACCATCGAAATTGCGCCGCCTCTAGGGTTCCAGTATAAATATTCTCCTGCTGTTGGTCTGTATGGGTTGTCAAATCTGGTAAATTCACAAGTTACGGTTACAAACAGTGGATATTTAAATTGATTGGTTAATTCTTGAGCATCGATTTTTTCAAAAATACGTTCGGTCGCTAAACCATCTTCTCCACCGTGACCAAAATAATTGAAAACAAGCGCGCCTTGATTAATGGCGTCAACAAAGTCTTTCCTCGCTTTTGGATAACGAAAACCGCCAGCAGAAGCTTCTTGAACATAAGAGTCGGTATGTATTTTCTTGACATTCACAAATGGTTTTGCAACTGAAATTGCATCGCCCAAATTATCTATTCCGTTCTGGATCGAATCTTCCCAGGCAGCATCGACATCATCAGAAATTAATACGAAATTATTTCGCCATTTCCCATATGATTGAATGTCATGATATTCAATGACTTTGTTGACCATTTCTGCAGCTTGTTGCGGACTGTTTACAAGCATTCTGCCCACAGACAAATCAAGGTCGTCAGATAAAGTACCTGACATTAAGCCCTCGTTTCCATCTAACATTACGAAAAAATCATCAGACATTATCGAGCTGGATAAACTAAAGCTGGACAAGGAATGAAAAATAGGGACAACATTGGTGTTATTTGGGATTCTGTTTTTATAATCAAAAGAAGCATCGCCAAAAAGATTTAGATACTTTATACGTTTTGCTGATGTCGAACTATTGTTGTAAATATATTTTACAAAATTTCTAATCGCTCCAATATCTTGCTTTCCTGATGAAAATTCTTGATAGATATTTTCAAGATTTACCACTTTTACATTTAGCTGTGAATAATTTCTGTGGAAATTAGCCAAACGTTCCGCCTGTGAGTTCAAGGAGGCTGGTGTGACAATTAAATAATCAAGATCTTGAAATGCACCTTGGCTATTTTTTAATATCGTTCCTTTCAGATTTTGATTTGCTACGCGCGATTGAGATTCTTTAAGAGGAGAATAAAAATTATTAGGATCAACGGCAATATATTTTCGCAATTCGCCTAAATAAGCTTTAAATGTAAAATTTGCACCACCAGCATTTTCAACTTTTGTTGCATTATAGATGTCTGTGATGTCCCAAACTTGCGAAATCCCCGTTGCATTTGACAGCTGATATTCTATAATTCCAGCATTTGTCGCAGCATCATTAAGTTGAAAACGAAATTGTTTTCCATAACCGCGAAGGTTTCTTTTTGCCTTTAAAATAATGTAGTCTAAATAACCACTTGAACTTGGAACACCGCTGTTGTTATACGTCAGTTTTATCGCCACATTTTCTGTGGCAGTAAAGGACGTTGTACTAGCGCCAGCCGTTGCAGCATCACCGCCATTTGACACAGGCGCTAGCGAAATAGTACCAATATTTTGACCATTGGCGTCAACTGCCATGTTAGTTGCAACGGTCGAAATCGCGCCGGCTGTAACCTCTAAATTGACGGGAGAAGTCGTCACGATGTTTGGAAATGTGAAGTCAAATGTTTGCACATTTTGAGTGTTGAACTGTTCTCCAAACCATCTTCTGCCCAGTCTTCCAATATTTGTTTTATCTACTTCATGAAATTGATAGTCGTCAAAAATTGCCGTAGTAAGATTCGCAGTTCCAGCGATAACCGGCATATTTATAATTCTTTTCCCGAAGCTTCCTTGCGCAGTTACATAATAATACGATTTATCGGCATAAACATTTAAGTGTGTTTGACTTTCATTGCTCCAATTGTCGACACCTTCGGCATAGAAAAGAATATAATCTGAGTTGTCAAATGAGCCATCTTGCTCTCCAGCCAGGATAATTGCGTTTTCGGTCAAATAATCAGGATAAAATTCGCTGTTTAATAAAGGAAGCATTCGGCCGCCGTTTCCATAGATTTTAATATTTCGTGCGTCAACACCGTTTAAATTCATGCCCAAACTTTGCAGAAAACCTCTTGATATTTTATAAACGCCTGATTTTTCTACATAAAACCGGTACCAATCTCCAGAGCTTAAAACAGAGTTTGAAATTGCAGTAACATTGTTGACAACATAGTTTGAACTTCGGTTTGAAGTATTTGAAAAGGAATAAGAAAATGACTTTACGCGTTGAAAACCAGATCCAGATTTTATAATCGGCGAAAATTCAATCACTGCTTTTTGAGAAGCAGGATTGCTCATGTTTTTCAATTTAGCATTTATCGAAGTTGGTATTTTTGAAATATTAAGTTCTCCAAGTTGCTGGCGCGACACCGTTTCGTAAGATAAATTTGTTATCTGCAGACTACTTTCGTCTGCATAGCCATTTACGCTGACTTTTTTAACATATGTGATGGTGCGGTTTTCATAATTATAGTTAAAAGAAGAACCGCTAAAAACAGGGACTTTAATTTTAGTTTCGTCGAAATTTAATCCCAAATTATCATTCCATTCAATAGAAATAGTTTCCGTTTGCTGAGCAAGGGAAGTGAGGGAAATCAGCGAAATTAGTAGTAAGAATAAGTTTTTCATCAAATTGAATAACGCTTAGTGTGCATAATTATTACGAATTTCAAAAATAATTTTTTTAACTTAATATCTAATGCAATAATTGGTTTAAATTTACGTTTTGGAAATATGCATTTAACAAAAAATTAGTTTTTTATTATTATTTCAAATTTGTGTTGCGGTTTAAAGGTTAATTATTATATTGCGGCTCGAAATTTATTACCTACTGAAAGTATGAAAGTAAACAAAATTATGGCTTTGAGGCTGATGCTGACTGCAGCATTAGTTGTGGGTGTTACTAGTTGTAGTAAGAACTCCTCAAAAAACTCTTCTTCTGCCACCGGTTGGAAAATCAATGACAAGAAAGGCGGGTTTCAATACAATTCAAAATTCAAGAAGCAAGAAACTGCTCCTGGATTAGTTTTGGTTGAAGGTGGAACATTTACGATGGGTAAAGTTCAGGACGATGTTATGCATGATTGGAACAACACGCCAAATCAGCAACACGTTCAGTCTTTTTACATGGATGAGACAGAGGTAACCAATGTTATGTACATGGAATATCTTGACTGGGTGAAACGCGTTTTTGATCCAGAAGATGAAAATTATACAAATATTTACCAAGGTGCGCTTCCGGATACATTAGTTTGGAGAGACAGATTAGGTTATAACGAAACGATGACCAACAATTACTTAAGACATCCTGCTTACGCAGAATATCCTGTAGTTGGGGTTAACTGGATCCAAGCTGTTGAATTCAGCAAATGGAGAACAGACCGTGTGAACGAAAATGTTCTTGAGAGAGAAGGTTACTTGAAAAGAGACGCAAAAGTTACTGAAGCAAAAGGTGAAAACACTTTCAACACTGAAACTTATTTGAACGCTCCAACAAAAACTTATGGAGGTAACGAAGACATCGTTCTTAAAGGTAAAAGAGGTAAATCAAAAGATAGTACTAATTTATATGCTCAAAGAACTTCTGGTATCATACTTCCAGAATACAGACTTCCAACAGAGGCGGAGTGGGAATACGCTGCAGCTGCTGACGTAGGTAACAGAGAATATAACTTATACAGAGGACAGAAGAAATATCCTTGGAAAGGAAACTACACTCGTTCTGGAAACAGAAAAGTGAAAGGGGACCAATTGGCCAACTTTAAACAAGGAAAAGGAGATTACGGCGGTATTGCTGGATGGTCTGATGACGGTGCTGATATCACACAAAAAGTGAAATATTACCCGCCAAATGATTTTGGATTGTATGACATGGCAGGTAACGTTGCAGAATGGGTTGCTGACGTTTACAGACCGATTGTTGATGATGAAGCAAATGACTTCAACTATTACAGAGGTAACGTTTACATGAAAAATAAAATTGGTGAAGACGGAAAAGCTGAAATCGTAACTGGAGAAACTATCGCTTATGATACTTTAGCAAACGGTAGAATCATGGCAAGAAATTTCCCTGGTCAAATCGCTCAAGTGCCAATCGACGAGAAAGAAACCTATTTGAGACAAAATTTCGACAAATCTGATAACAGAAATTACAGAGATGGAGACAAACAATCAACTAGATATTTTGACTTCGGAAGTTCTGAAGAAGGAGAAAAAGTAGATGACTCAAAAAGAATGTATGATTCTCCAAAACACAATGTGACTACAGATAGCTTAGGAAACATGGTGAGAAGATATGACAAGTCTTCAAAAAGAACAACTTTAGTGGATGACAATGTTAGAGTTTACAAAGGTGGTTCTTGGAGAGACAGAGCTTATTGGTTAGACCCAGCTCAAAGAAGATACTTCCCGCAAGATATGGCAACTGACTACATCGGATTTAGATGTGCGATGTCAAGAGTTGGTCCAAAATCTGACGGAAAGAAAAAAGCAAGAAATTAATTTTCAGTAAATAAATTCCAGCAAAAGCCCTTTAATTAGGGCTTTTGTTTTATAAAACAGTTTCTAAAAAATGGAAATTAAAGACATTCACGGTTTATTTTTAAAATGCAATTCAGTTTCAATTGATACTAGAAAGATTGAAAACAATTCGATGTTTTTTGCCATCAAAGGAGAACGTTTTGATGCCAATACTTTTGCGGAAGAAGCTTTGAAAAAAGGCGCTTCTTATGTAATAATTGATAACCAAGATTATTTCGTTGACGAAAGAACAATTTTGGTAAAGGATACTTTGGAAGCGTTACAGCAACTTTCAAAATTCCACAGAGAATATTTAAAACTACCAATTATCGCGTTAACCGGAAGCAACGGAAAAACGACGACTAAAGAATTGATTAATGTGGTTTTGTCTAAACGATACATCACAAAAGCAACCATCGGAAATTTGAACAACCACATTGGCGTGCCGCTGACATTACTTTCTTTTAATTCCAAGACAGAAATCGGGATTGTGGAAATGGGAGCGAACCATCAAAAAGAAATTGAATTTTTGTGTGAAATTGCCCAACCAGATTTTGGATATATTACAAATTTCGGCAAAGCGCATCTCGAAGGTTTTGGCGGTGTAGAAGGCGTGATTAAAGGAAAAAGTGAAATGTATCAATTTCTCTCAGAAAACAATAAATTCGTTTTTGTCAATCTGGATGACGCGATTCAAACTGAGAAAACGGAGAATAATCTACGAATTACATTTAGTCAAATTGATAAAAATGCTTCTGTTTTTATCAACTCATGTACGGCAAATCCGTTCGTTGAAATTGATTATCATGGCGTAAAAGTAAAGTCAAATTTGATCGGACTGTACAATGCAAACAATATAAACGCAGCAATCACAATCGGAAAATATTTCAAAGTTTCTGATGAGGAAATCAAGGAAGCGATTGAAAGTTATGTTCCAGAAAATAACCGATCTCAAATGCTTATTAAAAATTCAAATGAAGTTATTTTGGATGCTTATAATGCGAATCCAAGCAGTATGGAAGTGGCAATTAAAAATTTCTTGCAGTTGAACAAAGAAAATAAAGTCGCTATTTTAGGCGATATGTTTGAATTGGGAGATCAAAGTCTTTCAGAACATAAAAGCATAATTGCCTTGCTGGAAAAAGAATCTGATGTAAAAACTTATTTTGTCGGAAGCCATTTTTATGCTAATAAAATTGATAGCGATTTTGTTTCCTTCTATGAAACCTTTGAAGCTTTTAAAGAAGCTGTCGAAAAAGAAAATTTTCAAAACAAAATCATTTTAATCAAAGGTTCTCGCGGAATGGCATTAGAAAGATCTTTAGATTTGCTGTAAAATAAAGTGGTTTCGAGGTTTTTTTAAATACTATATTTTAAAATGTGCCGTTATATTTTTAATACTGAATAAAAAACTTATTTTTGTCTGAGGCAAGAAATTTGCCCTAAATTTGAACAATTAATTTCTTAATTATATTATGCTATTTTCAACCATTTTATTGCAAGCTGATACCATTGCAAAAGCTTCGACAGATACTATCATCGAAGGTGTTGCGACCACTGAAGAGATGAATCTTTTTAGTTTTTTGATGAAAGGTGGAGCGTTTTTGATTCCAATTATCATCCTTCTTTTCTACACCATTTATTTGATTTTCGAGAGATATCTTACTATCAAAAAAGCAGTAAAAATGGATTCACATCTGGTGAAAGATATTGCAATTCAGTTAAACTCTGGGAATATTAACGGAGCCGTTTCTTTGGCAGAGAGATCGAATACAGCATACGGAAATATTTTGAGAGAAGGAATTTTGACTATCGGAAGACCTATTTCTGAGATTGAATCAAATATGGAGCGAGCAGCCAATATCGAAATTGGTGAAATGGAAAAAAGAATGGGACATCTTGGTTTGATTGCTGGTATCGCGCCAACACTCGGTTTCGTTGGAACAATTGCTGGAGTTATAAAGATTTTCTATAGCATTTCTCAAACAGAAGATATTAGTATCGGAAATATTTCTGGTGGTTTGTACGAAAAAATGATCAGTAGCGGATCTGGACTTGTAGTGGGCATCATCGCGTATGCGGCGTATCACTTGTTCAACGGAATGATTGATAGTTTTTCATTAAATGTGCAAAAACAGATCTTAGAATTTGTAACTATAATTCAACGACCAAACGATGGGACTAAAACGAAATAGACGATTTCACGCGGAAGTTGCAACTTCTTCCTTAAGTGACATTATGTTCTTTTTGCTGTTGTTTTTCCTAATTATATCAACATTGGCAAACCCGAACGTAATCAAAATGACGTTGCCAAAAACACAGCAAAACGACAAAACGAACAAGCAACACATCACGCTATCGGTTTCTGAAGACAAGAACTATTTTATTGACAAGCAAAATGTTTCTTTCGAGGAATTGGAGGCCTCTTTATTGGCCAAAATGGGTGATGCTAAAGACCAAACGGTGATTGTGAGGATTCCTTATAATTTGCAAGTACAAGACTTGGTAGATTTGCTCCAAATTGGGGTTAAGAACAATTTAAAGTTCGTAATCGCAACAGATAAAAAATAGATTTTAAATCATAAATATAAAACGCTTCAGGAAACTGAGGCGTTTTTTTTGTTGTAGAGAGGAGTGGATTCAATGTCGGAAAATTAATGAGATAAATTTTAAAGCAATGTGCTCTTCGAGTTATGAGCCCGAAGGAAAGTTGCTTTTGAAGAAAATTATTTTGAAGAAAAAAAGCTTCTTAATATCTTAATTGTTTAATTCGTAGACTTTAGGGATTGTAATTGAATGCTTAATTTTAATTCTTAAGACTTTTTCACAAATTTAAATCTTATAAATTAATACTCTAAAGAGTGATATGTCCTTTACAGATAAAAAAAGTTAAAAGAGGATAAAAAAAGAGTATCAGTTTTCAATATCTCGATTTTGATTTAGCTGTTTTAAAATAACCAATCTTAAACGTTCTTCATTCGTATCTCCCCAATTCCCAATAGATGAAATTACAGGAATTATTGTTTTTCCAAAATCGGTTAGGCTATACTCGACTTTTGGAGGCACAACAGGGTAAATAATTTTTGAAACAAGCTCATGTTCCTCTAATTCCTTAAGCTGAATATTTAAAACCCTGCGTGAAGCATCTGGTATTTTGCGTTGCAATTCGCTCGGTCTTTGAAATCCTTCATTAATAAACCAAAGCAAACGTATCTTCCATTTGCCGTAGAGCACTTCACCTATTAGATCAAGCCCGCAGTTTAAGTTAGGTGTTATTTTTCTTTCATACATATTACAAAAGTAATCCTATGTTCCTAGATGTACAATAGGCGAATAATTTATCCCTATATGAATCGTAACTCCGTACTTGTGAGAAAGTAACATACTTCCGAGATTTGTACAATAGAATTTTAAAATACAAACACGATGGATTATCAAAATGAATTATCAGGGAAGATTGCCTTAGTCACAGGAGGCACAAAAGGAGCAGGAAGAGCAATTGCAGAAAGGTTGCTACAAGCTGGGGCAACGGTTATTATCACTGCAAGAAACGCACCGGAAGAAGAAAACAGCAAGTTGCATTTCATTCCATCTGACTTGAGTAAAGCAGAAGGAACTCAAAAAGTTGTCAGTGAAGTACTGTCGGCTTATGGAAGGCTTGACATTCTGGTGAACAATCTTGGTTCTTCAACAACACCTGCCGGTGGCTTTACTGCATTATCTGATGAGGATTGGGAATCAACCCTGCAGGCTAATTTACTTGCTCCAGTTCGATTGGACAGGGGGTTTTTACCGCAAATGCTAGATCGAAAAAACGGTGTCATTATTCATATAGCCTCTATCCAGGGCAAACTGCCATTATACGACTCTACTTTGCCTTATGCTGCTGCAAAAGCGGGATTGAGAAACTATAGTAAGAGTTTATCGAATGAAGTTTCGCCTAAAGGTGTTCGCGTGCTAACTGTTTCTCCTGGATGGATCAATACAGGGGCATCAAAAGCTTGGTTGGCTGAGATTGCAAGAAACGCCAACAGCACTGTAGAAGAAGCACAACAGGGAGTAATGGACGCATTGGGCGGAATACCATACGGAAGACCTGCTGAGCCTGAAGAAGTAGCAGAATTAGTTGGTTTTCTTGTTTCTCCCAGAGCCAGCTATTTGTCAGGAACTGAATATGTAATCGATGGCGGTACTGTACCAACAATTTAATAACCTTTAAAAATAATAACAATGAACTTACCAAAAGTGTTAACAGACCTAATTAAAGCACAGAATGAATTCGACGCCGTGGCATATGCCAATTTATTTTCAGAAACTGCCGAAGTATTTGATGAAGGTAAAACGCATAAAGGACGAACCGAAATAGAGCGTTGGATTATTCACTCGAACAACAACTACAAATCTATTATGAAACCGCTGGAATATACCGAAAACGCTACAGCAAGCATCTTAACTGCAGAATGCTCAGGGACATTTCCAGGAAGCCCTATCACGCTAAAGTTTCACTTTAAAATTGTTGCCGGGCACATTCAGCATTTAAAAGTAACCGATTAAGCTATTAGGAGAGTAAAACATACTGTACATCATTAAAATGACAACGCCATTGAATTCCAAAGGCGTAGTTTGTATTTAGTGGGCGACAGATTTAAGTCCGAGACTCTTACAATAAGCATTTTTCCGGTGAAACCTTTGAGTTTTTTGATTGTGTTTTGTCAATCGCTCATCAAGATTGGAAGTTGGACAATTAAAGTATTTATTTATTGAATCGCTAAAAATGATATTTCCATTTAGCTTAGATTATAAACAAAAAAAACTCCTTAATTTCTTAAGGAGTTAATCGGTGGGCGATGAGGGGTTCGAACCCCCGACCCCCTCGGTGTAAACGAGGTGCTCTGAACCAGCTGAGCTAATCGCCCGATTTCAGCAATTTGGTTTCCCTTATTGCGTGTGCAAATATAAGCTAGTTTTTTAAATCTGCAAGCATTTATTTGAAAAAATTACAAAATTTCTGCAACTACAAAAGTGCTTCCGCCGATGTAAATAAAGTCGCTTTCAGAAGCATTTTCTCTAGCTTCTTCATAAGCTTCTGTAACAGAATTAAATACTTTTCCGTTAAGTCCAAAAATTATTGCTTTTTTTGCTAAAATAGAAGCTTCCAATCCACGAGGAATATTTGGTTTGCAGAAATAATATTTCGCATTTTTTGGAAAAAGTGGCAGAACATCGTCCAAATCTTTGTCATTGACAACGCCCAAAACGAAATGCAAGGTGTCGAATTCTTCTCTTTGCAATTGTTTCATCACGATTTCAAGTCCGTGTTTGTTGTGTGCCGTGTCGCAGATTATTTTTGGATGGCTTCCTAATTGTTGCCATCTTCCTTGTAATCTAGTGTTTTTAACGACATTCCAAAAACCATCCGTTATATTTTCTTCCGAAATTTTGAATTGATTTTGAGATTGCAAAACTCGAATCGCCTGCAAAACCGTCTTCTTATTCTGAACTTGATAATCTCCTAACAAAACCGAAGGATACGTTTCTTGAATCAATTCCGAAGCAAAGAAAATTTCAGATTGCGTTTCTTTTGCTTTACTTTCAAAAACAGGTTTCGTTTCAAAAGTATATTCGCCAATTACAACAGGGGTTTTCGGTTTAATAATTCCTGCTTTTTCGTAAGCAATTTTTTCAATCGTATTTCCTAAGAATTGAATATGATCTAAACCAATATTTGTAATCACAGAAAGTAGGGGAGAAATAATATTCGTGGAATCTAATCTTCCGCCCAAACCAACTTCAATTATCGCAATATCGACGTTTTCCTGACGGAAATAATCAAAAGCCAAACCAACGGTCATTTCGAAAAAACTCAGTTGATTTTCTTCAAAAAACGATTTGTTAGAAGCAATAAAATCGACAACAAAATCTTCAGAAATGTCTTCGCCGTTGATTTTTATCCTTTCGCGAAAATCTTTTAAATGTGGCGAAGTGTACAATCCAGTTTTATAACCAGCTTCTTGTAAAATCGAGGCTAAAAAATGCGAAGTGGAACCTTTTCCGTTAGTTCCGGCAACGTGAATTGTCTTGATTTTTTTTTCAGGATTATTGAGATGATTGGCTAACAAAATAGTATTGGTCAAATCTTCTTTATACGCAGACGCGCCTTGTTTTTGGTACATCGGCAATTGACTGAACATCCAGTCTAAAGTTTCAGAATAGTTCATTTTTCAGAATTGAAAATGAGAAATCGGAGTTTGAAAATTAATTCAAGCTGAAGTTGTACACAATTGTCCCAACTTGTTTTTCAGGAGCATCGCTGTCAGCTTGCCATCTCGTTGACATTGCAGCAATCTTGGCTTGATCAGCCAAACATCTTGCTGGGTTTGTAGTTCCTTTAACACCGGTAACAACACCAATGGTTTTACCGCTTCTGTCAACAGTCACTTGAACCACAACTTTTCCAGATTCATTACAGGTATATTTTGGGGCTGGTTTAGAAAGTGCTTTTCTATTTCCTAAAGAATAACCGCCACCGCTTCCGCCACCAGAACCTGGTCCACTTCCAGGGCCGTTGCCTGGTCCATTTCCAGGACCGTTACCGCCACCTGTTCCACCGCCAGAACCTCCGTCGCCATAATAATTGTTTGAATTTTTATCGCCGTTGAGTTTTCCTTTGTTTCCGGCAACACCGTCGTCTCCATCGCCACCTTTATTATTTCCACCTAAGATATTTGCAAGCGCATCATTGGTAGTTTTAGAAGGTTGTTGTTTGACAGGAGTTATAACAGGTTTATCCGTTTTTTTAATTTCTGTTTTGACAGGTCGTTTGTTTTCAACCACAGAAACCGCATCTTCATCGTCAGAAGCTTGCGTCAAAATATCTTCTTGAGCGCTTGCGGATGATTGCGGAGCTGATTTTGCAGTCTGGCTTACTTTCAAAACCTCGCTCGTATAATCAGCTCCAGAACCAAACTCGCTGTCTCCAAAGTTTACAGTCACACCGCCACCACCGCCTCCGGCAAGCTCTTCAATTCTTTCGGAAGTTGCAAATGTGATGAAGATTAAAAGTAGCGTGAAGATCACAAATAATAAACTTGTGATAATCAATGATTTTTTTTGCTCTTCAGAAATAGGCTGACTCATAACTTTAAATAATATTCGATAAAAGTATAGAAAGATAACGGAATTTTCGGAAAAATGTTATCTAAAAATACTGAAATCAATAATTAGACCAATTGTTTCAAGGCAATTTCGAAAGCAGTTGCGCTAATGTTTTTCTTATCTGAATTTAAATTGTGTGCTTTTTGGATGGCATTTTTGATGATTTCAGAAGTATCGTTGAAGATCGCTTCGTCAGTCATTTGTACTTTTTTCTCCATAAAATAAGCAAAAACTCGTGCCATACCGCAGTTTGAAATGAAGTCAGGAATCAAGCTTACTTTTTTATCCGTAGCTTCCATAATTGGTCCGAAGAAAATTTCTTTGTCAGCAAACGGGACGTTCGCACCACAAGAAATTACTTCCAATCCAGAAGCAGTCATATTATCCAATTGCTCTTGAGTAACCAATCTTGAAGCAGCGCAAGGCGTGAAAATTTCAGCACCAATCGTCCAGATTTTTTTGTTGATTTCTTCAAAAGGAATCATTCCGTCAGCAACCAATTGGTTTCCGTTTTTGTTCACGAACATCGTTCTAATCTCTTCAAAAGTGAATCCGTTTTCATTGATAACACCTCCGTCACGGTCAATAATCCCAACAACTTTTGCTCCAGAATTAGCCAAATAATAAGCTGCAGCCGAACCTACGTTTCCAAAACCTTGCACAATCGCTTTTTTTCCTTTGATGCTTCCTCCGTAAATATCATAAAAATGACGAACCGCTTCGGCAACGCCAAAACCAGTGATCATGTCGGCAACCGTATATTTTTGGTTTACGTCTGGAGAATAAATCGGATTTTCAATCACTTTTACAACACCTTGACGCAATTGCCCAATTCTGTTAATTTTATCAGCTTCCGTCGGTTTGAAATGTCCGTTGAAAACGCCTTCTTGCGGATGCCAAACGCCACATTCTTCCGTCATTGGAATAACTTCGTGGATTTCGTCAACGTTTAAATCGCCACCGGTTCCATAATAGCTTTTCAATAAAGGCGAAACGGCTTTGTACCATCTTTGCAAAACGCCTTTTTTTCTCGGGTCATTTGGGTCAAAGTTGATTCCAGATTTTGCACCGCCAATTGCTGGTCCAGAAACGGAAAATTTTACTTCCATTGTTTTCGCCAAAGAAAGCACTTCATTCATGTCAAGTCCTTTTCTCATTCGGGTTCCACCGCCTGCAGCGCCACCGCGAAGTGAATTTATTACGGTCCAACCTTCAGCTTCTGTTTCAGCATCTTTCCAGTTGAATACAATTTCTGGTTCTTTATTTTCAAATTTATTTAATAAATCTTTCATTGTTTGAGTAGTGTTATTTTAGGTTTGCAAATATAGTTTTTAAGTTTCAGAGTTTCAAAGATTACGAGTTCCAAAGTCTAAGGCAAAAATATTTTCCCAGAACTATGATTTTCCCTCGCGCCAGTCACACTCGCCAACGTATTAATTTCGTTTCTCAATTTTAAAACGCCCAATAATCCAAAAATAAGCGCTTCCTTATATTGTATTGTTTTATCGTCCGGAATTTCAAAAGTCATTTCAGGCAAGTGGAATTTCATTCTTTCCATCAAAAAATCATTGTAAACGCCACCGCCGGTTGCCAAAAGTCTTCCTGTTTTTTTAGGCAAAGCCAAAGAAGTTTGAATGGCAATATGTTCGATAAAAGTGGCTAATCTGTCTTCTAGAGGAATCGAATGTTTTTCAATCATCGGAAGAACAACAGTTTTCACGAATTCAAAACCTAAAGACTTTGGATGTTTTTTGGAATAAAAATCGATTGCATTTAATTCGTCCAGAAGCGATTCTAAGATTTTTCCGGTTCTTGCCAATTTTCCTCTGTCGTCATAATCCAATCCTAATTTATTGGCATAAAAATTCAAAACGGTGTTTACAGGGGAAATGTCAAAAGCAATTCGGTTTTCATTTTCCTCAAAAGAAACATTTGAAAATCCGCCAAGATTCAGGCAGTAGTTATATTCCGAAAAAAGAAAACGGTCGCCAATCGGAACCAACGGCGCACCTTGTCCGCCCAATTCCACATCTTGAACTCTGAAATCACAGATGACTTTTTGATTGACCAATTTTGAAATATTCGGAAGGTTTCCGATTTGCAATGTGAATCCGTTTTGTGGCTGGTGTAAAATCGTGTGTCCGTGAGAACATATTCCGTCTAAATTTTCGAGCTTGTTTTCTTGGATAAAATCAGAAATAATTCCTCCTAATAATAAGGTATAATCTTCATTGAGTTTTTTCAATTCAGCTTTCGAGAAATCAACAGCGTTTTTTAATCTTGAAATCCATTCTTCAGAATACGCAATTGCAGTAGCTTCCTGAATTTCAAAATGCCATTTGTTTGCCGCATTTTTGAGAATTATATGAGCTAAATCGACTCCATCCAAAGAAGTTCCCGACATAACTCCGATAACGTTATAGCTTTCTGTAATCATAATGCCAAAATTAAGTATTCTTATTGAAAATTTGATAATTAATATTTACATTTGGGCACAAAAAAACAGCAAACGGCAAATAATACCTTTATAAATTATGGATTTTAAATTAACCGAAGAACACCTAATGATTCAGCAAGCGGCGAGAGATTTCGCTCAAAATGAATTGTTGCCAGGTGTAATTGAGAGAGACGAACACTCAAAATTTCCAACAGAACAGGTGAAAATGATGGCTGAACTAGGTTTTCTAGGGATGATGGTTGACCCAAAATATGGCGGTTCTGGATTAGACAGTATTTCTTACATTTTGGCGATGAAAGAAATTGCAAAAGTGGATGCTTCGGCGGCTGTTGTGATGTCTGTAAATAATTCATTGGTTTGCGCTGGATTGGAAAAATATTGCAACGAAGAGCAAAAAGAAAAATATTTGGTGCCTTTGGCAAAAGGGGAAGTGATCGGCGCATTCTGTCTTTCTGAGCCGGAAGCCGGAAGTGACGCGACTTCGCAAAAAACTACGGCTATCGATAAAGGCGATTACTACTTATTAAACGGGACAAAAAATTGGATCACGAACGGAGCGACAGCTTCAACTTATATCGTGATTGCGCAAACTGACATCGAAAAAGGCCACAAAGGAATCAATGCTTTCATCGTTGAAAAAGGTTGGGCTGGTTTTGATATCGGACCAAAGGAACAAAAAATGGGAATCCGTGGTTCTGACACGCATTCTTTGATGTTCTCTGATGTGAAAGTTCCAAAAGAAAACAGAATTGGTGCTGACGGTTTCGGATTTAATTTCGCAATGGCGGTTTTAAACGGTGGCAGAATTGGTATCGCTTCTCAAGCTTTGGGAATCGCAACTGGCGCGTATGAATTGGCTTTGAAATACTCAAAAGAGAGAAAAGCTTTTGGAAAAGAAATCTCAAAACACCAAGCAATTGCTTTCAAATTGGCAGATATGGCAACGCAAATTAGCGCTGCAGAATTGCTTTGTTTCAAGGCAGCTTACGAAAAAGATAATGGTCAAGATATTTCTCAATCTGGTGCGATGGCAAAACTTTTTGCTTCTCAAACTGCGATGGATACTACAATTGAAGCCGTTCAAATTCACGGCGGAAACGGTTATGTGCGCGAATATCACGTGGAAAGAATGATGCGTGACGCAAAAATTACGCAGATTTATGAAGGAACTTCTGAAATTCAAAGAATCGTGATTTCAAGAAGTATTCTTGCCGATTAATATTTTTAGAAGCAAATCGGCTGGTATTTTCAGTAAATGCAATTCCCGCTGGACGGCATTATCTTTTCTTTTTTAAAGAAAAAAAGAAAAGGATAATTACCACCATCGGGGCTATTTGAGAAACTATTCGCATTTTTGTAAACTTCACGACAATAACGTGAAGATGCACCTTTAGAAAAAATAAAAAATCCAGCTTTTACGCTGGATTTTTTTTGGAGAAAAGCGTCATAAAATACTATCTTTATGCTATGAGTCAGAAGCCAAGATCGTTAAAAATAAAAGTTATTGTTGGATATCTATTGCTTTTTGCGATAGCAGTTTTGTCTGTTTGGTTTATTTACACCGAAATTTTAAAGACGGCAATTCCCAATAAAGACGCCACTTCAGACAATCAGCAAATTATCCAAATCAGTAATGCAATTGCCAATCTTTATGCTTCTGAAGCCGTGGGAAGAACTTCAATATTAACAGGTTCCTCAACAGATTATGCTGAATACAATCGATTGCTAGATAGCGTAAATGCAGAAATTGAGGGAATAAAAGATATTCGTGACGCCACGCAATTAGCCAAACTTGACACTATTCAAGGACTGTTACAAAAAAAACGAAACAGTGTCAATGAAATTATCCAGTTTCGTAATTTTTACAATAAAGAGTCTACGTTTGACCGTGCCGTTAAAGGAATTTACAATGCAAAGGATTCGTTGTACCGAGAAATAAAACCAGTAAAGTTTTCTCGAAAAACGCAATTTACAGATTTCTTGGAAGCTGCGTTAACAGAAAAACAGTTGGATTCATTGGGAAGATTACAACTTTCAAACGATTCGCTAGCGATGGCTTTTGAAGGAGTTTTGACCAAATTAATTATCAAAGACAACAAATTAAAATACCAGCTTTTCAAAAAAGAGCAGAAAATGCTGGACGAAAACCGCATCATTTCTGACCAACTTCGAATTGTGCTTTCCTCTTTAGAAAAGCAGATTTTGCAAAAATCATACGCCAAAATTAACGAATCAAAATTGGCGATCGACAATATTATTCAAACAATCGCTTGGGTTGGAGCGCTTACTTTTTGTCTCTTGATTATTTTCGCCTACATTATCATTCGGGATTTGACGATCAATCAAAATTATCGAAATCAGCTCGAGAAATTAAATGCTGAAAAAGAAGATTTGTTAAGAAGCAAAATGATGCTTTTGGCGACGGTGACGCACGATATTCAAACGCCTTTGGGAAGTGTAATCGGTTTTTCTGACTTGCTTAAAAATACTGAAATCAGCTCAAAGCAAAACCAATATTTAGATAATATAAAACATTCTTCAAATTATATCTTGAAGTTAGTCAACGATTTAGTTGATTTTTCTAAATTGGAAAATGATCGCATAAAAATTGAAAAAGTCAGCTTTAATTTTAGAGATTTGATTGAAAGTACTTGCAAGCCTTTAGAACCAAATGCTGAGAATAAGGGCATCGAGTTAAATTGGGATGTGGAAGATGTTTTAGACAATAATTATGTTTCCGATCCATATCGAATGAAGCAAATTCTGACCAATTTGATTTCAAATGCTATCAAATTTACGCAAGAAGGTTCTGTAGAAGTCAGCGCGAAAATTGAAGATGGCAATATCGAAGTTTCTGTTTTAGATACCGGAATCGGGATTGCGAAGAACAAGCAGAAAGCCGTTTTTAAAGAATTTACACAAGCTCATTCTGGGATCGAAAAGAAATTTGGTGGCACAGGATTAGGTTTGACAATCGCCAAAAAAATGCTTCGTCTTTTGGACGGAAAAATTACATTGGATAGTGAAGAAAATAAAGGTTCGATATTTACAATTACAATTCCGGCGATAAAATCGGGTGTTGAAAAAGCAGTTGAGGAAGCGCTTCCGGTTTTAAATTCTGAATTTGATTTTTTACAAAATAAACGAATCTTAATTGTGGATGACGATGCGATGCAATTGTCATTGATGAAAGAAATTTTTGCAAATTATCCTGTGAAAATCACGACTTTGGTTGATGCTTCAAAAGTGCGAAATCTATTGGAACACGAACAATTTGATTTGGTTTTGAGCGATATTCAAATGCCAAATATCGACGGTTTTGAGTTGGTTCGAATTATTAGAAACAATAATAATCCAAAGATTGCTTCGATTCCGGTAATCGCTTTGTCTGGAAAAAGAAACTTAAATCCTGAGGATTTCACAAGCAAAGGATTTACGGCATTTCATCCGAAGCCATTAAAATTTCAAGAACTTTTACACTTAATGGAATCAATTTTCAATGGAAAACCGATGAACGTTTTTGTGCAAGTTGCTGATGCAAAAAGAGATGAAAAACTGTTTGATTTGACGAGCTTAAACAAATTTACACAAGATGATCCGGCTTCATTGAAACTAATCCTCGATACATTTATCACAAGCGTTGCCGAAAATACTAAAGTTTTAAAAGAAGCCGTTGCTGAAATGGACGAACCAAAGATGTCTGAAGTGGCGCACAAGATGATTCCGATGTTAAAGCAAATGGAAGTTTATACGATTTCGGATTTGTTAGAACCCATCGAGGACAACGTCTTAGATTTTGATAAATCGCAAATGGAGGGTTACACAAAACAAATCTTTGAGAAACTTGAAGAACTGGTAGAAAAGCTAAAAAACTACGTCGCTTAAAGATCGATGCTGTACAATTTTAATTTGTTGTAAAGCGTTTTTCTATCGATGTTGAGTAATTTTGCGGCTTTGCTTTTGTTAAAATTAGCTTGTTCCAATGCCTGACGAATCGCTGTCTCCTCGTTTTCTTTGGTATAAGAAACAATCGAAGCATTTTCATTGGAAGAAATCATTTCTTGAGGCAAAACTTCAATAGGAACAAAATCGGCTTTTGTTAAAAGAACTGATCTTTTAATCGTATTTTTCATTTCACGAAGATTTCCTGGCCAGTCATAATTCATAAATAAATCAATGACTTCGTCGTCAAAACCTTTAATGTCTTTTTCTAGATCTTCGTTTGCTTGCGCCAAAAAGTGATGCGCAAAAATCATAATATCATGTTTTCTTTCGCTCAATCGTGGTGCTTGAATGCAGAATTCATTAAGTCTGTGGTATAAATCTTCACGGAAATCACCACGTTTTACAGCTTCTGATAAATCTTCATTTGTAGCCGCAATAACTCTGATATCCACTTTAATTTCGTGATTGCTTCCCACTGGTTTCACTTTTCTTTCTTGCAAAGCACGCAACAATTGAATTTGAACTTCATAAGAAAGATTTCCTACTTCGTCTAAAAATAATGTACCGCCGTTTGCAGCTTCAAAGTGGCCGACTTTATCATTAATTGCTCCGGTAAATGAACCTTTGATATGACCAAAAAATTCGCTTGAGGCCAACTCTTTTGGAATCGCACCACAATCCACAGGAATAAATGGTTGTTCCTTGCGCTTGCTTTGCGTGTGAATCGTGTGGGCAATATATTCTTTTCCGGTTCCGCTGTCGCCAATAATCAAAACTGACATATTGGTTGGTGAAACTAGGCTCACATATTCGTGTAGTTGATTTGATGTGGAACTAATTCCTTTTACAAACGAAACGTCAACCTTGTCAGCAATATCTTTTTTAGAAGAAACTGCTTCCGGTTTTTCTGATTGTTTTTTTAAGGATTGTTCAATCGTATGAAGAATTTCATCAGGATTTATTGGTTTCCCGACATAGTCATAAGCTCCCATTTTCATAGCGCTCACGGCAGTTTTAATATCGGTGTAACCTGTCATTAAGATGACTTGTGTTTTTTGAGAAACTTCTTTAATGGATTTTAAAATTTGAATACCGTCGCTGTCTGGCAATCTGATGTCGGTTAAGACCACGTCAAAAACCTGATTTTTTATTGCATCTTCGGCTTCCTTCGCAGTGAAAGCGTTGGTAACTTCATACCCTTTTTTTTGCAAAAAAGTCTTCAGCATTACACAAAAAGATGTGTCATCGTCAATTACCAAAATTTTAGAACTCATAAATGGATTATCTGTTTTCTACAAATTTAAAGTTTTAAACCAAATATGAGTGTTAATATATGTTATAAAAACAATAAAGGAGATGCCCCCACATCTCCTTTAATATTGCAGAGAATTAAAAACTCTCTTTTCAACAAACTTAACTTAAACTATGTATTTTTTAAATCTACCTTCTGGCCAATCAAATATGAATTTGCAAGTAAAATATTCTTTTTCATAACAATTTCTCGTGTGCAAATAATGTGGAATTGATTTCCAAAATAAACTATGAAATAAATGTGCCAAAATAATATAATTACGATTAATTTCTCGAAACCTTACAATTCACTAGGGTATAGGGATATTAACATTAAATGATTTTAAACCTGAAATGTGTGGAAGTGTGGAATGTTACACAGTAAACATGTGGAATTACACAAATTTTTCAAACAATAAAAGGAGATGCCCCCACATCTCCTTTTATTTTGCAGAGAATTTTTACAAATTCCCTTTTCAACAAACTTAACTTAAACTATGCTTCTTTAATGAATTCTCCTGTAGCTGAAAAATACGCTGTAACTGTTTTACCGTCTTTTGATAAAATCAATTTGTATTCTCCATCTTCAGCCTTGTGCGCTTCTTTTAATGTATAACCGCCATATTTTGAGCTGATGTTTTTTAACGCATCGGAAGGAATAGCAGAAGCTTCAATAGGTGTGTATGTTTTTTCTTGTAAGATATTTATCTCAGTAGAATTGTTTGTTTGTGTAGATGCATTAGCGTTAATTCCGAATCCTAATGCGATAACTGTAAGTGCAAGAATCTTTTTCATAATATATATTTTTTGTGGTATGTTTTAGTTGTTTAGCTAATTGAAATAAATGTGCCAAAATTGAAATAGTAAATTAAAATATGTTTAAGTGTTTATTTTTTAAGTAGTTATAAGTTTTGGCAAGTTTCATCTTAAGTTTGTTTTTTGTGTAATTGTGTGGAATAACTTGTAATTATTTTGTAGAATTCAACAAAAAATGGATCAAAACCGAACGTCTTCTTTTAAAAATGTTAAAATCTGCAAACGATTAATTGTCGTATTTATAGAATAGCTAAATTAGAGTACGTTTTTAGCAACTTTTTACCAACCACCAAACCAAACCAATGCTGACAAACTCAATTACAAAAGGTCTTGACGATCTGGTTTCGCTTTTAAATAAATTGCCAGACAAAGAATATTCAAAGAAATGTGAGCATTTAAGCAATGCCACAATCGGGGAACACACGCGACATATTATCGAAATGTTTCAATGTCTCGAAAAAAATTATAAATCAGGATTAGTGAATTATGATAAACGAGAAAGAAATTTGCAACTCGAAATAAACACAAATTTTGCGATCGAGAAAATAAACGAAATTAAAAAAAATCTCCAGAAAGAAAATAAGGAAATTCAATTGCAACAAATTATTGATGGAGACGAAATCAGAATTGAAAGTAATTATTTTCGCGAGTTGTTATACAATTTAGAGCACTGCATTCACCACCAAGCCTTGATTAAAGTTGCCGTTTTGCAATGTAAGCAGGTTCAAGTTGATGAAAATTTTGGCGTTGCTCGATCCACAATCGAATATAGAAATCAATGTGCACAGTAACTTTTGTTCGCTCAAACGATAAAATTATTATCACTTCAAATCGGGATGAGCAGGTTTTGAGGCCAAATGCACTCGAACCTAGAAAATACACAGTTAATAATAAAGAAGTAATTTTTCCAAAAGACCCAAAAGCGGGTGGAACTTGGTATGCTGTTAACGAAGACGGAACTGTTTTGGTATTGCTAAATGGAGCCGATGAAAAACACCAAATGACGGGAAATTATAGAAAAAGCCGTGGCTTGATAGTGCTTGATATCATTAGCGATTTTTCTCCTATAAATGCTTGGAACGAGATTGATTTAGATAACATCGAACCGTTTACTTTAGTTTTGTTTCAAGATAAAACTCTCTATCAATTGCGCTGGAATGGAATCCAAAAAGACAAATTAGCTTTAGATACAAATCAAAATTATATTTGGTCGTCCACAACTTTATATCCAAAAGAAGTTCGTGAAAATCGGGCAAAATGGTTTTTTGATTATATGAATTCAAAGGAGATTTTTTATGAAAATGATATGTATAATTTCCATCGATATACTGAAAATGAAAACTCAGAAAACGGTTTGGTCATTAACCGAAATAATTTTTTGAAAACATTAAGCATCACCCAAACCACAGTTGAAAATAACGAAGCGAAGATGAAACATTATGATTTAGTGAATCAAAAAGAATTTGAAAATACAATTAACTTCGTAGCAAATAAAACGCATTGAAACTCTTTTTTCATAAGTTGATCCATTGGGAATACTGGCCTTACCAAATAGTTTATATTCCAATATATTTTTTGTGGGCCTATTTTTCAATCAAAGCAAGAACCATTTTTTTCTTCAATGCCAGCAATCCAACAATCAGAAACGGAGGATTTATTATGGATTCTAAAATGGAAATCTATGATATAATTCCACAGCAATATTATCCAAAAACTAAATTAGTCAAGGCAAATTATACTTTTTTCGAAGTTCTAAAAATTTCTCAGGAAGCTGATTTGAAATATCCAATGATTGCCAAACCAGATATGGGATTGCGTGGAACGGCGGTAAAAAAAATCGACTCGCCAGATAATTTAAAAGAGTATTCTGAAAAAGCAGATTTTGATTATGTGATCCAAGATATGATTCCGTTTGCCAACGAAGTTGGGATTTTTTATGTTCGTTATCCAAATGAAAAACAAGGCAGAATCACCGGAATTGTAGCCAAAGAATTTTTAATAATCAACGGCGACGGAGTTTCTACAATTGAAAATCTGATCAAAAATAATCCAAGACATGCGATGCAGTTAAGCGTTTTGAAACAAGAATACGGAAGCAAACTGCAAGAAATTTTACCCAAAGGCGAAAGTGTTAATTTGGTTCCTTACGGAAATCACGCTCGCGGTGCAAAATTCATCGACGGAACCAATTGGATTACGCCAAAACTGACCAAAACAATCAACGAAATGTGTCTTCAAATTCCAGGCTTTTACTTCGGAAGATTGGATGTGATGTACAACTCGTTTGAAGAATTGGAACGTGGCGAAAACTTTCTTTTGGTAGAGTTAAACGGCGCTTCCAGTGAACCGACGCATATTTATGATCCAAAACATTCGCTATTTTTTGCTTGGAAAGAATTGGCGCGACACATCAAATATATGTTTGAAATCAGTATGATGAATCACAAAAACGGAATTCCGTTTTTGACAAAAAAAGTTGGTTTTGAACAATTAAAATTAGATGCTGCGATGAAGAAAAAAATCGTGAATTTTTAATTTATGAAAGCGTTAAAAAACATACTTGTTGGTTTTGCAGTCAGCTTTTTGGGTTCGATTCCATTGGGTTTTTTGAATATTATCGGCTTTGAGATTTATTCCAAAACAGAAATTATAACCTTAATTTTTTATCTTTTGGGTGTAATTTCCATTGAAGTTTTTGTAATTTATTTCACGTTGATTTTTGCTAGCAAATTATTGGAAAATAAGAAACTGATGAAATATATCGAGATCTTTTCAGTGCTTTTCATGTTTCTTTTGGCCTATGTTTTTTATTCTCAATCAGGAGCAAAAGTGGAAAATCAAGACGTTTTAGAAAAATACAAAGACTATTCGCCTTACGTTATCGGCGTGATTTTGAGTTGCTTAAATTTTGTCCAAATTCCGTTTTGGTGTGGCTGGAATCTTTATTTGGTCAACGGAAATTATATCGTTTCAAAATCAAATCTCAAGTTTTTGTATATTTTCGGAACAATGCTCGGCACTTTTTCCGGAATGCTTTGTTTTATCCTATTTTTAAATTTGGTCACAAAATCTTCCACGGGACTTTCCAATTATTTAATGTCGCACATTATTCCGCTTTTTTTCATCGGAATGGGATTGTATCAAGCTTATAAATTCTACAAAAAGTATTTTAAAACTAAGAAATAGATTGGAATTTTTGTGTGCGGAAATTTCTAAAAACTGTGCAATTTGCGTTTTATTTCTTTATTTTAGCAAAGCCAATAAAACACAAAAAATGAAAAAAATACTTTATCTACTTCCGGTTTTTATTTTCGGATGCAAATCAAATAATGCCGTTGTCACTGAAATAAAGCAACCTTCTGAAATCACTTACAAAGTTAGCCAGCAAGACGTTTCAAAAACCTTGGAATTCTTGACTTCAGACGAATTGGAAGGAAGAGAGCCAGGCTCAAAAAGTATGGAAAAGGCAGTGGCTTTCTTGGAAAATGTGTACAAAAAAAATGGCGTGAAGCCTTATTTTGTAAGCTATAAGGACACGCTTTCCAATTTTGATAAAACGGCTTATAACATCGTCGGTGTTATTGAAGGAAACGACCCAAAGTTGAAAAACGAGTTTGTGGTAATCGGAGCGCATTATGACCATATTGGTATCGACGAAAAAGCTTTGGGCGATAAAATTAATAATGGTGCGAATGACAATGCTTCGGGAACTACCGCAGTTACTGAAGTAATTAAATATTTTGCTAAGAATAAAACCAACAAACGAAGCATTCTTTTTGCCTTCTTTTCTGCCGAAGAAAAAGGACTTTTAGGTTCAAAACATTTGGCTAAAAAATTGAAAGAGAAAAATTTCAATATTTACACAATGCTAAATTTTGAAATGATCGGAGTTCCGATGAAGCGCGATTTTACAGCTTACATTACAGGTTACGGAAAATCAAATATGGCGTCGAAATTCAATGAGTATGCTGGTAAAAACTTGGTTGGATTTCTCCAAGCTGAATTGACGTACCGACTTTTTATGGCTTCAGATAATTATCCTTTTTTCACAGAATTTAATGTTCCTGCCCAAACAGTTTGTACTTTTGACTTTGAAAATTATGAATATTACCACAAGCCACAAGACGAATTTAAGTTAATGGACACGGCACACATGACTTCTTTTGTTCAAGAAATGCTTCCGGTAATTGAAAAAATGACCAATTCTGAAACGAAAGAAATCGCTTTAAAAAAATAAGAAATAAATAATTGAGATTGCTTTTTGCAAGCTCGAAGTGAATAGAATGAAAAATATAATTATCTCGGGAACGAGCAGAGGAATTGGTTATGAATTGGCGCTTTTATTTGCAAGTGAAGGCCACCAAGTTTTGGCAATTTCCAGAAAAACGCCTCAAGCTTTATTAGAACACAAAAATATTACGTGCCTTTCAGTTGATTTGGCGGAAGAAAATGACTTGCAAAAAGTATCTGATTTTCTTTCTTCCACTTGGAAAAAAGTCGATGCGATTGTTCACAATGCGGGCGCTTTGGTTTTAAAGCCTTTTGCAGAAACTACTTCGGCAGATTTTGAAAGAGTTTACAAAGTAAATGTTTTTGGCGTTGCTTCGTTGACCAGAATCGCTTTGCCAAATTTGAATCCCGGAAGCCACGTTGTGACGATCAGTTCAATGGGTGGCATTCAAGGAAGTATGAAATTCGCCGGACTTTCTGCTTATAGTTCGAGCAAAGGCGCCGTGATTACACTGTCAGAATTATTATCTGAAGAATTTAAAGAAAGAGGAATTTCGTTTAATGTTTTGGCTTTGGGTTCAGTTCAAACCGAGATGTTGGCAGAAGCTTTTCCAGGTTATGAAGCGCCACTTTCTGCAAAAGATATGGCCGATTATATTTATGATTTCACCTTGAAAGGGAATAAATTTTACAACGGAAAAGTGTTGCAGGTTTCTTCTTCAACGCCTTAAATTATAGTTACTTTTGAACGAAACACTTTCGAAATATCTTCCTGAACACGCTGTGATACCTTGTTTTGAATTAATCAAGGTGAATGAAGTTCATCTTAAAATTGTGAACGAGCGAATGACGCGCCACGGCGATTACAGAAAAGGACCGGGAGGAAAACACGAAATTACCATCAATTCAAGCTTGAACAAATACAAATTTCTGATGACTTTGATTCATGAAATTGCACATTTGGTCGCTTTTAAAAAATTTGGAAGAAATATTAAACCACACGGAAACGAATGGAAATTTACGTTTCAGCAGTTGATGGTTCCATTTATTCGACCAGAAATTTTTCCGAATCACATTCTGCCTTTGCTTGCCAAACATTTTAAAAATCCCACGGCAAGTAGCGATACTGATGCAAAACTTTCCTTGGCCTTGAAACAATTTGATGCTCAGAATGATAAGAATTATGTTTTTGAGTTGCCAGCCGGAAGCGTTTTTAGAATCCACAACGGCAAGATTTTTAAGAAAGGCGCACTGCGAATAAAACGTTATGAATGCCAAGAAATAAGTTCGGGAAGAGTATATTTGTTCAACCCAAATGCTGAGGTCGAATTATTGCCTCATTAATTGTTAAATGAAATCTAAACTATTATGATTTTACGCTTAAAATCGCAATATTTACTATAGATTGAAAACGAATACAAATGAATAAAAATTATTTTGCGATATTAATGGCGGGCGGCGTCGGTTCCCGATTTTGGCCGGTCAGTACCAATGAATTTCCGAAACAATTTCACGATATGCTTGGAACGGGCGAAACGCTCATCCAAAAAACGTTCAGCCGTTTATCTAAGCTGATTCCTGCAGAAAATATATTAATTCTGACCAATGAGCGATACAATGATTTGGTTTTGCAACAGTTGCCTCAAGTAAAACAAGAACAAGTTTTATTAGAGCCGGCAATGCGAAATACGGCGCCTTGTATTTTATATGCTTCGCTAAAAATCCAAAAAATGAATCCAAATGCGGTGATGGTCGTTGCGCCAAGCGACCACTGGATTGAAGACGAAACCGCTTTTGTGGATAACCTTCAGACTGCTTTTGACTTTTGCGAAAAGGAAAATGCGTTGATGACTTTAGGTATTCAGCCGACTTTTCCGAATACTGGTTTTGGTTATATCGAATACAATAAATCAGATGAAAATTCGATTAAAAAAGTAAGCCAATTCAGAGAAAAACCAGATTATGAAACGGCCAAATCATTTTTGCAAGCCGGAAATTTTGTTTGGAATGCCGGAATTTTTATTTGGAGTGCCAAAGCAATTACAGAAGCTTTTGAACAATTTCAGCCACAGATGAACGCTTTGTTTAATGAAGGACTTCCGATTTATAATACTGAAGCAGAAAAAAACTTTATTGAAAATAATTATGCTTTGGCAGAAAACATTTCCATCGATTATGCCGTAATGGAAAAAGCGGATAATGTGTATGTTTTGCCCGCGACTTTTGATTGGAACGACTTGGGGACTTGGGGCTCTTTGTATGAAAAACTTCCAAAAGACAATCAGTTGAATGCAGTTGTAAATGCCAATGTTTATTTAGAAAACGCTACAAATAATATTATCAGAACCGATGCGAAAAAACTCATCATCATCGACGGATTAAATGATTACATCATCGTTGATAAAGAAGATGTTTTGCTAATTTACCCGAAAGGCAAGGAGCAAGAAATTAAGAGAATTACAGCTTTGGTTACGAAGTAAACCTCAAATTAATAGAATAAAAAAATCCTGGAATTCAAGTTGAGTTTCAGGATTTTTTATTTAAAAAGTTCTTTTAATTGTTTCTCTAAAGAGTTTTTATTGAGTTCACCGCTACCTTTCCATTTTCCAATTATTTTCCCGTTCTTATCTATTAAGACTTTATGAGGGATTCCATTTAAAAAATAATCTTTTTCTATATCGGTGGTATTTTGAATAGTTGCAAAGTGTTTCCAATTTCCAATGTCCTCTTTTGAAATAGCAGTTTTTAATTTTTGCAAGTCTTTGTCAATTGAAACACTTATCACTTCAAAACCACGTTTTTTATATTTTGAGTAAAATTTTTTAATATAAGGTAATTCTTCTCGACAAGGCGCGCACCAGCTAGCCCAAAAGTCGATAAGAACGTATTTTCCTTTAAAGTCTTTGAGAGAAAATACTTTGCCGTTTATGTCCTTTCCAGAAAATGATGGAGCAATACTACCGACTTTACTTTTCTTAAAATAAGTAAGTTGTTCGGCCATTTTTTTACCACTATCGCTGTTTTTAATTTCCTTAGAGGCGTTTCGGTAAATTTGTTCGTATTCATCGTAGAAATTTTTCCCTGGTTGCCTGGAAATTTGCTGATGCACTAATTGAAATGAGTAAAGTGAATAAGAATGTTTCTTGGTGTATTCAAAATCCAATTTTAATTCATCAATATCATTCTTGTCAGAGATATTGTATAAACTATCGAGTGTCAAATATAGCTTTTTGGTTTTCGCAGGGATTTTCGATTCTTTAAGTTTGTGGTTCGATATGCTTATAAGTTTCGAAATAGAATCCCTAATAAAATCTGTATTTTTATGTAATTTTTCAATTTCAATTTTGATTTGCGACTCTGATTTTTGCTGAGCACTACTTGTAACAGCAAAAAAGAAAAAATAGGAAATTAGTAAAAATCTCATTACTTATTATTCTCTTCCTCTTCAGCTTCCGCCAACAGACTTTCTCTTACTTTTTTGAATAAATCAGAAGAATAAACGAATTCTACAATTGATTTATTTTTGGTTTCTAAGATTTCTTCGTTGTTTCCTTCCCATTCTTTTAAACCGTTTTTAAGGAAGACAATTTTCTCACCAATCTGCAATACAGAGTTCATATCGTGCGTGTTAATCACGGTTGTCATTCCATATTCTTTCGTAATTTCTTGAATCAAGACATCAATCAAAATCGAAGTTTCTGGATCAAGACCAGAGTTTGGTTCATCACAAAAAAGGTATTTTGGGTTGTTCACAATTGCTCTTGCAATCGCCACACGTTTTTGCATACCTCCAGAGATTTCAGAAGGCATTTTTTTATTGGCATCGACCAAGTTCACTCTTTCTAAAACCTGATTGACCCGTTCCTTGATTTCACTTCGTTTTTTATTAGAAAACATTCGCAACGGAAAAGCTACATTTTCTTCAACTGTCATCGAGTCAAAAAGAGCACTTCCTTGAAAAACCATACCAATTTCAGTACGAAGTTCTCGTTTTTCATCAGGCGCCATTTTAGCATAATCTCTTCCGTCAAAAGAAATTATTCCTTCGTCAGGTGTATGAATTCCTAACAAAGTTTTAAGCATAACCGTTTTTCCGGAACCAGAACGCCCGATAATCAAGTTGGTTTTTCCTGTCTCAAAAGTCGTAGAAATACCTTTTAAAATTTGGGCATCGCCAAACGATTTTTTTATGTCTTTAACTTCTATCATGAGCTTAAAAGTAATTGTGTTAAGATAAAGTTCATCAGAATGACCACGACGCTGGTCCAAACGAATGAAACCGTACTGGCTTTACCAACTTCCAGTGCGCCACCTTTCATGTAATATCCGTGAAATGATGGAATTGTTGCCAAAATAAATGCATAAACCATGGTTTTGATAAACGCATAAACAATGTGAAACGGAATAAAATCGGTTTGAAGTCCCGTAATAAATTCGTCGCTTGAGGTCAAATTTCCATAAACTGCGGCCATATAACCTCCAAAAATTCCTAAAAACATACTTAAGGCAATCACAAAAGGATAAAGGCAAAGTGCAATTATTTTTGGGAAAACCAGATAGTTTAAGGAATTTACACCCATAACTTCCAGTGCGTCAATTTGTTCTGTAACTCGCATTGTTCCAATACTTGACGTAATAAAAGAGCCCACTTTTCCGGCCATAATGATCGAAATAAATGTAGGAGCGAATTCTAAGATTACCGATTGTCTTGTTGCAAACGCAATTAAGGTTTTTGGAATAAGCGGATTTGTCAAGTTTAGTGCCGTTTGAATGGCCACAACACCTCCGATAAAAAAGGAAATGAAAGCGACGATTCCAAGAGATCCGATAATTAAATCATCAATTTCTTTTAAAACCAGTTCTTTCATAAACGTCCATTTTGTCGGTTTGTTGAAGATTTCCTTCAACATTATGAAATAACGGCCAATTTGGGTTAAGTATCTTTTAATCATTGCAATTTTCTAAATAAGGGCTAAAATACAAAATTAGTTATGAGTTATAAGTCATGAGTGGTTTGTTTTTTCAAATTGCTCAAAAACTAATGGTGCCAATAAATTAAAGGTAAGTCGGAAACTGGAAACAAGCTATTTAATTAACTTTTCTTTCATTTTTTTTAAGCGATAGCTTCGGATGAATTTCGCTTGTTCGGTTGTAACCAAAAGTGGTTTTTTAGCTGATTTTGCCTTTAAAAATCCTTGGATGTAATCAAAAAACAACAATGGTTTTTTCTTCAGCATTGCCAATTTAGCGGAAGCAATTGAAGTGATTAAAAATCCGTAGCCTAAAGTATAAAAAGCTTCTCCTTGTTTGTAACGTGCTGTTTTGTTATAGTTTGCGCCAGTTGGTTTTAAATGTTTTACTTTTAAAGATTGATTGGTAACGACTTTCCAGCCATAAAATTTACAAAGCAACTCATCAACCGTGTCCCAACCCATCGCTGGTTTTAGATTTCCGATTTGCAAAAAACATTCTTTCCTATACGCTTTAAATGCGCCACGAATGTGATCTTTATCTGTAAGATTTTCTAAAATCCAATCGCCATTTTTTTCGATGTAAGCAAAACCTCCAGCCATCCCAATTTTTGGATCAGATTTGAAAGTTTCCATTATCGTTTCGAAATAATTGTTTGGCAAAATCAAATCGGCATCTAATTTTACGATGACATCATAATTTTCGTCTAAAGTTTCAAAACCTTTGTGAAATGCTTGAATTACTTTGCTTCCGGGAAGATGAATTGCTTCTGAAGTTTTTTGAACCAAAGAAATATGTGGAAATTTGGATGAAAATTCGTTTACAATTTTCGAAGTTTTATCCGTAGAATTATCATCAACAACCACAATTTTTGACGGAAGTAAAGTCTGTTCCACTAAAGATTGCAAAGTCAAAGCAATAAAAGCTTCTTCGTTGTGCGCCGGAATCACGATGTAATAATTCATAACTTTAAATTAGGAATTACGAACTTTTTCTGCGTAAACGATATAATATCTATTTGTGAATCTCCGTAATAATGGACGAATTCCAAATTTTTTCACAGGATTTGTCCACTTATTTCTGTCGATGATTTTCCAGCCGGTTTTCTCCAAAAGCCAATCTAATTGCCAGTCTTCAAATTCGTGGTAATGTCTGTCCCACATGTCGGTTTTACTGCGATAAGCTGATGAAAACCATAAACGCATTGGAATTGAAATAAATAATTTATCGGATTTAATATTTTGCAAAACCGTGTAAGGATTCAGCAAATGTTCAAAAATTTCGAAAGCCGTTGTGACCGAATAATTTTCGTTTTGCAACGTAAATTGGTCAACATCTAAATCTTCTCCTTTGGTATTTGAAACTAAAAATCCTTCCTGTTTCATGATTTTTGAAAACGGATTTTCTACTCCTAAATCCAAGATGGTTTCAGAAGTTGTAATATGTTTTTTTAAAAATTCTAGCGTGTGCCCGAATCGTTTATTTGGAAAAGTTTTTTCGTACATTTTATATTTTTTTAATGTTTTAAAGTCAGAACATTAAGCTTTAAACATAAAAACTTTTATAATCGATAAGTAAACGCGTTAATATTCATCCCCGCGCCAACGGAAGCGAAGATAACAACATCTCCTTTATGAAGTTCTTGATTCTCTATTTTTCCTTTCATGAGCATATCATACAACGTGGGAACTGTTGCAACGCTTGAATTTCCATGCTCGTGAATGCTCATGGGCATGATGTTTTCTGGAGCAGGAAGATCAAATAATTTATAAAATCGATTGATGATTGCCTCGTCCATTTTTTCATTTGCCTGGTGGATAAGTATTTTTTTGACGTCTGAAATAGGTATTCCGCTTTTTTCCAAGCAACTTTTCATTGCGCATGGGACATTGCTCAAGGCAAATTCGTATATTTTTCTACCATACATTTTTATATAGCGCGTATCTGGGTCTAAATCTTTGTTGAAAGAACTTCCAAAATAAAGATAATCTGCTTCGTCATAAGCAAAAGTAGCGCTCTCATAAGATAAAAGTCCTGAATTATCATCGATTCCTTCAACTATTGTGGCACCAGCGCCGTCAGCATAAATCATGGAGTCGCGGTCGTGCGGATCAATAACTCGCGAAAGGGTTTCAGCGCCAATTACTAAACAGCGTTTTGCCATCCCAGATTTAATAAAAGCATTTGCTTGCAATGTTCCCTCAATCCAGCCTGGACAGCCGAATAGAATGTCATATGCAACGCATTTTGGATTTTTAATGCGTAATTTATTTTTTACTCTGGTGGCCAAACTCGGAACCGTGTCGCCTTGAATTTTACCGTGCTTTACATCACCAAAATTATGTGCCAAGATGATGTAATCAATTGATTCTCGGTCAATTTTTGCATCTAAGATAGCATTCTCGGCAGCGATTGCGGCAATGTCAGATGTCATCAAATCTTCACTTGCATAACGACGTTCTTCAATTCCGGTGATACTCTTAAATTTTCCAATAATAACTTCCGTAGAATGCGCAAGAGGCGTCCCGTCCTCATTTAAAAAAACGTGTTTGTCAAAGTCTAAATTTGAGACTTTGATTTCTGGAATATAACTCCCAGAACCAATTATTTTAATGTTCATCATAGAAATTTTACGTTATGCTAATGTATTAAAAATATACCGTCCACCCTAAAAATATGGTATGCATGCATATAATTATTAAATTGTCAAAAAATTTGAATTTTGTTGTTGATATATAGGTATTTACGCATTTTTATGAAGTTTAATTTGCATAACTGTAGCAATCGACAACGCGTTGGTCTTTATTATTTCTGCATTTTTGCCAGAAAAATTGCTGTCAACCGTGATATAAAAGTGATTTAGCCAAGTTTTAAAATGTTTATCATCCAATTTTTCTTCCGCGTTTAGATCCAAATGAATTTTCATTACGTTGTTAGAATAGTCACCTTTTCCGAATAAACTTAAATTCCAGAAATCAATGATTTTTGGCAAATGTGATTCGAGGTCAATTTTTGCAATTTCTGTGAAGATGTAATTTATAGTTTCGTCTGAAAGTAATTTCGAATAAAATTTAGATAGAAGAATTTCCAAATCTTGTTTGGTTTCGATGTCTTGCATTAGTGAAGTAAATATTTAATAGTGACCTTTCAGCGAATGAATTAAAATTAAATTCGCTTCTTCATCAATTTCATAAACCAAACGATGTTCTTGATTAATTCTTCTGCTCCATAAACCAGAAAGTCGATGTTTAAGTGCTTCAGGTTTTCCAACACCAGAATATGGTGTTTCCTTTATCGAAAGCAAAAGTTCATTGATCTTCTTTTGAACAGATTTATTTCCAGATTTCATCCAAAATGCTAAATCGTCGTCAGCATCTTCCAGAAGCTTTATTTCCATAGATCTTCAATCTTGATGATGCGTCCTTTTCCTTCTTTTGCTTGCTGTCTACTTCTTTCGATTTTGGCAACAAACTCAGGATTATAAGGACTTTCTGTATCAGATTGGTCAGTAGAAATTTCAAATTTGACTTTAATAGAATTTAAAAACTCTTTTATGATCTCAACTTTTTCTGCTTCGGTATGTATTATTAAAGTTTCCATTTTATAAAAATTTGTATTACAAAGATAACGAATATTTTAAATTAAAATTAAAGGCAAAAAAATAACCCTTTCGATGTGAAAGGGTTAAGTTGTAATTTATTTGAAATTCTTAGCTTTCCATATAAGCTTCAATCGGAGCGCAAGAACAAACTAAATTTCTGTCTCCATAAGCGTCATCAACTCTTCGAACTGATGGCCAGAATTTATTTTCAGCGATATATTCTAATGGGAAAGCAGCGTCTTCTCTGGTATACGGAAAATCCCAAGTATCAGCAGTCAACATTGCTAAAGTGTGTGGCGAATTTTTCAAGACATTATTTTTATCGTCTGCAGAAGCTCTTTCAATTTCTTTTCTAATCGAAATCATCGCATTACAAAAACGATCTAATTCTTCCAAGTTTTCACTTTCCGTAGGTTCAATCATCAACGTTCCAGCCACTGGGAAAGAAACTGTCGGAGCATGGAAACCATAATCCATCAAACGTTTTGCGATATCGGTAACCTCGATTCCTTTTTCTTTAAACGGACGACATTCGATAATCATTTCGTGTGCCGCACGTCCCATTTCTCCTGTATATAAGGTGTCAAAGTGACCGTTTAATCTTTCTTTAATGTAATTTGCATTCAAAATTGCGTGGTGTGTTGAACTTGTCAAACCTTCCGCGCCAAGCATCGTAATATATCCGTAAGAAATCAAGCAAACCAAAGCAGAACCCCAAGGCGCTGCAGAAATTGCCGTAATTGCGTTATCGCCACCTGTTGGAATTACTGGATTTGTTGGTAAAAATTCAACCAAATGTTCTGCAACACAAATTGGTCCAACACCAGGTCCGCCACCACCGTGAGGAATAGCGAAAGTTTTGTGTAAGTTCAAATGGCAAACGTCAGCACCAATTGTCGCTGGATTTGTCAATCCAACTTGTGCGTTCATATTCGCGCCATCCATGTAAACTTGACCTCCATTTTCGTGGATAATTTTTGTCACTTCAATGATTGAAGCTTCATAAACTCCGTGAGTTGATGGATACGTTACCATCAAACACGCCAAGTTATCTTTATATTGAATTGCTTTTGCTCTCAAATCTTCAACGTCGATATTTCCGTTTTCTGACGTTTTCGTAACCACAACTTGCATTCCTGCCATTGTTGCTGTCGCCGGATTTGTTCCGTGTGCCGAAGCTGGAATCAAAGCGATATTTCTGTGAGAATCGCCTCTTGATTGGTGATACGCACGAATAACCATCAAACCTGCATATTCACCTTGAGCACCAGAATTTGGTTGTAAAGTTGTTCCTGCAAAACCAGTTACAACGTTCAATTGCTCTTCTAATTTCTTAAGCATAATTTGGTAACCTTCCGCTTGTTCCACTGGAGCAAACGGGTGAATGTTGTTCCAATTTGCCATGCTTAAAGGCAACATTTCTGCAGCAGCGTTCAATTTCATCGTACAAGATCCTAACGAAATCATCGAGTGATTCAACGCCAAATCTTTTCTTTCTAACATTTTGATGTAACGCATCAAAGCAGTTTCAGAATGGTGTTTGTTGAAAACGTCGTGCGTTAAAAATGTTGAAATTCTGTTTAGGCTTCCCAAAATCATTGACACATTCGATAATTCGCTAACTGTCTCAGTTTCTTTTCCAACAGCTTCAGCAAAAATTGCCACAATTGTGTTGATATCTCCCAAACTTGTCGTTTCATTGAAAGAAATTGAAACAGATTCGTTATCAATATAATAGAAATTGAATTCGTTTTTCTCTGCAATCGCTTTTACTTTTTGAGCATTCGCTTTCACAACAATTGTGTCGAAGAAAGAAGTATTCGTTTGGTAAACGCCAATTTTATTCAAAGCTTCTGCCGTAGTTACTGCCGAAGCATGTACTTTGTCAGCAATATATTCTAATCCTTTTGGACCGTGGTAAACCGCATACATTCCGGCCATAACAGCCAAAAGTACTTGCGCCGTACAAATATTTGAAGTCGCTTTTTCACGTTTGATATGTTGTTCACGCGTTTGCAAAGCCATACGAAGCGCACGGTTTCCGTTGGTATCAACAGTTACACCAATAATTCTTCCCGGCATACTTCTTTTATATTCTTCTTTTGTAGCAAAATAAGCCGCGTGAGGTCCGCCATAACCCATCGGAATTCCGAAACGTTGCGTCGTTCCAACAACCACGTCAGCGCCCATTTCTCCTGGAGAAGTTAGTTTTACCAAGCTTAAAATATCTGCGGCAACAGCCACTTTGATTTCGCTTGATTTTGCTTTAGAAATAAATTGGGCATAATCGTGAACTTGTCCAAATTTCCCTGGATATTGCAAAATTGCTCCAAAGAAATCATTTCCGAAAGTAAATTCTTCATGGTTTCCGATAACTAATTCAACGCCAATTGGAGTCGAACGTGTTTCTAAAACAGATAAAGTTTGAGGCAAAATTTCTTCAGAAACGAAGAATTTGTTTACGTTATTTTTCTTTTGGTCGCGAGTTCTTACGTCAAAAAGTAACGCCATTGCTTCTGCAGCAGACGTTCCTTCATCCAATAATGAAGCATTAGCGATTTCCATTCCTGTCAATTCGATAACAGTAGTTTGGTAATTCAACAAAGCTTCCAAACGACCTTGTGCAATTTCTGCTTGGTAAGGTGTGTAAGCCGTGTACCAACCTGGGTTTTCAAAAACATTTCTTTGAACAACCGCAGGCACAATCGCCGGATGGTAACCCAAACCGATATATGATTTGAATACTTTATTTTTATTTCCTAATTTCTGAATGTGGTTCAAATATTCATATTCAGTCATTGCTGGTTCCAAGTTTAATGGCGCTTTTAGACGGATATCATCCGGAAGCGTTTCATAAATCAATTGGTCAATCGACTCAACACCAATAGTTTTGAACATATGTTGAAGGTCGTTTTCTCTTGGACCGATATGTCTTAAAGCAAAAGCATCTGTTTTCATAATAATGTGTAGTGGGTTGTTTTTTGTGGCACAAAAGTACTTATTAATCTCAAAATTTAATCGTTTTTTAACACGCTTTTTTTAGGAATTTTTCAACGAAAATGCTATGTTGTTAACACTTTCGTTATTTTTGCAGTATGCACGCTATCAGACGACTATTTAATTTTTATATAAACGGAAGTATTCACGTTGGAATTGCCGTATTGTCTCTGGTTTTAATGACAAACCACATGTTCGAAAATCCGTTTGATTTGGCAATGGCGGGATTTGCTTTCTTCGGAACTATTTTTGGTTACAATTTCATCAAATACGAAGCTTTTTTTCGGACTAAAAAACCATTACGGTTAGAACTGAAAGCAATTTTCGTTTTAAGCCTAATTTCTTTTTTAGCTTCGGCCTATTTCTTTTTTTGCTTGGAAAGAATTACGCAAATCACCGCTGTAATTTTCTTCGGATTGACTTTTTTATATACAGTTCCGGTTTTTTCAAAGAAGAAAAATATCCGGAATTGGAGTGGTGTCAAAATTTATATCGTCGCCATTTGCTGGTCTGGTGTGACAACTTTGCTTCCGTTAATGAATGCAGGAACCGAAGTTTTCTCGGATGTGATTTTAAAATGTTGCCAGCGATTTTTATTAGTAATCAGCTTGATTTTAATTTTTGAAATCATCGATTTAAGAACCGATGACCCAGCTTTGAAAACCGTTCCGCAAAGAATAGGAGTGAAGAAGACGAAAATTCTGGGAATAATGCTGTTGATTCCGCTTTATTTCTTGGAATTTTTAAAAAGTGAAATTGATGTAAATCAGCTTTTTGTTAATGCAATTTTGATTTTAACCACTTCGCTTTTTATGATTTTTGCCAATGAAAAACGTTCGAAATATTACACTTCTTTTTGGGTAGAAAGTATTCCGATGTTTTGGCTGGCGATGGTTTATTTGGTTTGATTTTCTGCGATGTTTTTTAGAATTGCATTTCGTTCTAATAGAAAATTCCGCATATGTTTTTCTAATAAAATGAAGTCGATAAATCTTCCGAAAATCCAAAATGACGTTTCATAAATCAATACGTCTTTCATCGTCGTAAAACCATTTTTTTCTTCAAAATAATGCTCGTGTCGAAACGATTTAAAATGACCTTTCTCCATAATGTCCACGAAATAGTTTGGGAATTCCATCTCGGTAATTTTACTCGAATGTTTTAGATAAATTCCGAAATGCTTTCCTTTCCACGTTACCGTGTCATTCAATTCAATTAATCCAGAGGTTTTTCCGGCAACAGCTTTTTCATTGGTTTGGCTTGTTGAAAGCAAGTGAATATCAATGTTTCTGGATAAATTAAAAACGGTTTCGATTGACGCTTTTATTTTAGTTTGGATTGTTATTTTGGTCATAATTTGTAATGTCCGATTAAATTGTAAATTAATAACCAAGTATTTACGAATGCAAATAATACAAAAAGCACATTCATACAATAGCTTCCAATTTTGAAAATCAATTTCTGCGGAATTTGATACATCGGATAATAGGCAATTTGCGTAGCTACTTTTCCAACCCAATATAGCGCAATCAATCCGGTTAAAGCTACGGCCAATGCAGATTGTTCTTGTAACTCATTCGTGAAAATAATTGCAATTAATCCGAAGCTAAAATTCAAGCCTTGAATATATCTTCCATACGTTTTTGCAATTTCTTGATTTAAAGGTTTCAGTTTTTTGACGTCATCGTACCAATCGAAAACTTGGTGCCTGATGTAAGGATAAATCATTGCCGTGAAAATCTGGCCGATACCGCTGAGAATGATGAGCCAGTTTGGGATTTGAATAGTCATAATTATAAATTTAAGATGATTAGTAAAGTGATTATTTTATAAGATATCCAAGAGAAAGCTAAATAATTTGGAAGTTCTAGAATTTTTATTCTTCTGAAGTGCTCGATAAACATTATAAAAACTGTGATTCCGAACCAACTTAAAATTACTATTTCTGGCAAGTTTATGAATTGATTTAGCATTAAAATAGGAGTCAGAATTAAAGAGCCAAATAGAGAAACTGTCATTAAATTTCCTGTATAATTTAAGATTGTTTTTTTGTCGAATTTCAATAAGAATAAGCTCTGAAAAAGTAGTTGTCCGAACGCTAAAATCAATTCTCTGTTAAAATTTCCTTTGGGTAAATCTGGAATCAATTTTGAATAATTAAAAAGTGTGAAAGCCGTCACGATTATTGCAAAAACGATATAAAAAATTCTGTATTTGTGATTAAAACTTGGAACACATTGTATCGCTTTTTCGCTTACTCTTCTATTCGGGAGAATCACTTTTCGATTGTAAATAAAAGAATATAGTTTTTTAAGCAAGAATTTTATAGGAACAATATTTCCAACTTTTTCCATCCAAGGAAAAGAATTTCCTATGACTTTTAACAAACTGTCGATGCCGTAAATCACAGTCTTGTTTTTGTTATCCACCAAAGCAATTTCGTTGGAAGCTCTTTTGATATCAATGAAATTATGTTCTTCTTCAGTTAAATTTGAGAATGGTTTCTTTCCGTTTTCGTCTAACATTCCGGCTTTGATGAAACCAGTTGTGTAAACTTGGCAAAGCGGACAATCTTCGTCAAAAAGCAATGATTGGTTTTCAAGCGTTTTCATAGTTCCTTAGATTTATCGTGAAGAATAATTGAAAAATAGATAGCTAAAAGTAGGGGCAAAGCATAAATAATTCCGCCGTAAGGTTCTAAATAATCCCACCAAAATTGTGCAGTAACCGCTAGCGAAAAAAACAACATTACACCGTACGTGTAAATTCTATAATGCAGATTTTTGCCAAATTTTGAAGAATATCCAATGGCAATAATGACTTGGAAAATTCCCAAAGGAACGAGTGAGACCAAGAAATAAAAAAAGAATTGGTCGTCAAAAATCCCTAATATTACCAGAAGTATCGGGAGGAGTACGAGGACGTAATTTATTTTATTTGCGATTTTCATAATTGTTTCCTTTTATAAATTAATACGGAAAGATATACGGCAAGAATAAGTGGAATTGGAATAAGAAAATTGGTTAGAAAATTTAAGTAGTAAACGTTCATATTAAAATACCAAAGGCCAAAAAATAGTAGTACAAATATTAAATAGGCGTTAATGAATTTATCTTTCGGATTTTTTATAAATAAAATAATTCCTAAAATAACTTGAATGAAACCTGTAATCATTGTAGAATAGAGACTAAAAAATATCGCATTCTCTTCAATAATTGGGTATGTGAGAGCAATTAAAAAAGGTAAGATAATTGCAAAAGTATTTATGTGTTTAATTATTTTCATATCTATAAATTTTTAAACTTTCAGAAAAAATTGAAACTTTTGTTTAAATTTTTTATTCTATTTCATGATTTTCATAACCAAACGGCCAATCCAATTGTCTTTAAACTCGGTTACTTTATCAATCATATTATCGGCTTTCAAGACAAAATCATATAATTTTGAAGTCTGGTCCACAAAATGTTTTGTTTCCGAAGATTGGTTTGGATCAATTAATGAAACGTCTTTTAAAACGCGCAAAGCTGGTTTGATTTCTCTTTTGCTTCTTTCTTTTGCGATTTTTACAGCTAATTCGTCCAAGTCTTTTTCCGCGGTAAAAAACTCTTTTCGCTCGCCCGATTTGTATTCTTTGTACACAATTCCCCAATCCATCAAGGCACGTAAATTCATGCTGGCGTTTCCTCTTGAAATCAAAAGTTCTTCCATAATATCTTCCATTGAAAGCGGTTCTGCCGAAACCATCAACAAGGCGTGAATTTGCGCCATCGTTTTATTAATTCCCCATTGAGAACCGAGTGCGCCCCAAGTTTGAATGAATTTATTTTTTGCTTCTCTGAATTCCATAGTTCAAATGTACTACTTATTTTAAAACTTTCAAAAATAATTGAAACTTATTTTATAGGCATAAATTATTCAATTTTATATCTTTTCATCGGCTTAAAAACACCCAGCCCGCAACTTCCTCACCAGAAGTAAATCTTATGTGGTAAAAGTAAGTTCCAGATGGTAGCATTTTCCCATTTTGATTTTGTCCGTGCCACTGATTTTGGTATCGATGTTCCTCATAGACTTCCCTTCCCCAGCGATTAAATATCTTAATTTTTTCAATGTCAAATCCAGACAAATCCCAAGTGTCGTTCAGTCCATCTCCGTTAGGCGAAATCGCATTGGGGATTTTACATCTTGCACCATTTACAACTACAGAAGTTTCAACAGAACAGCCTCCGATATTAGTTACAATCACTGAATAAATTCCGGCAGTAAGGTTAGTGATGTCTGCGCTTTGATCGTTCGAAACAAAATTATCGGGTCCTGACCAAAGATATGATGCAGTTGTTTCATCAAATGAATTGTCAACTGCAACTGCCGAAATTATATAGAAATCGTTTTGACAACCAGCTGTTATTCCCACGTCAAAAAGCGTTGTGTTCGCTGTAACGGCAATTGTCTTTGTGATTGAACAGTCGCCAGATGAAATCACTACTGAATACGTTCCGGCTTGGCTAATTTCGATTATTGGCGTGTATTCCCCGGCTATTTCTTGATTGTTGAGGTACCAAACATATTCGTAAGCAGTATTTATAACACTTGTTGGCATTACTTCAATAGTTGAAATCTGTCCTTCGCAGAGTACAATTGTTTCGTTTACAAACACGAAGTCTGGCAGAGAATTTACTGAAACTTCAATTGAAGAAGAAGCTTGACAATCGCCCGCGGTTACCGTCAAATTATAAATGCCACTCATTGCAATTGTTGCATTTGCAATTGTAGGATTCTGGTTGGTTGATGTGAAATTATTTGGTCCCGTCCAGCTATAAGTAAAATTTGTATTGCCTCCATTTGTAACAGAAAGATTTATATCGTTTCCAGCACAAATTGAATTTATTGTCACAATTTCTGGGGTAGGAATTTGATTTAAAATTTCTAAAGTCACAACTGCTTCATCAGTAAATCCACATAGTCCGTTTACAATGTATTTAAACTGGTAAATTCCGTTTTGCACATTTTCTAATGACCAAACGTTTACGTTCAGACTTCCGTCAGGATTTATCTGTTCCCAAGTTCCATTCTCATCAAAATTTCCGCTTAAGTAACTGCTTAAGTTAATTGCATCTGGAGGATTACAAATAAATGTGTTAAAATCATTACCCGCGTTCGGAATCATTTCTGGAGTAATTTCGAAGGAAAGCATCCTATTTAAGCAAGAATCTGGATTTGGCGGATAGCTAATATTTACATAATAAATCCCAGAATGAATGTTGAAATTTAAGGCGTTAATTGACATAATTGGATTTGTTGTTATTATGACATTCTCAGATCCTTGCTTAAACCATTCATATTCAAGATATGGAAAATTAGGCACTGATAAAGTGCTGTATTGGCCAATACATAAAGCGGGCGTAATGGCAAATACAACTGGCGCGAACACGTCATGTATTCTAACCGTCAAATTGCCACAGTCATCTTCGATTTGAAATTTGTAAATTCCTGCTTCTAGATTTGTAAATAAGGGATCTTCTCCATTTTCAACAACGAATGGGAGTCCATTTTTTTCTAGAATTGTAAAATCGAAAGGACCGGTTCCCGAAACGTCTAGGTAAACGTCTGAAATGGTATTGGAACATGCAAAATTTAAAATTGAATTAACTACGGTCGTACCGTCAACATCGAATTCTTTGACAATGTTAATGCAATTTAAATTTTGAGCGTCATTACCGTTTGGAGCAATAGTAGTAATTACAATCATTCTGTAGTGACCACCGTCCCCAACATTAATATTTAGCTGATTGTTACTTATCAGTTTTGCATTGGTTGCATTTGGTATCGTGTTTTCGATGTAGGTGCCTCCCAATGTGGGATGTTCCCAAGCACCCGTAATTGGATTTTCTCTTTGAAGCCATAAAGAATTATTTGGTATTGAGTTATTGTGTGTGTGACTTACAAATAAATCAAACGACGAGCAAAATCTAAAAATTTCAATTTCGGTATTGCTAAAATAACCACCTATGAAAAGCGTGTTGTCTCGAACGTTCCCACAGGTATCAACAGTTCTAATTACATAAATTCCAACAGGCAAGGAATTCATAGAAAAAAATCCATTAGATAAATTTTCGCTAACATCATGGGGGAAGCCAGGTTGATAAGTAGCGGGGCCAGAAATGAAAGTGGAACTTATAAGAGTAGTGTTGTTTGCGGCTAATACTACTGATCCAAAATCCTGGCCGCAACCATTATAATATGTGGTAAATAAAGGAGTTATATTTTGAGGTACGATTATTAAAGTAACTGTATGAACTTTTCCGCAGCTATCTGTGACTGATATAACATAAGTTCCAACAGTTAAAATCCCTGTTATGGCAACTGTTCCATTTGGCTGTATAAAGTTTGATAAATCATAAGGTAACGTAATTCCAGAGTTTGCGGGGACTTGAATAAAACTTGCAGCGACAATCAGTCTTGAAGGAACAACGACATTACCAATAATCTCATTACAATTTGTATAGAAATAGCCTGGAAGCGCTATAACATTATCTTCAACTAAGTAGGAATTCGTAGCTTCTCGGCCGCAAGCATCAGTAAGTTTTACAACATATGTGCCAGCTGGAGCACCGCTTGGGGTTTGGTAAACTATATTCGAAGTATTGAATGTTGGGTGTTGCGAATTATATAAAAGAGGGTCAAATCCATCTGGATATGACAAAAATTCTACGGTCAAGGGTAATTTAAAATATTGCGGAAAAATCGTCAGTCTAAATCCACAGGCTATAGGTGAGGAACTAAAATTAAAATTAAACGATTTATTTACATTGTTGTTATTTCTATAATAAGAATTTCCACAACCGTCGATCACTTCAAGATTATAGTTATAGCTTGATTCATAATAAGGAATTGTAAAGCTAAAAGGAAGAACAGATAAATTAGGTATGACTCCAACTCCATTAGGTGAAACCGTTATAGAATGTGTTACCGTAACGGCAGGACTTCCGTCAGGAGGAAAAACTGTAAAAACGAATTGCAATGGCGAAACAACGTTTGAGCCAGTTAAAATTTGAATGCGATGTCCAACGCGAATCGAATCACAGTGAGGGTTTGGTTCGGAAGCCCAATCATTTGGAAATTCGTTTTGTAAAATTGTTATCGCGTTAGGATTTGAGATAGTTTCAATTATCGTAATCGATCGAACAACTCCCTGACCGCAAGTATCAATCACTCTCACATTATAATTACCTGGTGGAAGATTCGAAAAGATGTTTGTTGTTTGCAGAGGCGTGGTTACGGGACCACTAATTATTTGATAGGTTGCAGGATTCCCAGAAATTATATTCGCAGTAATTGTACCACCGCCGAGACAATTGGCATTTGTTCCTGTTAAATTATAATTTAAAGTAGGAATTTGGTTGGCAACCGTAACTTCCTGCTCTTGCGAGTTGTTCAATGCCCCCAAAGTTTGTAGTGCAATAACTTTGTAATCACCAGGGTTTAAGCCTGTTAATGATGTTGATGGCGTTGTAGCAATCGGTGTCACTAAATTTGGTAATAAATATAAAGTGAAATTTACAGTAGCTTCTGGATTAGTGCCAGTTGTGGTAATTGTCAAAGCACCATTTCCCAAGCAAGTTGCTGCGGTTGGAGTTACCGATAATGTAAAATCTGAAAGTTGTCCAAAACAGTTTGTTATAGCGCAAAAGAAAAAGAAAAATAGGGGGTAAAGTTTTTTCATGCTAAAGAGTTGGTGATTGTCAAATATATATAAAAATAGTTAAAAAAGTAAGTTATTTCTTGAGTTAAATTAAGTAAATTGGTGTTTTTTAACAGGTTACGAGCTGTTTAATGTTAAAAAATTGTTGTTTAGAATTTTAAGAAACGGTTATTTATCACAAAATGTAGTTTTGTCTCTATATTTATATATTTGTTTAATAATCAACTTTATGAAAAACACAATCAAATCAATTTTTTGTGATAGCAGACTTTTTCTAATTACATTATGCTATTTAGCGATAAGTTGTGAACGTATCGAAAAACAAGATTTGCAAAGCCAGTTAACACAAGAAACGGCCTCAATTTCAAAAGAGGAAATCCAACGAATTTTAAACACCAAAGCCAATTTGGAAAGTTTTCAAGTTACCGATGATTTGAAATTTAGCCTCCCGGATAACTATTATTTCCAGACACAATTTATCGAAAAAGGAGAATTTGAAACCGAAAATACGTTTGGGAAATTAGATTTTGCAACAAAAGAAAACTACAGTAATGTAGAACTTCACAACGCACTTTTTACAGATTATTCGATGTATGACGAGTCCGTTTATGTGGTAAAAGAAAAGAATCCAAATTTAATTACCATCGAAGATGTAAAAGCAGATTACGGGAGCGAAACTATTTATTATGAAGATCAAAACAGCTTGGTTTTTAGTGCCGATGATTCTTTCACGACGATTCATTTTCAATATGATGCCAAGTCCGAAAGTTACATGATTTATAACGGAACCATCAGCTGGGCAAAGAAATTTCCGTTGGAAGAGAAGCTTGAGTTGGCATTTTATTTTCTTCGAAACGCGAGAAATCTCTTGAATACAAATTTTTCAAAACAAGAATTTACTTGGAAAGATTATGTTGATAACCGTCCAAAAATTGAAATCAATTTGGTGAAAAATATGTTCGCTAATTTTGAAAAAGAAATGAGTGTTTTTTTAGATGAAAATAAGTCGGTGTCGCCAAAAATTGAAGATTTTGCCTTTGTAGAATTGTATCGGTTTAATCCAAAAAAGGAGGCTGAAATTTTTGAATATTTGAATACGTTAAATCAAGATAAAATTGAAGTTGGTGAAGGAAGCAAGTGGCTTGACAAACTATTTTATGATGTTTTAAACAACTTTTATAGCGCAAACTATAAAGTGATTCCGTACGGAAATTCCACCGTTGTAGAAATTTCAAGATTCAACAAAGAAGACAATAAAACCGAGAAACAATTTGCAGTTATTTGTGTTATAAACAAAAATGAAAAAGCGTTTATTTTGAAAAATACAAAAGCTTTAAATGAAAAAGGACTTGATTTTTTTGTAAAAATGTTCAATCACTATTCCAATAACAATTCATTGGAAATCCCTCAAAAAAAGTAATTTATGAAGAAATATGTAATTGGTTTGCGTTTAATTTCGCTTGTATCTTGTAACCCAATTGGAGAAGATTTGGCCGAAGTTCCGTTAATTTTAGATGAAATTACGTCGATAAAAGATTTAGAATTAAAGAAAGGCGACGAAGTTGTTTTTTGGTCAAAAGTCTCCACGACCAAATTTTCAGATTACAAAGTAAAGTACAGCATTGCTTCAGAAAATAAAGTTGTCGCGTTTGACAGCACCAGCGTGATGAGTGGCGAGCACACGATAAATTCAAAAGTGTCTGAAAGCGGATTTATCTCGAGTCTTTTTAACGGCGGAGAAGATTCGTCTCAAGAATTTGAACGGGAAAATAAATCATTTGTAGTTCCTAAAGATGGCAAATATGATTTCGATTTCAAGATTACAAGTGAAGAAGACGGTTCTTTTTTTGCAGAACGATTTTCTTTTATTCTCAGAAAAAAATAACAAAAATGGCTGTCAATTGACAGCCTTTTTTTATTGAAATTGTTTGATGTTTTCTTCAAATTCATCTTCATCTTGGTCTTGTATATATTAGGTGT
>Ga0265780_10000722_pt1 | contig 50015 bp, 49 predicted proteins | sample P1T30metagenome_FD_192432 | JGI IMG/M metagenome (GOLD analysis project Ga0265780, IMG submission 192432) | Plant litter microbial communities from East Loma Ridge, Irvine, California - P1 T30 | ecosystem: Environmental > Terrestrial > Plant litter > Unclassified | place: USA: California... | reverse complement strand
TCGCCGGTGTCCAGGGCATCACGGACCTCATCACGACCCCGGGTCTGATCAACCTCGACTTCGCCGACGTCAAGTCCGTCATGCAGGGCGCCGGCTCGGCTCTCATGGGGATCGGCTCGTCCCGGGGCGCCGACCGCGCCATCAAGGCCGCCGAGCTCGCCGTCGCCTCGCCTCTGCTCGAAGCGAGCATCGACGGCGCCCACGGGGTGCTGCTGTCCATCCAGGGCGGTTCGAACCTCGGCATCTTCGAGATCAACGACGCCGCTCGCCTGGTCCAGGAGGCCGTGCACGCCGAGGCGAACATCATCTTCGGCGCGGTCATCGACGACACCCTCGGCGACGAGGTCCGCGTCACCGTCATCGCCGCGGGCTTCGACGGCGGGGAGCCCTCCACGAAGACCAAGGAGCGCCGGTCCAGCTTCGTCGAGTCCGAGTCCCCGGCCTCCACGTCGGTCGCGGGCGTCTCTGCCATCGCCGACAGCGGCTCGTCCCACGACACGCCCTCCTGGAAGCGGCCCGACGAGGCGGCCTCGACCCAGGCCGCCGACCCCGTCTTCGACGACGGCGACGACGACCTCGACGTGCCCGACTTCCTCAAGTAGGCATGCCGACCGATCCAGTGGGCGGAGACCTGGGCGAGAGACTCGCCCGGGTCTCCGCCGAGGTCGCCGACGCGGCCCGCGTCGCAGGGCGTCGCCCTGACGAGATCACGACCATCGTGGTGACCAAGTTCCATCCGGCGGGGCTCGTCCGCAGTCTCCATGCCCTCGGGGTCCGCGATGTCGGCGAGAACCGCCACCAGGAGGCGCAGGTCAAGTCCTCGGAGCTGGACGATCTCGAGGGTCTGAACTGGCACTTCGTCGGTCAGCTGCAGTCGAAGAAGGCGCGGCAGGCACGCCGCTACGCCTCCGCGGTGCACTCGCTCGATCGCGTGAGCGTGGTGGACGCCCTCGCCGTCGACGACGGCTCGCTCATCGACGGGTTCGTCCAGGTCAACCTCACCGACGATCCCGGTCGCGGCGGGGTCGCTCCGGGCGACGTCGACGCCCTGGCCGAGCGCATCGCGTCGACTCCGGGTCTCCGCCTCCGCGGAGTCATGGCCGTGGCTCCCCTGGACGAGCCGGCGCGACCGGCGTTCGCGCGCCTCCGGGCCGTCTCCGACAGGGTGCGCTCCATCGAGCCCGGCGCCGGCGACATCTCGGCGGGGATGTCCGGCGACTTCGCCGAGGCGATAGCCGAGGGCGCGACACACCTACGAATCGGGACGGCAATCACGGGAATGCGACCCTCCGCTCGTTAATGTCGGGGGAGACGTCCACGATCCGGAGGAAACACATGGCCAACCCGCTGCGCAAGACGATGGTCTACCTGGGCCTCGCCGACGAGGAACTCGAGTACGACGAGCAGACGCCGGCTCCCGCCGCCTCCTCCGCCTCGCAGACCGGGCGTCAGTCCACCGCCCCGACGGCCACCTCGCCCGTGGCGCCGGTCGCCCCGGTGGCGGCACCCGCGGCCGCGCCGACGGCCACCCGCGCTCCCGTGACGCCCCTGCGCCGCACACAGACGACCACCACGACGAAGAACACGGTGCCCCACGACATGAACGAGATCCTCACGGTCCACCCGCGCGAGTACAAGGACGCCCAGGCCATCGCCGAGAGCTTCCGCGACGGCATCCCCGTCATCATCAACCTGTCGCAGATGACGGAGGCGGACGCCCGACGCCTGGTGGACTTCGCCAGCGGCCTCTCGCAGGGCCTCTACGGGAAGATCGAGCGGGTCACGAACAAGGTGTTCCTGCTGTCCCCGGCGCACATCGCCGTGAGCGGTGAGCAGGCTGAGGTAGAATCCGACATCGAGGCGTCCTTCTTCGCCCAGTCCTGATCGGCCGAGGCGTCATCGCCGCGCCGCCCTCTCAGATCGCGGCCCGACCGCGCCGACTCGTGTGAGCTGATGACACCCCGATGATCGTTTCCCTGATCGCCACGATCGCCTACTACCTCCTGCTGCTCTTCTTCCTCCTGATGTGGGCCCGGTTCGTCCTCGACCTCGCGCAGTCGTTCAGTCGGGGGTGGCGTCCTCGCGGTGCCGTGCTCGTCCTCGCCGAGATCACGTACACGGTCACCGACCCGCCGATCCGCGCCGTCCGCAAGGTCCTGCCGCCGGTCCGACTCGGTTCCGTGGCCCTGGACTTCGGCTGGAGCCTCATCATGCTCGCGGTCGTCATCCTGATGAGCGTCACGTCGTACCTGCGCTGAACCGCGCGGCGCGCCGGGTGCTCCGCACCAGCACTTCGAATGTTCGCTACGGTATACATGAGCGTCGCGTCGTCAGGCTATCCGAGCATCGCCTCGGGGCGGCCTGACGCGGCGCCACGACCAACAGGCCGATCACGGAACGCAGTGATCGGTTCAGACCACGATCGACTCAGACCACGATCAGACGATCCAACAGATGCACGAGGTGACGGCAATGGCTTTGACGCCTGAAGACGTAGTCAACAAGCGGTTCCAGCCGACGAAGTTCCGCGAGGGCTACGACCAAGACGAGGTCGATGACTTCCTCGACGAGGTGGTCGCGGAACTCCGCCGCCTCAACCAGGAGAACGACGAGCTCCGCCAGCGCCTCGACGCCGGTGAGACCCGGGGCGACGACTCGTCGTCGCAGGCCGTCTCCGCCCCCGTGTCCGCCGTCAGCGCCCCCGAGGCGCCGGCCCCGGTCTCCGCACCCGTCGTCGAACCCGCCTCGGCTCCCGTCCCCGCGCCGGAGCCCGCCGTCGCAGCGGTCGTCGCCCCGGCAGCCCCCGCCTACGTCGGCCCCACCGCCGACGAGACCGAGAGCACGAACAACCTCCTGCAGCTGGCTCGTCGTCTCCACGAGGAGCACGTCCGCGAGGGCGTCGAGAAGCGCGACGCGCTCATCGCCGAGGGTCACTCGACCGCCGCTCGCGTCATCTCCGAGGCCGAGGCGAAGAACCGTCAGCTCGTCTCCGACGCCGAGGGCCGCGCCCGCGACCTGGTGCAGACGGCGGAAGCCGAGAAGCGCGAGACCCTCGAGCGACTCGCCAACGAGCGCACGGGTCTCGAGCGCCGCATCGACGACCTCCGCACCTTCGAGCGCGACTACCGCCAGAAGCTCAAGAGCTACATCGAGGGCCAGCTCCGCGACCTCGACGGCGAGTCCACCGGCGAGAACCAGCCCGCCGGTGCACCCGCCAGTGCCCAGGGCTACGGCTCCAACTAAGTTCTTGGCACCGAACGACAACACTCCGACGAAGGTCAGCGCCCGCCTCCTGGCGGCGCTGGCCTTCGTCGCTGTCGGCGTCTACGCCGCAGATCAGACGTCCAAGCACCTCGTCACGACGACCATGGCCGAGGGCGAGACCATCGACGTCATCGGCACGTTCTTCCAGCTCCACTTCGTGAAGAACCCCGGCGCGGCGTTCTCGCTGGCGAGCGGGTCCACCTGGATCTTCTCCCTGGCGGCGGCGGCCGTGGTCGTCGCGATCATCGTCTTCGCGAGACGCATCCGCTCCCGGGCCTGGGCCGTCATGCTCGGCATGCTCCTGGGAGGCACGCTCGGCAATCTGACCGACCGCCTGCTCCGCGAGCCCTCGTTCGGCATGGGACACGTGATCGACTTCCTGTACTTCCCCGGTCTGCTGCCGGCGATCTTCAACGTCGCCGACATCTTCATCGTCTCCAGCATGGGACTCCTGCTCCTGCTGACGCTCCTCGGGGTCAACCTCGACGGCACGCGCGTGCCGTCGAAGAGACGTCGACGCGAGCTGGATCGCGAGGCGGAGGCCTCCGGGCGCACCGACACCGCGCCTCCCGCAGGCCACGCCACGGAGCGATCGTGAGCGAGTACCGGTCGCTGCCGGTGCCCGACGGACTGGCCGGCGAGCGGGTCGACGCCGCCCTCGCCAAGCTCCTGGGCTTCAGCCGCACCTTCGCCGCCGAGGTCGTCGGCGGCGGCGGCGTCTCCGTGGACTCGAAGCCGGTCGGCAAGTCCGATCGTCTCGACGCCGGTGCGTGGCTCGAGGTCGAATGGACGCCGAAGGAGGGGCCCTCCATCGTCGCCCGCGACGTTCCCGGGATGGGCATCGTGCATGACGACGACGAGATCGTCGTCGTCGACAAGCCCGTCGGCGTCGCAGCGCATCCCTCCGTCGGATGGACCGGTCCGACCGTCCTGGGCGGGCTGGCGGCAGCGGGCTTCACCGTGGCGACCTCCGGCGCGGCCGAACGGGCCGGCATCGTGCATCGGCTCGACGTGGGCACGAGCGGCCTCATGGTCGTCGCCAAGACGGAGCGGGCCTACACGGTGTTGAAGCAGGCCTTCCGGGAGCGGACGGTCGACAAGATCTACAACGCGGTCGTGCAGGGTCATCCGGATCCTCTCACCGGCACGATCGACGCACCCATCGGCCGTCATCCGTCCTCCGACTGGAAGTTCGCCGTCGTCGTCGATGGGAAGCCCTCGGTCACGCACTACGAGACGATCGAGGCCTTCCCCGCCGCGTCCCTCCTGGAGATCCATCTCGAGACCGGCCGCACCCACCAGATCCGCGTGCACATGTCGGCCCAGCGGCATCCCTGCGTGGGGGACACGACCTACGGGGCCGACCCCACGTTGACCGCCCGACTCGGGCTGACACGGCAGTGGCTGCACGCCGTGAGCCTCGGCTTCCGTCATCCGGCGACGGGCGAGCAGGTCGTCTACCGGTCCGACCATCCCGCCGATCTGCGTCACGCGCTCGATGTCCTGGGCGAGAGCTAGGCTGATCCTCCAGTCGTCGGAACCACCAGCAGACGGGGAGCCCCTTGGCCTCGAGTAACGACTCATTCGTCCACCTGCACGTCCACAGCGAGTACTCGATGCTCGACGGGGCGGCACGGGTCACCCCGCTCGTCACCGAGGCGGCGAAGCAGGGGATGCCGGCCGTCGCGGTGACCGACCACGGCAACGTCTTCGGGGCCTTCGACTTCTGGAAGTCGGCGACCGAGGCGGGCATCAAGCCGATCATCGGCACCGAGGCCTACATCACCCCGGGCACGCACCGCGGTGACAAGACGCGGGTGCGCTGGGGCGACGGCGGACGCGACGACGTGTCGGGTGCCGGCGCGTACACGCACATGACGCTCCTCGCCGCGAACACCGGCGGCATGCACAACCTCTTCCGGCTGTCGTCCCGAGCCTCGCTCGAGGGCTACTACTTCAAGCCCCGGATGGACCGCGAGCTGCTCTCGCAGTACAGCGACGGTCTGATCGCGACGACGGGCTGCCCGAGCGGCGAGGTCCAGACGAGGCTCCGTCTCGGGCAGTACGACGAGGCGGTGAAGGCGGCCTCCGACTTCCGCGACATCTTCGGTCGCGAGAACTACTTCGCCGAGATCATGGATCACGGCCTCGGCATCGAGCGCCGCATCATGGGAGACCTGCTCCGGCTCGCCAAGGACCTCGACCTGCCCCTGGTGGCCACCAACGATCTGCACTACACGCACGAGCACGACGCCACGAGCCATGCCGCGCTGCTCTGCGTGCAGTCGGGGTCGACGCTGAACGACCCGAACAGGTTCAAGTTCGACGCCGACGAGTTCTACCTCAAGACCGCGCAGCAGATGCGGCATCTGTTCCGCGACCACCCCGAGGCCTGCGACAACACGCTCCTGATCGCCGAGCGATGCGACGTGCAGTTCAACACGTCCGCCAACTACATGCCGCGGTATCCCGTGCCCGAGGGCGAGACGGAAGAGACCTGGTTCATCAAGGAGGTCGAGAAGGGCCTCGTCCACCGGTACCCGACCGGGATCCCCGACGACGTCCGCAAGCAGGCCGAGTACGAGATCGGCGTCATCGCCGGCATGGGCTTCCCCGGGTACTTCCTCGTCGTGGCCGACTTCATCAACTGGTCGAAGGAGAACGGCATCAGGGTGGGCCCGGGCCGCGGCTCGGGCGCCGGTTCGATGGCCGCGTACGCCATGGGGATCACCGATCTCGACCCTCTCCGTCACGGACTCATCTTCGAGCGGTTCCTCAACCCCGACCGCGTCTCGATGCCCGACTTCGACGTCGACTTCGACGATCGCCGTCGTGGCGAGGTCATCCAGTACGTCACCGAGAAGTACGGCGACGAGCGGGTCGCCCAGATCGTCACCTACGGCACGATCAAGGCGAAGCAGGCCCTGAAAGACAGCTCACGGGTGCTCGGCTTCCCGTTCGGCATGGGCGAGAAGCTGACGAAGGCCATGCCCCCGGCCATCATGGGCAAGGACATCCCCCTGACGGGCATCTTCGACAAGCAGCACGACCGCTACAAAGAGGCCGGCGACATCCGAGCGGTGGTCGAATCCGACCCGGAGGCGCGGACGGTGTTCGACACTGCCCTCGGTCTCGAGGGCCTCAAGAGGCAGTGGGGCGTCCACGCGGCGGGCGTCATCATGTCGAGCGACCCGCTGCTCGACATCATCCCCATCATGAAGCGCGAGCAGGACGGCCAGATCGTCACGCAGTTCGACTACCCCGCCTGCGAGTCCCTCGGCCTCATCAAGATGGACTTCCTGGGTCTGCGCAATCTCACGATCATCAACGACGCGCTCGACAACATCAAGACCAACCGCGGCTTCGATCTGGTCCTCGAAGACCTCGAGCTCGACGATGCCGGAGCCTACGAGCTCCTGGCATCGGGCGATACGCTCGGCGTCTTCCAGCTGGACGGCGGGCCCATGCGCGGGCTGCTGCGTCTCATGAAGCCCGACAACTTCGAGGACATCTCGGCCGTCATCGCGCTCTACCGACCGGGCCCGATGGGTGCCAACTCGCACACGAACTACGCCCTGCGGAAGAACGGCCAACAGGAGATCACGGCGATCCACCCCGAGCTCGAGGAGCCCCTGTCGGAGGTCCTCGGAGGGACCTACGGCCTGATCATCTACCAGGAGCAGGTGATGAGCGTCGCGCAGAAGCTCGCCGGCTTCTCGCTCGGCCAGGCCGACATCCTCCGCCGTGCCATGGGCAAGAAGAAGAAGTCCGAACTGGACAAGCAGTTCGCCGGCTTCTCTCAGGGGATGGCCGACAACGGCTACTCGCCCGATGCGGTGCAGAAGATCTGGGACATCCTGCTGCCGTTCTCCGACTACGCGTTCAACAAGGCGCACTCCGCGGCCTACGGCGTCGTCTCGTACTGGACGGCGTACCTCAAGGCGCACTACCCCGCCGAGTACATGGCGGCCCTGCTGACGAGCGTCGGCGACTCGCGCGACAAGCTCGGTCTCTATCTGAACGAGTGCCGGCGCATGGGCATCAAGGTGCTGCCACCCGACGTCAACGAGTCCATCGGCTTCTTCGCCGCCGTGGGCGACGACATCCGCTTCGGCATGGGCGCCGTCCGCAACGTCGGGTTCAACGTCGTCGACCACATCATCGCCGCCCGCGAGAAGGAGGGCGCCTTCACGACCTTCCACGACTTCCTCCGCAAGGTGCCGCTGCCGGTCACGAACAAGCGCACGGTCGAGTCGCTCGTCAAGGCCGGTGCCTTCGACACCCTCGGCTCGACCAGGCGGGCGCTGGTCGAGGTGCACGAATCCGCCGTCGAGGCGGCGGTCAGCGAGAAGCGGGCCGAGGCCAACGGCCAGGTGGGCTTCGACTTCGACAGCCTGTGGGACGAACCGGCCGACGTGCAGCAGGTGCCCGAGCGACCCGAATGGTCGAAGCGCGACAAGCTCGCGTTCGAGCGCGACATGCTGGGCCTCTACGTCTCCGACCATCCTCTGGCCGGTCTCGAGCTCCCGCTCGCGAAGCACGCTCAGACGACGGTGACGGACCTCCTGGCGAGCGACGCGTCGATCGACGGCGAGACCGTCACCATCGCGGGGCTCATCACGAGCGTGCAGCATCGCGTCGCTCGGAACAGCGGCAACCCCTACGGGATCATCACGGTCGAGGACTTCGGCGGCGAGATCACGGCCATGTTCCTCGGCAAGACGTATCAGGAGTTCGGCCCGACGCTCGTCGGCGACTCGATCATCGTGCTGAAGGGGAGGGTCAGCCTCCGGGACGACGGGATGAACCTCCACGCCGTCAGCATGTTCAGCCCGGATCTCGGCGCCGGGGTCAACCACGGCCCCCTCGTGCTGCAGATGCCCGAGCACCGCGCGACGACCGACACGGTGACCGAGCTGGCAGCCGTGCTCGGCCGTCATTCCGGCCGGACGGAGGTCCGTCTGCGTCTGCTCAAGGGCGACAACGCCCGGACCTTCGAGATCCCCATGCCGGTCGACATCACGGCCGATCTGTTCGGGGAGCTCAAGAGCCTCCTGGGCCCCGGCTGCCTGGTCTGACGCCGGTCCGCGGTCAGTCCGCCGGGGGACCGGGCGTCAGGTACGTCCGGTCGTGATACAGCAGGGCGTCGTCCTCCGCGCCGACGCCCCCGCCGTCGATCCGGACCACCACGACCGCACTGCCGGCGACGGGCACCCGCTCGACGATCCGGCCGCTGAACCAGGCGGTGGCGCCACGCAGGAGGGGGAGTCCCCGCGGTCCCTCGGCCCAGTGCCGTCCGGTGAAACGCCGGTCGGCCGGGCCGGCCATCCGACGCGCGGCGTCGAGATCGCGGCGCCCGAGGAGGTGGACGATGACCGCCTCGGCCGAGGCGATGGCGGGCCAGGAGCTCGCGGTCCGAGCCATGTTGAAGGTCGCCAGCGGAGGGGCGGCGGCCAGGGACGCCAGCGACGTGGCGGTGAATCCGACGGGGGAGCCGTCCTGGCCCCGTGTCGTGACGATGGCCACGCCCGCGGCGTGACGGCGGAACGCGGCCCGGAACGCCTCGACGTCGTCGCCGGCTGCGCTCTCGGGCCGAGGATCCTGCTGCTGGGGTTCCGTCATGACAGGGCCGCTCCTCCTCGGTTCCGGGTCTCGTCGCCCGTGCTGATCGGACCCGACGCAGGAGCGCACGACTAGGCTGAACCGGCCATGATCCAGACGACAGACCTCCGCGGAACCCACACTACCCACGCCGACCTCCTCGATCTCGTGCCGCGCGCCCGAGCCGACGTCTCGTCGGCGGCGGACGCCGCAGCCGGACTCGTCGCCGACGTGCGCGAGAGGGGCGCGACCGCTCTGCGCGACCAGGCCGAGCGCTTCGACGGAGTCCGGACCGAGACCTTCCGCGTCCCCGCCGACGAGATCGCCGCGGCCGTGGCAGGTCTGGACCCCCTCGTGCGCGCAGCCCTCGAGGAGTCCATAGCCCGAGTCACCGAGGGCAGTCGCGCGCAGGTCCCCGCGAACACCGTGACGCGCCCCGCCGACGGCGCGGTCATCGAGCAGCGCTGGCAGCCCGTGACCCGGGCGGGCGTCTACGTCCCCGGTGGCAAGGCCGTCTATCCGTCCAGCGTCGTCATGAACGTCGTCCCGGCGCAGGTGGCCGGCGTCGGGTCGATCGCGGTCGTCAGCCCCGCGCAGCGCTCCTTCGGCGGGGGAGTGCACCCCGTGATCCTCGGCGCCGCCGGGCTCCTCGGCATCGACGAGGTCTACGCCATGGGAGGCGCGGGCTCGATCGCCGCCCTGGCCTACGGCGTCCCCGAGATCGGCCTCGAACCCGTCCAGGTCATCACGGGCCCCGGCAACAACTTCGTCGCCGCGGCCAAGCAGATCGTCCGAGGTCAGGTGGGCATCGACGCCGTCGCCGGCGCCACGGAGATCCTGGTCATCGCCGACGGCGACGCCGATCCCGTCCTCGTGGCCGTCGACCTCATCAGCCAGGCGGAGCACGACGAGGAGGCGGCGGCCGTCCTCGTCACGGACTCGCCGGCCCTCGTCGAGTCCGTGCGAGCCGAGCTCGAGCGTCTGGTCCCGTCGACCATGAGCGCCGAGCGGGTGCGGACGGCCCTCGGCGGCCGTCAGTCCGCCCTCGTCCTGGTCGACGACATGGAGGCGGCCGTCGCCTTCAGCAACGCCTACGGCCCGGAGCACCTCGAGATCCAGACCCGTGACGACGAGGCGGTGCTCGGATCGATCACGAGCGCCGGCGCCGTCTTCGTCGGGAGCACCACGCCGGTCAGCCTGGGCGACTACCTCGCCGGGTCGAACCACGTGCTCCCGACCGGCGGGCAGGCGCGCTTCTCGTCGGGTCTCGGGGCGTACACGTTCCTGCGACCGCAGCAGATCGTGCGCTACGACCACGACGCCCTCGCCGAGGTCGCCGACCGTCTCGTGGCGCTGTCCCGGGCGGAGCTGCTTCCGGCGCACGGCGAGGCGGTCGCGGCGCGCATCCGGCGCCCCTGAGGTCACGACGGGGGCGGGGCGCGCTCCCCAGTACGCTGAGGGCACCATGTTCTGTCCTTTCTGCCGCCACCCCGATTCCCGCGTCGTCGACTCGCGCACGAGCGACGACGGCACCTCGATCCGCCGGCGACGGCAGTGCCCCAACTGCGGCCGTCGCTTCAGCACCACCGAGACGGCGAGCCTCAACGTCGTCAAGCGCAACGGGGTGCTCGAGCCGTTCAGCAGAGAGAAGATCATCTCCGGCGTGCGCAAGGCGTGCCAGGGCCGCCCCGTGACCGACGGCGATCTCGCCGTCCTCGCCCAGCGGGTCGAGGAGGCCGTCCGCGCGAGCGGCACGTCCCAGATCGAGGCGAACGACATCGGCCTGGCCATCCTGCCCCCGCTCCGCGAGCTCGACGAGGTGGCGTTCCTCCGCTTCGCGAGCGTCTACCAGGCGTTCGACTCGCTCGACGACTTCGAGGCCTCCATCGCCACCCTCCGCGAAGAGCACGCCGATCGTCCGCGCCCCACCCGGTCGGTGGACGAATGACGACCCCCTACCGCGTCCTGTTCGACCTCGTCCTGTCGAAGATGGATCCCGAAGACGCCCACCACCTCGCCTTCCGGGTCATCCGGGCCGTGCCGAGGCTCGGCCTGGCGCCGCTCGTGCGTCGGCTGACGGCCCCGCACCCCTCTCTCGCGGTCACCGCCCTCGGACTCCGCTTCGACTCCCCGTTCGGCGTGGCGGCGGGCTTCGACAAAGACGCTCGGGGGATCGCCGGGCTCGGAGCCCTGGGGTTCGGTCACGTCGAGGTCGGCACCATCACCGCGCGTCCGCAGCCGGGCAACGAGCGGCCCCGCCTGTTCCGGCTCGTGCCCGACCTGGCGGTCGTCAACCGCATGGGCTTCAACAACGGAGGCGCGCAGCAGGCCGCAACGGAGCTCGCCTCGGCACGCAGCGCCTCCCGCCGTCCGGTCATCGGCGTCAACATCGGCAAGAGCCGTGTGGTCGACGTCGATGACGCCGTCGACGACTACCTGGTCAGCACGCGCCTCCTCGCTCCGCTCGCCGACTACCTGGCGGTCAACGTCAGCTCGCCGAACACCCCCGGACTCCGAGGGCTCCAGGAGCTCGATCGACTGGGACCGCTGCTGACGGAGGTGGCCCGGGCCGCCGGATCGACACCGGTGCTCGTCAAGATCGCTCCGGATCTCGACGACGACGGCATCCGTCGGATCGGAGAGCTCGTCGGCGAGCTCGGCCTGGCCGGCGTCATCGCCACCAACACGACCCTGTCGCGCGACGGGCTCTCGACCGACTCGGTCGCCGTCGAGGCGGCGGGCGCCGGGGGGCTGTCCGGCGCTCCTCTCGCGGCGAGGTCCCTCGAGGTGCTCCGCCTGCTCGTCGCGGCCGTGCCGCCGGGCACCTGCATCGTGTCCGTCGGGGGAGTGACGACCGCAGCGGACGTCGACGAGCGCCTGCGTGCCGGGGCGACGCTCGTCCAGGGGTACACGGCGTTCCTCTACCGCGGACCGCTGTGGGCACGACAGATCAATCGAGGACTGCGACGGCTGCGCAAGCGCCCCTGACCCGTCGACGGGGGTGACAGAACGGCGCCGGTCGCCTCCTGACGGAGGGGACCGGCGCCGTGGTGGTCTCTGCCAGGTCAGGCGGTGGGGTACTGCCCGCGCTTGATCTGGGGCTTCGGCATGCGCATGGGCTTCATCTGCATCGCACGCATGGCCGCATACCACTTGTTGCCCCGCTGCACGTTCCCTGCGCCGTACTTCTCGGCGAGCTTCGCGGTGACGATGCGCCCGACGACGAGGCAGTCGACGATCGCGACGAGGAAGAAGCCCCACAGGACGAACAGGGTGATCATCTGCACGGCCGCGATCTGGACGATGCTCATCACGATGACGAGCACCATGATCGGGATCATCGCCTCGCCGACGCTGTATCGGGCGTCGATGTAGTCGCGGATGAACCGGCGCTGGGGGCCCTTGTCGCGCTCCGGCAGGAACTTCTCCTCGCCGTTGGCCATGCCGACGCGCTGACGCTCGCGGACCTCGGCGAGGCGGGCGCGCTGCGCCTTCTGCGCCTCCTTGCCGGTGGCGACGAGCGGGCGGCGGTTGGCCTCCTCACGCTCCCGACGCGTCGGGGTCGGACGGCCCTTGCCGATCGTCGTCGATTCGGTGTCGACGACCTGCGTCGACGAGTCGGTCTTCTCTTCTGCCTTGGCCACGGGAATCCTCGGGGTTGAACGAGTTCCTAAGATTACCTCCATGACCGTCTCGCAGCATCCCGTCCACCCGACCGATCCTCGTACTGTCAGCGAACTCGCGGAGGCCGTGCACGGCGGCCTCCCGTCGACGATCGCCGATCTCTCGTCGCTCGTGCGCATCCCGTCCGTCTCGTGGGACGCGTTCGACCCGGTGCACGTCGCCGAGAGCGCCGAGGCCGTCGCTCGTCTCGTGCGCGAGACGGGTCTCTTCGACCAGGTCACGGTCAGCAGGGCGCCCATCGGGTCGAGCGGTGCGATGGGTCAGCCCGCTGTGCTGGCCCGTCGGGAGGCGCGCGACGGGAAGAAGACCGTCCTGCTCTACGCGCACCATGACGTGCAACCGCAGGGCGACGACGCGCACTGGGACACCCCGCCCTTCGAGCCCACCCTGAGAGGGGACCGCCTCTACGGTCGTGGCGCGTCGGACGACAAGGCCGGTGTCATGACCCACATCGCGGCCCTTCGCGCGGTCCGCGACGTGATCGGCGACGACCTGGGCGTCGGGGTCTCGCTGTTCATCGAAGGCGAGGAGGAGTTCGGCTCGCGCTCGTTCGCCGACTTCCTCGAGCAGCACCGCACCGAGCTCGCCGCGGACGTCATCGTCGTCGCCGACTCCGACAACTGGAGCACGACGGTGCCCGCCATCACCGTCGCACTCCGCGGGAACGTCACGTTCCGCCTCACGGTGCGGACCCTGGCCCACGCATCGCACTCGGGCATGCTCGGCGGCGTCGTGCCGGACGCCATGATGGCCATGGTGCGACTCCTCGCGACGCTGCACGACGACGAGGGCGGCGTCGCCGTCGCCGGCCTCCGCAGCCGGGAGGCGGAGCACCCCGACCAGAGCGAGGAGACCCTCCGCGAGGAGTCCGGCCTGCTCGAGGGCGTCCGCACGATCGGCCGCGGCCCCCTGCTGAGCAGGGTGTGGTCGCAGCCCTCGATCACCGTCACCGGGATCGACGCGCCGAGCGTCGCCAACGCGTCCAACACGCTGTCGCCGGAGGTGTCGGTGCGCATCAGCGCGCGCATCGCCCCCGGGCAGCCGGCCGCCGAGGCCTTCGAGGCGCTCCGAGCGCACCTCCTGACCGACCCGCCCTTCGGTGCGCACGTGAGCATCGACGACGTCGACACCGGCGACCCCTTCCTCGTCGACACGACGGGGCCGGCCATCGCCGATGTGACCGTCGCGATGAGCGAGGGCTGGGGCGAGAGCCCCGTCCAGACCGGGATCGGCGGCTCGATCCCGTTCATCGCCGACCTCGTCAAGACGTTCCCGGAGGCCGAGATCCTGGTCACGGGCGTCGAGGACCCCGACACCAGGGCCCACAGCCCGAACGAGTCGCAGCACCTCGGCGTCCTGCAGAAGGCGATCCTCAGCGAGGCGATCCTGCTCGCCCGGCTCGACGCGGCGGGTCGATGACGTCGTCGGCCCGGAGGGAACAAATCCGAGGGTCGGCTGCTTACACTGGTCGACGAGGAGTGCAGAGCACTCGCACCCGCCCGAAGGAGGCTCCATGACCGACACAGCGACCCCCGTCGTCGACACGGCCGTTCCGACCGAAGCGCCCGCCCACGGCGTGAAGCTCACCGACACCGCAGCAGGGAAGGTCAAGAGCCTCCTCATGCAGGAGGGGCGCGACGATCTCCGTCTGCGCGTCGCCGTCCAGCCGGGCGGCTGCTCGGGTCTCATCTACCAGCTGTACTTCGACGAGCGTCTGCTCGAGAACGACGCGACCGTCGACTACGACGGCGTCGAGGTCGTCGTCGACAAGATGAGCGTCCCGTACCTCGACGGCGCGGCCATCGACTTCGAGGACACCATCCAGAAGCAGGGATTCACCATCGACAACCCCAACGCCCAGGGCAGCTGCGCCTGCGGCGACAGCTTCCACTGACGGTCTCGACGACGTCGCCCCATCGGGGCCGCCCCTCGGGGCGGCCCCGATGGTCGTTTAATGGTTCGGCGTCGAACATTGCGGCGTGCTGTGTGCGGAGGGCGGTGCAACCTGCGAGTAGGCTAGGGAAGTCCCCGTCCAGACTGGGAGCACCCCCCGAAGTCGCGTCATCCGAGAGGTAACAGTGCGTTCTCATCGCCGTAATCGTTGGGCCGCCATTCCCGTGGCAGCCGTCATGATCCTCGTGCTCGCAGGATGCACGCAGGACCAGCTCCAGGGGTGGTTGCCGACCGAGCCGGGCACGACGAATCACGTCGACAGCATCATCGGCCTCTGGGTCACCTCGTGGATCGTCCTCCTCATCGTCGGCCTCATCGTGTGGGGTCTCGTCATCTGGGCCTCGATCGCCTACCGCCGCCGGAAGGGTCAGACCGGCCTCCCGGTGCAGCTCCGCTACAACCTCCCGGTCGAGATCTTCTACACGGTCGTCCCGCTGATCCTCGTCCTCGGCTTCTTCGCCTTCACGGCACGCGACCAGGCCGCGATCGAAGCCCCCACGGCCAGCCCCGACGTCAAGATCGACGTCTACGCGAAGCGCTGGGCCTGGGACTTCAACTACATCGACCAGCAGAACGAAGACGAGTCGACCTACTCGCAGGGCATCCAGGCCCAGGAGGAGGCGGACGGCACCGTCGACCAGGACCAGCTCCCCGTCCTGTACCTGCCCGTCGGCAAGTCGGTCGAGATCGAGCTCAAGTCGCGCGACGTCGCGCACTCCTTCTGGGTCGTCGACTTCCTCTACAAGAAGGACACGATCCCCGGCAAGACGAACTACATGTACTTCACGCCCGAGAAAGAGGGCACCTTCACCGGGAAGTGCGCGGAACTCTGCGGTGAGTACCACTCGCTGATGCTCTTCAACGTCAAGGTCGTCAGCCAGGACGAGTACGACGCCTACCAGCAGACGCTCACCGACGACGGCAACACGGGTCTGCTCGGCGACGAGTACAACACCAACACCAACCAGCCGAACAACGAGGCGCCCGTCGCCTCCGGCACCGAAGACTCCGAGAAGTAAGGCACGGTTCGATGAGCTCAGCCACCGCCACCCGCCCCACCGGAGGAGCATCCTCCTCCGGTCCGAACTTCGGAGCCTCGAAGGTCGGCCGCAAGGGCAACGTCGTCGTCACGTGGATCACGTCGACCGACCACAAGACCATCGGGTACATGTACCTGATCGCGTCGTTCCTGTTCTTCTGCCTCGGCGGAGTCATGGCGCTGATCATCCGCGCTCAGCTCTTCGCACCGGGTCTCGACGTCATCCAGACCAAAGAGCAGTACAACCAGCTCTTCACGATGCACGGAACGATCATGCTGCTCATGTTCGCGACGCCCCTCTTCTCGGGGTTCGCGAACGTCCTCATGCCGCTTCAGATCGGTGCTCCCGACGTCGCCTTCCCCCGACTGAACGGGTTCGCCTTCTGGCTCTACCTCTTCGGCTCGCTCATCGCCGTCGCCGGCTTCCTCACCCCCCAGGGTGCAGCGTCGTTCGGGTGGTTCGCCTACGCGCCATTGTCGGACACGACCTTCTCACCAGGTCTCGGCGGGAATCTCTGGGTCTTCGGCTTGGGCATGACCGGCTTCAGCACCATCCTCGGAGCCGTCAACTTCATCACGACCATCGTGACCATGCGCGCGCCCGGCATGACCATGTGGCGGATGCCCATCTTCACCTGGAACACGCTGATCACCGCGATCCTCGTGATCATGGCCTTCCCCGTGCTCGCCGCCGCCCTCTTCGGCCTCGGCTTCGACCGCGTGTTCGACGCGCAGGTCTTCAACCCGGCCAACGGCGGGGCCATCCTCTGGCAGCACCTGTTCTGGTTCTTCGGGCACCCCGAGGTCTACATCATCGCTCTGCCGTTCTTCGGCATCATCAGCGAGGTCCTGCCCGTCTTCAGCCGCAAGCCGATCTTCGGGTACAAGACGCTGGTCTACGCGACGATCTCGATCGCCGCCCTGTCCGTCACCGTGTGGGCTCACCACATGTACGTCACCGGCTCCGTCCTTCTGCCGTTCTTCTCGCTGATGACGATGCTCATCGCGGTGCCGACGGGCGTGAAGATCTTCAACTGGATCGGCACGATGTGGCGCGGATCGGTGACGTTCGAGACCCCGATGCTCTGGGCCATCGGCTTCCTGATCACCTTCACCTTCGGTGGTCTGACCGGTGTCATCCTCGCTTCTCCTCCGCTCGACTTCCATGTGTCCGACACGTACTTCGTTGTGGCGCACTTCCACTACGTGGTGTTCGGGACTGTCGTGTTCGCGATGTTCTCCGGCTTCTACTTCTGGTGGCCGAAGATGACCGGCAAGATGCTCAACGAGCGTCTCGGCAAGATCCACTTCTGGATGCTGTTCGTCGGGTTCCACACGACGTTCCTCGTGCAGCACTGGTTGGGCGTCATGGGCATGCCCCGTCGTTACGCGACGTACCAGCCCGAGGACCACTTCACGTGGATGAACCAGCTGTCGACCATCGGCGCCATGCTGCTCGGCGTCTCGATCCTGCCGTTCCTCTACAACGTCTACATCACGGCTCGTCGGGCTCCGAAGGTCGAGGTGAACGACCCCTGGGGTTACTCGCGCTCGCTCGAGTGGGCCACGTCGTGCCCGCCGCCCCGTCACAACTTCACGTCGATCCCCCGCATCCGGTCGGAGTCTCCGGCGTTCGACCTGAACCACCCCGAGGCCGGCCTGCCGGTCGGAATCGGTCCGGTCAAGGACGCTCCGGATGCCCCGACGTACGATGCCGCCAGCGACAAGGTGAAGTAGAACGCCATGAAGACCAACGCAACGCTGTTCTGGATCCTCGCGATCTTCTTCTTCCTGATGGGCGCCGTGTACACGGTGTGGAACATCATCGACACCGGTCAGGTCGAATGGGCCGGTACCGTGGCCATCCCCCTCGCCGGCATGCTGAGCGTCTTCCTGGCCTTCTACATGAGTCGCTCGCACGGCGCTCAGGGCGGGGAGCTCCCCGAGGACCGTCTCGACGCCAACATCGACGACGGTGACCCCGAGCTCGGACACTTCAGCCCCTGGTCCTGGTGGCCGATCCTGCTGGCCTTCGCCTGCGGTCTCGTCTTCCTGGCCCTCGCCGTCGGCATGTGGATCATCTACATCGGTGCGGCTCTCGTCGCCGTCTCCCTCGTCGGCTGGGTTTACGAGTACTACCGGGGCAACTTCGTCCACTGAGTCATCGCACGACAAGCACTTCGAACGGCGTCCACATGGTGGGCGCCGTTCGTCGTTAGACGACCGCTCGAGTACACGAGAGGCGCGATGACGCTGTCGATTGATCAGGTGACCAGGCGGAGCCACGCTGACACGAGAGATGCCCCCCCTCTCGTCAGCTCGGAGAAGCCGGCTGCTCCGCTGGCTGACACGGGGTCCGAGGCGCAAGCCGTGGAGGGTCCCTTGCCACGAGAACCATCGGCGGCTGCGGCCTCACGGGGCAAGGGCTTGTGCACCTCGGGACGGGAGGGGCGGCCAGTCGACGACCGGAGGATGAACATCCGCCTTCTCCCGCCCGCACGGTGCCGGGAGGCGCGTACGTCGGCCCAGCCGCCAGACGGGGCGGCCGTGTGACCTCCCGGTAGCGGCAAGGCGTCTTGCGAGCTACCGGCAAGGCGAGCGTCTCAAGGGCCGGGAGCTCGCCTGCATAGGCGACGACCGCCTCCGCACTCGAGAAGCATCGCACTCATGTGGGCTACCGCTGCGGTGAGCGGCTCCAATGGGGGAGACGACTGCAGTTCCCCAGCTCACTGTCCGGACGCAGGGACGTCGGGACGCAGGGACGTCGGGACGCAGGGACGTCGGGACGCAGGGACGTCGGGACGCAGGGACGTCGGGACGCAGGGACGTCGGGACGCAGGGACGTCGGGACGGCGAGCACTGAGTTTCGTCCTCCGCCGTCGCGGGAGCCGGACTGCCGTGCGCGCTGCGATCGACCCGAACCGTGCGTCCGGCAGTGTTCCAGTGACCCTGCCGGTCGCGCGCCGGAACGTCGCTACGTCCTGCCGTGCACGCTGCAAGGGACCCGATCCGGGCGTCGTCCGCCCCGAGCGGTGTCTCAGTGACCGGTCGATGGCACCCGAGTAAGCGGGAAGACTGATCGGCGGGTTGCACCCGGTCTGCGAGAAGGCGCGGTCGTCTACACAGTTCAGACGGGGCCTGGGGGAAGGTGAGCACGTGGATGAGAGGGTGCTGCCCCGCGAATCTGCACCGACCCTGGAAGATCGAGGCGCTCCACCGTGGTGAGGCACGCGGGTGTTCGTCCGATGCTGTGGATCCTCGCCATGGGCAAGACGGCACGCTCTCTCGTAGCCGGATACGGGCGACAGGAGACGGACGGGCTCGGTGTCGTTCCGGTCGAGCCCCCAGCCCGCTCGTGCGGACTCTGGAGGGACGTGCTGGAGGTCGAGGCGTAAAGGTCGACCTCGTGGTCGACTCGAGGTCGACTCGACGGCGTCTCGATGACTCCGGGCGTCCACAGGGGCGAGGTGCTCCCGAGTGGCGGGCCGGAAAGACGAGAGGCCCGACCACCAGAAGTGGTCGGGCCTCTCAGTGCTTCGGGTCAGTGACCGTCGTTGTGCGGTGCTTCGATCTCGGAGCGCTTCACCGGGGCGATGCGGTCTTCGAAGAAGAAGGACGACATCGACGCCCGCAGACGCTGCACCGGCGTGATCTGACCATTCGCATTCGGTCGGATCATGAGGGGCTCGTACTCCGTGAAGTTCAGCAGACGCCAGCGCTCGTACTCGTCCAGCTGCTCGTGCACCTCGACGTACTCGCCACCAGGCAGACGCACGATGCGCCCGGACTCATAGCCGTGAAGGGCGATCTCGCGGTCCTTCTTCTGAAGTCCGAGGCAGACGCGCTTCGTGATCCAGAAGGCGATGAACGGTCCGATGATCAGGCAGGCCTGCACCGTGTGGATGACGTAGTTCAGCGACAGATGGAAGTGAGTCGCCATGAGGTCGGAGCTGGCAGCCGCCCAGAGGCTGGCATAGACCACGATTCCGGCAGCGCCGATGGCCGTCCGGGTCGGGGCGTTGCGGGGACGGTCGAGGATGTGGTGCTCTCGCTTGTCGCCCGTGACCCAGGCCTCGAGGAACGGGTACAGCAGGACGGCCAGGATGAAGATCACCAGGACTCCGATGGGAGCCAGGATGTTCATCGAGACGGTGTAGCCGCCGATGACGAACTCCCATCCCGGGGGAACGAGTCGCAGGGCGCCGTCGGCGAATCCGATGTACCAGTCCGGCTGCGTACCAGCCGACACGGGGGAGGGGTCGTACGGCCCGTAGTTCCAGATCGGGTTGATCGTGAAGAGCGAGGCGATCAGGACGATCACTCCGAAGACGATGAAGAAGAACCCACCGGCCTTGGCGGCGAACACCGGCATGACCGGCACGCCGACGACGTTCTCGTTGGTCTTGCCCGGGCCGGCCCACTGGGTGTGCTTGTTGATGATCAGCAGCAGCAGGTGGACACCCAGGAGGGCGATCAGCAGCGCGGGCAACAGCATGATGTGCAGCGAGTAGAAGCGCGCGACCATGTCGGTTCCGGGGAACTCGCCTCCGAACAGCAGGTACGAGATCCAGACGCCGATGACGGGGATCCCCTTCACCATGCCGTCGATGATCCGAGCGCCGTTACCGGAGAGCAGGTCGTCGGGGAGCGAGTAGCCCGTGAATCCCTCGGCCATGGCGAGCACCCAGAGGGTGAATCCGACGACCCAGTTGATCTCGCGGGGCTTGCGGAACGCACCGGTGAAGTAGACGCGCAGCATGTGGAGCATGATCGCCGCGACGAACAGCAGCGCGGCCCAGTGGTGGATCTGACGGAACAGCAGTCCACCGCGGATGTCGAACGAGATGTCCAAGGTCGAGGCCATCGCCGCGGACATGTTCAGACCCTTGAGAGGGACGTACGAGCCGTTGTAGTTGACCTCGGCCATCGAGGGCTGGAAGAAGAACGTCAGGAACGTGCCCGAGAGCAGGATCACGACGAAGGAGTACAGCGCGACCTCGCCGAGCATGAACGACCAGTGGTCGGGGAAGATCTTGCGACCGACCTCTTTCACCAGGCCGGACATGCTGGTGCGCTCGTCGACGTAGTTCGCGGCCGCGCCGAAGAACTTGTTCGTCTTCGTCGGAGCGAAGGCCGGGACCGTCGTCGTGGTGTTCGACGTCTTGGTCTCGGTCTCCGGTGCAGGGGTGGTGGTGATCACTTTTCGCGCTCCCAGTAGCTAGGGCCCACGGGCTCGTGGAAATCACTCTGCGCGACGAGGTAACCCTCGGCGTCCACGGCGATCGGCAGCTGCGGGAGCGGGCGCTTGGCCGGTCCGAAGATCACTTCGCAGTTGTTGGTCACGTCGAACGTCGACTGGTGGCAGGGGCAGAGCAGGTGGTGTGTCTGCTGTTCGTACAGGGCCACAGGGCAGCCGACGTGCGTGCAGATCTTGGAGTACGCGACGATGCCGTCGTACTGCCAGCCCTCGCGTCCTTCCGGAATGTTGAGGTCTTCCGGCTTGAGGCGCATCAGCAGGACTGCGGCCTTGGCTTTCTCCTCGAGCAGGTGCTCGGATTCGTTGAGGTTCTCGGGGATGACGTGGAACACGGATCCGAGGGTGATGTCGGACGCCTTGATGCGGGCTCCGGACGGGTCCATCGCGAGGTGCATGCCCTCTTCCCACAGGGTGTGGCGGAGCACCTCGTTCGGGTCTTCGGCCGGCGCCAGGTCGCGGAAGATCACGACGGCGGGGAGCGGCGTCGCGACGAGCGCACCGATGAGGCTGTTGCGGATCAGGGTGCGGCGACCGAAGCCCGACTCCTGATTGCCGAGGGCGAAGACCTCGACCGCCTTCTCCCGGGTCTCGTCCGAGCCGCGCGTCGAGTGACGCATCTCGGTGATCTCACGAGCCGGCATGAGCGTCTTCGACCAGTGCACCGCACCGATGCCGATCGAGATCAGACCGAGTGCGATGCCGAGACCCAGGAAGAGGTTGTTCAGCCGCACCGAGTTCGAGTCGCCCGACGTGATCGGGAAGGCCACGTAGGCCCCGATGGCCGCGATGCTGCCGACGATCGAGAGGAAGAACCAGACGCTGACCTGTCGCTCCGCGCGCTTCTCGGCCTTCGGGTCGACATCCGTGATGCGATCACGGTGCGGCGGCTCGCCCGGGTTGTCGAAGACGTCGGCAGAGACGACGGCCGTACCGGCCGACACCTGTCGAGGCTCGTGCCTCTCGACAGCCGAGCCCGTGATCGGGGCCTCGTCGTCGTGCTGTGCCATGGATTTTGCCTTTCGGTGAAGTACGGGAGAACGACTAGTTGGATCGGGCCGTGAGCCAGATGGTCACGGCGACGATCGCGCCGAGTCCGAAGATCCAGATGAAGAGGCCTTCGGCGACGGGGCCGAGGCTTCCCAGTTCGAACCCGCCGGGGGACGGGTTGTTCTCGAGGTACTTGAGGTACGTGATGATGTCGGCCTTGTCCTGGGGCGACAGGTTCATGTCGTTGAAGACCGGCATGTTCTGCGGGCCCGTGAGCATGGCCTCGTAGATGTGGTGCGACTCGACGCCGTCGAGAGCGGGGGCGAACTTGCCCTCCGTCAACGCGCCTCCGGCTCCGGCGACGTTGTGGCACATGGCGCAGTTGATGCGGAACAGCTCGGCGCCGTTCGTGGTGTCGCCGTCGGCCTGGAGGTACTCCTCGGCCGGGATGGCGGGGCCGGGGGCGAGCGACGCGATGTACGCGGCCATGTCGGCCACCTGCTCGTCGCTGAACTGCGTGGGCTTCTCTTCCGCCTGGGGGCCATTGGCGGCCATCGGCATGCGACCCGTGCCGACCTGGAAGTCGACCGCTGCGGATCCGACGCCGATGAGGCTGGGGCCGTCGGCGGTGCCGGCGGCGCTCAGACCGTGGCACGTCGCGCAGTTCGACGCGAAGAGCTTCTGGCCCTCGTCGATGCTCTGCTGGGACGCGACGGGCGCGGCGCTCTCATCTGCGGTGGCCGTCGACGAGAAGAGCGCGTACGCACCGCCGGTCGTGAGGAGACCCACGAGGATGAGTGAAGCCGTGGCGAGGGGGCTGCGACGGCCCGTCTTGCGACGTGAGGACGAGGTTCGAGAGAACATGCTGTGTGAGCGATCCAATGCCTATTTGAGGACGTAGACGACCATGAAGAGGCCGATCCACACCACGTCGACGAAGTGCCAGTAGTACGAGACGACGATGGCGGTCGTCGCCTCCTTGTGACCGAAGTTCTTGACGGCGAACGCCCGGCCGATGGTGAGGAGGAACGCGATGAGGCCGCCGATGACGTGGGCTCCGTGGAACCCGGTCGTCATGTAGAAGGCGGAGCCGTAGGCGTTGGAGCTGAGCGTGACGTGCTCGGAGATGAGGTGCGCGTACTCGAACACCTGGAGGCAGATGAACGCGGAGCCCATCGCGTAGGTGAGGAAGAACCATTCGACCATGCCCCACTGGCCGACCTGGAACAGCCGACCGGTCCGCCGCGACTGCATCCGCTCGGCGGCGAAGACGCCGAACTGGCAGGTCACCGACGAGAGCACCAGCATGATCGTGTTGGTCAGGGCGAACGGCACGTCGAGCTTGGCCGTCTCGAACTCCCAGAGACCGGGCGAGGTGCTTCGCAGCGTGAAGTAGATGGCGAACAGACCCGCGAAGAACATGACTTCGCTGCCCAGCCACACGATGGTGCCCACGGCAACGGTGCTCGGTCGGTTGACGACCGGTCCGGAAGGTCTCGAGAGAGAGGTACTTGTCACGCGGTCCATTATGCCTGGAAAGTCCCCTTGGGTTTGCGCAGGAAACCCCGGGTCGGGAATTTCTCTTGACGACGAGCTATCAGAGCGACTAGGCGCACGCCGCTAACCTGGCGGCATGACCCACGAGCTCTCCTGGCCCCTGATCATCGAGTCGCTCCTCGCGCGACGCGACCTGTCGATCACCGAGGCGACCTGGTCCATGGAGCGGGTGATGCTGGGCGAGGCCACGCCGGCTCAGCTCGCGGCCTTCCTGGTCGCGCTGCGGTCGAAGGGCGAGACCGTCGACGAGATCGTCGGCTTCCGCGACGCCGTCCTCGCGCACGCCGTGGCTCTGCCCGTCGACTCCCTGGCCGTCGACATCGTCGGGACGGGCGGGGACCGATTCGGCACGGTCAACGTGTCGACCATGGCCTCCATCGTCGTGGCCTCGACCGGTGTGCCCGTCATCAAGCACGGGAACCGCGCAGCCAGCTCGTCGTCCGGGTCCTCGGACGTCCTGGCGGCCCTCGGCATCGATCTCACCCTGTCCGCCGAGCGCGTCGCCGCGGTGCTCCGGGAGGTCGGCGTCACCTTCGCCTTCGCCGCTGCGTTCCACCCCGGCTTCGGCAACGCCGCGGGAGTCCGCCGCGAGATCGGCGTGCCGACGGTGTTCAACTTCCTCGGCCCGCTCGTCAACCCGGCACGGCCGGAGGCCAGCGCCGTGGGCGTGGCCTCCCTCGACAAGGTGCCGTTGATCGTGGGCGTGTTCCAGACGCGTGGCGCGACCGCCCTGGTGTTCCGCGGCGACGACGGGCTCGACGAGCTGACGACGACCGGCCACAGCCACATCTGGGAGATCTCGTCGGGGTCGGTCACCGAACACGATCTCGATCCGCTCGAGCTGGGGATCGCGCGGGCGACGATCGACGACCTCGTCGGCGGCGACGCCGAGCACAACGCCGACGTCGCCCGTCGGGTGCTGGCGGGCGAGACCGGTCCGGTACGCGACATCGTGCTGCTGAACGCGGCCGCGGGTCTCGTGTCGTACCGGCTCGCGGTCGACCCGTCGGAGCGGGACCGCCCGGTGATCGTCCGGTTCCGCGAGCAGCTCGCCGTCGCCGCGGAGGCCATCGACTCGGGGAGTGCGAGTCGGAAGCTCGACGCCTGGGTGGCGGCCACCCGCTCGGCCTGACGCCGTCCCGGGGGATCGACCCGCACCTCCTCGGCGCCGGAGGCCGGGTGAGCGCCGTCGCCCTGCATGCACGACGGGCCCGCCCCCGAGGGGAGCGGGCCCGTTCGCGGTCGGAGCTCAGTTCACGTCGTCGTCGACCCAGTCGAAGGTCTTCGTGACAGCCTTCTTCCAGAGTCGCAGGGTGCGGTCGCGCTCGTCCGCATCGATGTTCGGGGTCCAGCGCTTGTCCTCCTGCCAGTTCTGACGGAGGTCGTCGAGGGTCTCCCAGAAGCCGACCGCGAGACCGGCCGCGTACGCCGCACCGAGGGCCGTGGTCTCGGCGACGACGGGGCGGACCACCGGGACGTCGAGGATGTCGGCCTGGAACTGCATGAGGGCGTCGTTGGCGGTCATGCCGCCGTCGACCTTCAGCTCGGTCAGGTCGACGCCCGAGTCGGCGTTCACGGCGTCGAGGACCTCGCGGGTCTGGAACGCGGTCGCCTCGAGGGCGGCGCGCGCGATGTGGCCCTTGTTGACGTACCGGGTCAATCCGACGAGGGCACCGCGGGCGTCGGAGCGCCAGTAGGGGGCGAACAGGCCCGAGAACGCCGGGACGAAGTACACCCCGCCGTTGTCGTCGACGGTCGTCGCCAGGGTCTCGACCTCGGCCGCCGAGCCGATGATGCCGAGGTTGTCGCGCAGCCACTGGATGAGCGAGCCCGTGACGGCGATGGAGCCCTCGAGCGCGTAGTGCGGCGCCGCATCGCCGAGCTTGTAGCCCAGCGTGGTCAGCAGGCCGTTCTTCGAGTGCACGATCTCCTCACCCGTGTTGAAGATGAGGAAGTTGCCGGTGCCGTACGTGTTCTTCGACTCGCCCTGGTCGAAGGCGGCCTGACCGAAGGTGGCCGCCTGCTGGTCGCCGAGGATGCCGGCGATCGGCACCTCGCGCAGCAGGTTCGACGACTCGACGGTTCCGTAGACCTCGGAGGAGCTCTTGATCTCGGGGAGCATCGACTTCGGGACGTCGAACGCCTCGAGGATGTCGTCGCGCCACTCCAGCGTCTCGAGGTCCATGAACAGGGTTCGCGAGGCGTTCGTGACGTCGGTGACGTGCACGCCGCCGTCGACGCCGCCCGTCAGGTTCCAGATGACCCACGAGTCGGTGGTGCCGAACATGAGGTCGCCGGCGTCGGCCTTCTCGCGTGCGCCTTCGACGTTCTCGAGGATCCAGACGATCTTCGTGCCCGAGAAGTAGGTCGCGAGGGGCAGCCCGACGATCGGCTTGAAGCGCTCGACGCCGCCGTCCGCAGCGAGGCGGTCGACGATCGACTGCGTGCGGGTGTCCTGCCAGACGATCGCGTTGTAGACCGGCTTGCCCGTCGTGCGGTCCCAGACGACGGCGGTCTCGCGCTGGTTGGTGATGCCCACGGCCTTGATGTTGTGACGGGTGATGTCGGCACGCGAGAGGGCCTGACCGATGACCTCGCGGGTGTTCGTCCAGATCTCGAGCGGGTCGTGCTCGACCCAGCCGGCGCGGGGGAAGATCTGCTCGTGCTCCTTCTGACCGGTCGACACGATGGTGCCCGAGTGGTCGAAGATGATGGCGCGGGTGCTGGTGGTGCCCTGGTCGATCGCCAGGATGTAGTCGTCGCTCACGGGTGTGTCTCCTTCGTCGTTGATGGTGTCGACCACGGAACAGGGCGCGCGGCTCGCAAGAGCCCGGCCCCGCCGCGGTCAGCGATGAGTCGTGGTGTCGTGGTCAGGCCACGGGGAGCAGCACGCCGGAGGCGATGGCCGCCAGCGCGCCGCCGATCAGCGGACCGGCGACGGGCACCCAGGCGTAGCCCCAGTCGCTCGTGCCCTTGCCCTTGATGGGGAGGAAGGCGTGCGCGATGCGCGGTCCGAGGTCACGGGCGGGGTTGATGGCGTAGCCGGTCGGGCCACCGAGGGAGGCGCCGATCGCGATCACGAGGAAGGCGACGGGGATGGCGCCGAGCTCGGCCGGGGTGCCGCCGTTGGTGAAGCCGAGGACGACGAGCACGAAGGCGAAGGTCGCGATGATCTCGGTGACGAGGTTCCAGCCGTAGTTGCGGATGGCGGGGCCGGTCGCGAAGACGCCCAGCTTGGCCGCGGGGTCGGGTTCCTCGTCGAAGTGGTTCTTGTAGACGAGCCAGATCAGGACGGCGCCGATGATGGCGCCGATCATCTGGGCGGCCAGGTAGACCAGGAAGGCGACGAAGTCGATGTTGCCGAGGATCAGCTGCGCGAGGCTGACGGCGGGGTTGAGCGCGCCGCCGGACGAGTACGAGACGGTCACACCGGCGAAGACCGCGAGGCCCCAGCCGAAGTTGACCATGAGGAATCCGCCGTTGAACCCCTTCGTCTTGGTCAGGGCGACGTTGGCGACGACACCGCCGCCGAGCAGGATGAGCATCGCGGTGCCCACCACTTCAGAGAGAAAAATCTGTCCCAGGTCCACGTCGACCTTCCTTAGTCGTCGGGCGGGTGCGACTGTGCATCCCGCGGTGAGCGTGTGCCCACACCCTAGTCGCGGCATCGCGTCGGGGGAGTGCCAGAACCACCGGGTTTGCACATATGTGCACAGCGGATCAGGGGGAGTACTTTCGTGGAGGAATGGAGCGGGTCCGCACCGGGCTCCCATCACCAGGAGGACCTTCGATGAAGAAGCTGATCAACGACCCGGCCGATGTCGTCCGGGAGGCGGTCGCCGGCTTCGGCCTGGCGCACGCCGACCTCGTCGTCGTCTCGCACGACCCCGTCTTCGTCAGGCGGGCAGGTGGCGCCGTCGCAGGTCGGGTCGCCCTCGTCAGCGGTGGCGGCAGCGGGCACGAGCCCCTCCACGCGGGCTTCGTCGGACACGGCATGCTGTCGGCGGCCGTGCCCGGGCCGGTGTTCACCTCGCCGACGCCCGACCCCATCGTCGCCGCCACCCTGGCGGTGGACGGGGGAGCCGGCGTCCTGTACATCGTCAAGAACTACACGGGCGACGTCCTGAACTTCGAGACGGCGGCCGATCTCGCGGAGGCCGAGGGGGTCACGGTCGAGTCCGTGCTGGTCGACGACGACGTCGCCGTGAAGGACAGCCTGTTCACGGCGGGTCGCCGCGGCGTCGCCGGGACCGTGATCGTGGAGAAGACCGCGGGTGCCGCGGCCGAGCGCGGGGACGACCTGGCCGCCGTGGCGGAGATCGCCCGGAGGACGGTCGCCGCGACCCGGTCCATGGGCGTCGCCCTCGCGGCGGGGACCGTCCCGCACGCCGGCGAACCAGGCTTCGTCCTCGCCGAGGACGAGATCGAGTTCGGCGTGGGGATCCACGGCGAACCCGGCCGCGAACGGATCCCCCTGGAGCCCGTCGACGCCATCGTCGACCGCCTCCTCGCGGCGATCGTCGACGATCTCGGCGTCGTCAGCGGCGATCGGGTGCTGCTGTTCGTGAACGGCATGGGCGGGACGCCGAGCGTCGAGCTCTACATCGCCTATCGGCGCGCGGCCGAGGTGCTCGGAGAGCAGGGCGTCGTCGTCTCGCGGAGCCTCGTGGGGAACTACGTCACGTCTCTCGAGATGCAGGGGCTCTCGCTCACCGTCACCCGTCTCGACGACGAGCTCACCGAGCTCTGGGACGCACCGGTCGAGACCGCCGCCCTCCGCCGAGGGCGATGATCGTGCCCCACCCCTTCGACCGAGAGAGGAACACCGCATGACACTCGACTCCACCTGGGTCCGCGCCTGGATCGAGCGGACGGCCGAGGTCGTGACCGCCGAGCGGCACGCCCTCAGCGAGCTCGACCGTCAGATAGGCGACGGCGACCACGGCGAGAACCTGGCGAGGGGCTTCGCCGCCGTCCGGGAGAGGATGACCGAGCTGCCCGACGACGCTCCGCCGGCGGTCGTCGTGAGACTCGTCGCGACCACTCTGATCTCCACCGTCGGGGGAGCCGCCGGTCCCCTGCTCGGCACCGCCTACCTGAAGGCCGCCGCCGCGCTCGGGGAGGCCCGCGAGCTCGACTCCGATTCGGTGGTCTCCTTGCTGACGGCGGCCCGTGACGGCATCGTGCTGCGCGGCAAGGCCGACAGCGGCGACAAGACCATGGTCGACGCCTGGACGCCGGCGGTCGAAGCCGCAACGGAGTCGGCCGGCGCCGGCGCCGATCCCGCGGCCGTGCTCCGCTCCGCGGCCGACGCCGCCGCCCTCGGCGCCGCGTCGACGGAGCCGCTCGTCGCTCGCAAGGGGCGGGCCAGCTATCTCGGCGATCGAGCCGTGGGCCATCGGGACCCCGGCGCCCAGTCGTCGTCCCTCATCATCACCGCGGCCGCCGACACGGCGGCCGAGTCCACCAAGGAGTCGTAGAGCATGCCCACCATCGGAATCGTCATCGTCTCGCACAGCGCCAAGATCGCCGAGGGGGTCGTCGAGCTCGCTCGCCAGATGGCTCCGTCGACCACGCTCCTCGCGGCGGGAGGCACCGACGAGGGCGGAATCGGAACGAGCTTCGATCGGATCTCGGCCGCGGTCGCCACCGCCTCGGCCGGCGGGGGAGCCGTCGTCCTGTGCGATCTCGGGTCCGCCATCCTCACCTCCGAGACGGTCGTGGACTTCCTCGACGATGCGGACAAGGAGCGCGTCGTCATCGCGGACGCCCCGCTGGTCGAAGGAGCGGTCGCCGCCGCTGTGGCCGCCGAGACCGGTGGGGACCTCGACCAGGTGGCCCAGGCGGCCTCCTCCGCCACGGGGGTGGCCGACGTCCACGCCGATGAGCGCGACCTCCGCGGCGGCGACGCCGTCGAGCGCTCGACGACCATCGTGAACGCGTCGGGTCTGCATGCGCGCCCGGCGGCCGAGCTCGTCAAGCACGCATCCGCGTTCCAGGCCGACGTCACGGTGAACGGCGTCGACGCCAAGAGCCTGCTGCGCATCATGGGCCTCAACGTCGGTGCCGGGTCGACGGTCGCCATCATGGCCACCGGTCCGGACGCCGAAGCCGCGGTCGACGAGCTCATCGCGCTCATCGACGGCGGGTTCGGCGAGAAGGCCTGATCGGGGCGCCGGGGGCCTGACACGCCGTCGGCCGAGATCGTCGGAGGCGCGTCCCGATCACCCGGGGCGCGCCTCCTCGGCGTCTACCGGCGTCGCGTGTACCTCGCGAGCAGCGTGCCCTCCGACTCGAGCAGATGATCGAGCCGCATGCCGCGGGCCGCGCCCGGCCCCGAGCCGGCCACGATGCGGGGGCCGGAACCGGCGACGAGCGTCGGGGACGTCGTCACGCAGATCTCGTCGACGAGATCGGCCTCGACGAGATCGGCCAGCAGACTCGGGCCTCCCTCGGAATGGATGCGGGGGAGTCCCCGAGCGACGAGGGCGGCCACGAGGAGGCGCGGGTCGACCCGGTGCGCCCCGCAGGTCACCACGTCGGCCACCTCCTCGAGCCCTACCCGTGCCTGGCGCGGCGCCTCGTCGCTCGTGATCACCAGGGGGCGGACCGGGGCGTCGGCGAACATCGATGCGGCGGGGTCGAGGGCGAGCGACGCCGAGACGATGGCGAGCACGGGATGATCGGGGAGACCGTGCGCGCGACGCCACGCCACGTCGGCGTCGTGCAGGCGCATCGGGCCGTAGCCTTCGCTCCGCACCGTGCCGGCGCCGACGACGACCACGTCGCAGAGCCGCCGGAGGAGGTCGAACACCAGCAGGTCGGCGGGCCCGCCGAGACCGCCTGAGAGACCGTCGACGCTGGCCGAGCCGTCGACGCTCGTGACGGCGTTCGCCCTCACATGCGGCGCACCCCGGTCGTCGGCGGCGAACAGCGTGAGCAGATCCTCGTCGTCGAGCGGCCGGGAGGGAGCGGGCAGGAGGCGCGTGATGATCGGGCGGGTCACGGGGCTCCGTCGTCCGCGCCGAGGTTGTGCGCCTCGAAGACGGGTTCGCGCCAGCCGGCGATCGCCTCGATCATCCGGACGGCGTCCACCGCGGAGCGGACGTCGTGCATCCGGACGATGCGGGCGCCGAGCAGGATGCTCGTCGTGGCCGCCGCGAGGGTGCCGGCGAGGCGGTCCGGCTTCTCGCGGCCGAGGGACTCGCCGATGAAGTCCTTGTTCGACACCGCGGCGAGCACCGGGTGACCGAGCTCGGCCACCTCGCGCAGTCGACGCGTCACCTCGAGGGTGTGCCGTGTCGTCTTGTTCAGATCGTGCCCGGGGTCGACGACGATCCTCTCGAGGGGGACGCCGTGGTCGAGGGCCACGTCGACCCTGCGCCGGAGGAAGTCGACGACCTCGGCCGTGACGTCCTCGTATCGGGGGCGCGGGTGGGGACGACGAGGCGCGGCCAGGCTGTGGGTGATGACGAGGGTCGCCGAGCTGTCGGCCACCACGTCGGCCAGCCGGGGGTCGTGCAGCCCCGTGGTGTCGTTGATCACCGAGGCGCCCGCGGCGATGACCGTCGCGGCGACGTCGGCACGGAAGGTGTCCACCGACACCACGACGTCCGATCGGGCGGCCAGAGCCTCGACGACGGGCAGCACGCGCTCCGTCTCGTCTCGGACGGAGAGCTCGGGGCCGGGCTTGAAGGGGACCCCGCCGATGTCGACCCAGTCGGCTCCGTCGTCGGCGGCCGCGACGGCGGCTTCGACTGCGCGATCGAGGGCGAAGGTGGCCCCCTGGTCGAAGAACGAGTCGGGGGTGCGGTTGACGATCGCCATGACCGCGATGCGACGCGAGAAGTCGAAGTCCCGCGCGCCGATGCGGCGCACGGGGGAGCTGAGCGGAGGGAGGAACGGGAGGCCCCGCTCGGCGCGAGCCCCGCCGGGCGAGGTCATGCGGATTCCTCGCGGCGCGACGATCCGATGAGCGCCACGGCCTCGGCCCGAGAGGCCGGGTCGGTCAGGGAGCCGCGGCTGGCGAGCGTGACGGTCGAGCTGGCCGTCTGCCGAGGCCCCCGCGTCGTGACGCAGCCGTGCACCGCGTCGAGCACGACGAGCACGCCGCGCGGCTCGACACCCTCGTCGAGCGCCTCGGCGATCTCCTCGCCGAGGCGCTCCTGCAGCTGGGCACGCGAGGCGATGGCGTCGACGAGCCGGGGGAGTGCGCCCAGGCCCACGATCGTCGCCCCGGGGATGTAGGCGATGTGGGCGACGCCCGTGAACGGGAGGAGATGGTGCTCGCACATCGACCGGAACGAGATGTCGCGGACGACGACGAGCTCGCCCAGCCGATCCTCGGGCGACACGACGGCGCTGGCACGCACCAACGCGACGGGATCGACGTCGGCGCCCGAGAAGAACTCGGCGTAGGCCTCGGCGACCCGTCGGGGGGTCGACTCGAGACCGGCGCGCTCGGAGTCCTCGCCGACGGCGGCGAGCAGCTCGCGGACGGCGGACTCGATTCGGGGCTGATCGATCGGCGTCATGGGCTCATCCTGTCAGGCGGGACCGGACTCCTCCGTCGCCGGGCCCGCTCCGTCGACGGACTCGCGGGGGAGCGCCTCGTGGTGGCGGCGTCCCGTCGTGCGCCGCGCCTCCTTCATCTCGGCTTCGAAGAGATGCCGACGACCCGCCGCGAGTGCATCACGGATGTTCTTCTCGCTCTCGCGGAAGGCCGCGTAGTAGCCGTCGTCGTAGTCCTCGACGATCTGGAAGGTCCAGCGGCCCTCGATGACGTTCCGTCCGACGAGGTCGCGCTCGAGCCCGTCGGCCATCTCAGCGTGCCCGGCGGCCCGCAGCTTCTCGACCGCCTCGCCGAGGGCCAGATCGGCTTTCCCGGTGAGTCGGTGGAAGCCGTAGAGGAACCCGCGGGCCTGCTCGACGACCTCGAGGGCCGCCGACAGATCGCCGAGCGCCTCGACGGTCTCGTCATCGAGGCCGTCGGGTCGTCGATGGGCCGCGTCCGGTCCGTCGAGCCGGCGTTCGCGCTGTCCGTCGTCTGAGATCGTCATGACGTCGAGCCAACACCGGGGAGGCGCGTGAGGGGCGGTCGATGACAGTTTGCTGACATAATGTGCATTATCAGCGCATCGGGTAGAGGCCAGAAGGGGTTGGCTGAGCACCCATTCGATCCGATGACGACCCGAGCCTCCTGCGACGCGAGCAGCAGCGACGCGATGTCGGCGAGTCAGAGCACGCGACGCAGCAGACTCGCGAGATCGGCCGGCTCGATCGCGAGGTCGGCGTCGTCGAGCTCGTCGATCGTGAACCAGCGCGACTCGAGGATGTCGACTCGCTCGTCGTCGGTCCATCCGGCGTCGTCGATCTCGAAGTGCGGCAGTCTCGTGACGAAGAACTCGGCGTGCCCGTGCGTGTGGTCGGCGGCGTCCCACGCGACGACGAAGTCGTCGACGGCGACGACGTCGCCCGGATCGGCGATGACCTGACCGGTCTCCTCGCGGAGCTCCCGCACGGCCGCCTCGGCGTGCGACTCACCGGGGTCGACTCCCCCGCCGGGCGTGATCCAGCGCGCCGTCCCGCTCGTGTCCGGCGCCTTCGTCAACATGAGCAGGACCCTCTCGGACTCGTCGACGACCAGCAGTCGCGACGTCGCCCGGACGATCCGCCCGGTCATGAGATCGGGGTGAAGCCGCTGACGTCTCCGACATACCGGGTGTGATCCGAAGGCACCGGGTCGACGGCGGCCGCAGCCACCTCGGCGGCGAACTCGGCCACGTTGTAGAGCTTCCCCGCGCTCTCCTTGCGAGCCGAGAGGGCTCCCGGGTTCGAGCGCTCGAGCAGGGTCGCCGTGATCGTCCCCTCGATCATGTCGCCGGACACCACGACGAACTCCACCCCGGCGGCCTCGAGCTGCGGGATCATGTCGCGCAGGGCGTCCTCCCCCGCGCGCTTGCTGAGGGCGACGGGCAGGTACTCGGGCATCGTCTCGGTCGTGTTGATGAAGTGCGCCTGGTGGCTCGTCACGAAGACGACCCGCGAGCCCGGGGCCAGGAGAGGCAGGGCCGCGGTGAGCAGGTCGACCTGGGCGTCGCGGTTGAGCTTCAGCGCGTAGTCCTCGGCCATGCCCGACTCCATGCCGCCCGAGGCGTTCATGACGAGGACGTCGAGTCCGCCGAAACTCTCGCCGACGGTCGCGAACATCCCGCGGACGCTCTCGGGGTCCGTCAGGTCGGCGCCGATGGCGATGGCCTCGCCGCCCGCCGCCTCGATCGCGTCGACGAGCTGCAGCGCCCGGCGCTCCTTGTTGCGGTAGTTGACGACGACCTTCGCCCCGGCCTCGGCGAGGTACCGGACCGTGTCGGCGCCGATGCCGCGCGACGAGCCGGTGACGAGAGCGCGGGTGCCGGACAACGAGCCGGCGGCGAGGGGATTGGACAAGACGAACTCCAGACTGTGCGGGCGGAACCGGGGGGCCGAGGAGGCGCGCTCCCGACGTCGACGACGGGCGCTTCCCTGAGGACCAGCACCGAGACTACCAAGGGCCCGAACGGCGTCGGTGGGAGGTGCTACTTTCGCTGGCAGGGGGAACGAGAGGGGCCGGAGATGGACGTCGTCGCGCAGTACGCCTGGGTCATCTGGATCGGTCTGCTCCTGCTCTTCGTCGTCATCGAGGTCACGACCCTCGAACTGACGTTCCTCATGATCGCGATCGGCAGCGCGGGCGGACTCATCTCGGGCGTGCTCGGCGCACCCTGGTGGCTGCAGATCGTCATCGCCGCGCTCGTCGCGGTGCTCCTGCTCTTCACCGTCCGCCCGGCGCTCCTCAGGGCGCTGAACCGAGGGGGCGATCCGACCCCGAGCAACCTGGACGCCCTGCTGGGCTCCCGCGGAACGGTCGTCGTCCCGATCGGGGTCGATGCCGGGCAGGTCAAGCTCGCCAACGGCGAGACCTGGACGGCGCGCGTGCTCGAGACTCCCCCGTCGGGCGGCATCCCGCCGTCGATGCTCGACACGGGATCGCCGGTCGTCGTCACCGCCATCCAGGGCTCGACCGCGCTGGTCGTGCCCGTGCGAAAGGACTGAAGCCATGGACTCCGTCACCCCCGGGACGATCGCGACGATCGTGGTGGTCGCCATCGTCGTCGTGCTCGTCCTCGTGATCCTGTTCCGAGCCGTGCGGATCATCCCGCAGGCCTCGGCCGGGGTCGTCGAGCGTCTCGGCAAGTACCACAAGACGCTCAACCCGGGCCTGAACCTCCTGGTCCCGTTCATCGACCGGGTCCGGCCCCTCATCGACATGCGCGAGCAGGTCGTGTCGTTCCCGCCGCAGCCGGTCATCACCGAGGACAACCTGGTGGTGTCGATCGACACGGTGGTGTACTTCCAGGTCACGGACGCCCGGGCCGCCACCTACGAGATCGCCAACTACCTCGGCGCGGTCGAGCAGCTCACGACCACCACGCTGCGCAACGTCGTGGGCGGACTGAACCTCGAGGAGGCCCTCACCAGCCGTGACAACATCAACGGGCAGCTGCGTGTCGTCCTGGACGAGGCCACGGGCAAGTGGGGCATCCGGGTTGGTCGTGTCGAGCTCAAGGCCATCGATCCCCCGCTGTCGATCCAGGACTCGATGGAGCAGCAGATGCGGGCCGAGCGGAACCGCCGCGCAGCCATCCTGACGGCCGAGGGCACCAAGCAGTCGCAGATCCTCGAGGCGGAGGGCATGCGCCAGTCGGCCATCCTGCGGGCGGAGGGCGACGCCAAGGCGCAGGTCCTCAGGGCGCAGGGCGAGGCCGAGGCCATCCAGACGGTGTTCAACGCCATCCACGCCGGGGACCCGGACCCGAAGCTGCTGGCCTACCAGTATCTGCAGACCCTGCCGAAGCTTGCGGAGGGCTCGGCGAACAAGCTCTGGATCATCCCCAGCGAGCTCACCGAAGCGCTGAAGGGCATCGGCTCGGGATTCTTCGCGCCGAAGAACCCCGATGCCCCGGGATGGGACCCTCAACCGGGGCCGTCGGTGTCGGACATGGACACCACCCCCGACCTCGCCAGCACCGTCGATCTCGGCTCCGAGCCCGATCTCGGCTTCCCGACCGTCACGGGTCCCGGATCGGACCTGCCCTCGAGCGGCCCCGACGAGGGGAGCACCCCGCCGCCCGAGTCCCGAGCGTGACACGGTCCGGAGCGCCTCGGCCCACCCGCTGGTTCGAACCGGCGACGCCGCGTGTCCTCGCGCACCGGGGCCACCATCTCGAAGCACCCGAGAACACGATGCTCGCCTTCGCCTCGGCGGTGGCCCTCGGCGTCGACTGCATCGAGACCGACGTCCACGCCACGCGTGACGGGGTCGCCGTGATCAGCCACGATCCCGACCTCCGTCGGATCGCGGGAATCGACACGCGCCTCCTCGACCTCGACTGGTCCGAGGTGGCGGCCATCCGGCTGCCCCACGATCAGGGTCTTCCGTCGCTCGCCGAGGCGCTCGACGCGTTCCCCGACACCCGCTTCAACATCGACGTCAAGTCGGACGACGCCGTCGAACCCACGATCCTGGCCATCCGCCGGGCCGACGCCGCCGACCGGGTGCTCGTCACCTCGTTCGACGAATCCCGACGTGCCCGGACCGCGGCGGGTCTCCCGGGCGTCGCCACCTCGGCCTCATCCCGCGGCGTGGTCGCCACGATGATCATCGGCATCGTGCCCTGGAGGGCTCTCCGTCGTCGGCTGCTCTCCGTGGCGCTGCGAGGCTGCGGCGCGATCCAGGTGCCCGTGCGACGGGGACCGGTGGTCGTGGTCACCGCACGCCGGGTGGCCGATCTGCTCGCGGTCGGCGTCGAGACGCATGTCTGGACGATCGACGATCCGGCCGAGATGCGTCGGCTCGTCGCCCTCGGGGTCACCGGGATCGTCTCGGACCGCCCCGATCTCGCCCTGGCCGCACTGCGCTGACGACGGGTCGTCCACTGTGAAGGCACTGTGAAAGGCCATCCGGCGAAACAATCGCACCGAACTCCGGGTTACACAGGGAGATTGCACCGCGAGAGGAGACCACACAATGGCAGATCGCAGTTTGCGCGGTATGAGACTGGGTAGTCAGAGCCTGCAGAGCGAAGAGGGCGTCGAGTTCTCGCCCCGGAAGAAGGCCGTCTACCAGACGACCGACGGCACCACGTTCGAGATGGTGTTCGCGGCCGATGCCGACATCCCCGACATCTGGCAGTCGCCGAAGAGCGGACTCGAGGGCCGCCTGCTGTCGGCCGACGGCAAGCCCGTCGAGATCGACGAGGCGGACGTCAAGGTCCCTCGTTCGCACTGGGACATGCTGCTCGAGCGTCGCACCCGCGACGAGCTCGAGGAACTGCTCCAGGAGCGGCTCGACTTCCTCCGGGCCCGCAAGGGTCAGACGAAGATCGGAGCCTGATCCGGAGACCGGTCAGCGCACCAGAACGACCCCGTCGACACCGCGGACCGCGGTGACGGGGTCGTTCCGCTGTTCCCGGGCGCTTCTGCGACGCCCCCGCCAGGCGCCCGCCATGACGAGCATGGCCAGGCCGAAGAACGAGACGAGCAGCTCGACGGCTCGACTGCCGACCACCGCCGGCGTCGTGCCCGTGCCGAGTGCCACCTCCGTGACCATCGTCCCGGCCTGGTAGTCGGGTGTCCCGTCGACGACGTCGCCCTGCGCGTCGATGACCCGGGTCGATGCCACCGTCGAGACGTTCACCACGGAACGCGCGGTCTCGATGGCCCGCATCTTGGCGATGGCGAGCTGCTGCTCGTTCTCGTCCGTCTGCCCGGGGCGCGAACCGAAGTCGGCGTTGTTGGTCTGGGCGACGATGACCTGCGCACCCTGATCCATCATGTTGGTGATCAGCTGGTCGTCGACGATGTCGAAGCAGATGGAGACGCCTGCCACGAAGTCGCCGACGTCGATGGTCTCGTCGCGCGTGCCCGGCGTGTAGTCGCGCCCGATCAGATCGATGAGCTCGGGCGCGAACGGTCGCCAGAAGGCACGGTCGGGAACGTACTCGCCGAAGGGGACGGGGTGCTTCTTGTCGTACTGGCCACGCACCTCGCCGTCGTCCCAGAGGATCGACGAGTTGTACGTCGTCTCGCCGTCGGGGCTCTCGGTGATGACCCCCGACAGCAGCGGGGCGCCGTAGCCCTCGCTGATCGCGTCGAACACGTAGCGGCCGAACTCGTCGCGGGTCGGGTCCCGATCGCTGCCGCCCTCGGGCCAGACGATGAGGTCGAGGTCGTCCGCACTCGGATCGACCCCCTGCATGGCCAGCACCTGGGAGTCGGTGAGGTCGCCGTAGGCGCGATCGGCGGAGTCGAAGTACCCGGCCTTGCCGTTGCCCTGGACGCCGGCGATCGTCGCCGTCCCGTCGGTGAAGGTGGGCCAGGCCGGCACGGCGAGAGCCGCGACGACGACCGTCGCCCCCGCGAGGACCCGTGTCGACGAGCGCAGAGTGCTGAGCAGTGCCAGCTCGATCACGACGGCGACGATGGCCACCATGAGGAAGCTGAGCCCGGAGATGCCGAGATAGGCGACCAGGCTGCCGAAGGGGCTCTCGGACTGGCTCAGCGCCACCCGGCCCCAGGCGAACCCGCCGTAGGGCCAGTTGCCCGCGATGAACTCGCGGAGGGTCCACAGACCCGCGACGACGACGGGGAGGAGGAGGGCGCGCCCGAGCGTGCCCGGCCAGATCACGGGCAGCCACCGGTAGGCGAGCGCGATCAGCGTCGCTCCCCCGGCGAAGAACAGGGCCTCGAGTCCCGCGAGGGCCGCCCACGGGACGACGCCGAGGAAGAGCGTCGCCCACTGGATGTGGATCAGATAGAACGAGAGACCGGCCACCAGCCCGACGAGGAACGCGCTGCCCGCACGCCGACCGCGGAGGGCGATCAGGACGAAGCCGATGCCGACGAAGGTGAGGGGCCAGACGTCACCGTCGGGGAACCCTCCGTCGAGCACGGGCCCGGCGCCGAGCGCCACGAGGAGGGCCAACCAGAGGGGCAGACGGAGCTCGGTCACACGGGAGGGCACCTGAGGATTCTAGGTCGGCGAGTCTGGGAGACCCGCCGTGCCCGCCCGTCAGACCGCCGAGTAGGCGACGATCCCCCGGCGCACGGCGTCGAGCGCCTGACGGGCGATCGGGCCGACCGGGAGGTCGGCGACGACCGACAGCTGATCGAGCAGGTCGATCGTCTGCTTCGTCCAGCGGACGAAGTCGCCCGCCGCGAGCTCGGCGTCCTCGAGCACGCTGTCGAGGCTGGCCCCCCGGGCCCAGCGATGCATCGCGAGAGCGAGCCCCGGCGCCGGCGGGATGCTGCCGGGCAGCTGGTGCTCCTGCTCGAGATCGTCGAGGTCCGCCCAGAGCTTCTGCGTCTCGTCGAGAGCCGTGCGGAACTCGCCTCGGGGTAGGAAGCGCTCGGAGAGCATGCCCTCGTCTCGACGGGGCTCGTAGACGAGGGTGGCGGCCATCGCCGCCATCGACGGGACGTCGAGCATGTTCCAGAGTCCGAGCCGCAGGCTCTCGGCGACGAGCAGATCGCGGTCGCCGTAGATGCGGCGGAGGGTGCGCCCGGCCGGGGCGACGTCCACCTCGGTCGTCGCGGACACCCGACCCGCGCCTCCTCGCGTGACCGCCGAAACGTCCGAGGAGGCGCGGGGCACGAGATACCCGCGATCGAGGAGCACGTCGGTGACCCGGTCGAAGACCTTGGCCACCGCACCCGTGCGGCTGCGGATCTGAGCCGAGAGCTGGTCGGTCTGCTTCTTCAGCTTGAACCACCGCTCGGACCACCGGGCGTGCTGTTCGCGGTCGGGGCATGCGTGGCACGGGTGCTGGCGCATCTCGCGACGGAGGTCGCCGAGTCGGCGCTGACGCTTCTCGTGCTCGCTCCGCGACTGTGCATCCGCCCGTGCCGCCCCCTGCTTCTCGAGATCGCCGAGCGCCCGACGGATCAGCGTGTACTCGCGGAAGTCGCCCAGATGGCACTCCATGCTGGCGGCGTACCCGTCGAGACTGGCCTGCTGGGTGCGGACCTTGCGGGCGAGGTCGACGACGGCCCGGTCCGCCTGGAACTGCGCGAACGACGTCTCGAGGACCTCGCGGGTCCGCGACCGGCCGAACTGCTCGATGAGGTTGACGGCCATGTTGTAGGTCGGACGGAAGCTGGAGTTCATCGGGTACGTGCGACGCGATGCGAGCGAGGCGACCGCCTGCGGATCGAGCCCGGGCTGCCACTGGATCAGCGAATGCCCCTCGACGTCGATGCCCCGGCGGCCGGCGCGACCGGTGAGCTGGGTGTACTCCCCCGGCGTGATCGGGACCCGTGCCTCGCCGTTGAACTTCTCGAGCTTCTCGAGCACGACCGTGCGAGCCGGCATGTTGATGCCGAGGGCGAGGGTCTCGGTCGCGAAGACCACCTTGACGAGCTTCCTCTGGAAGAGCTCCTCGACGACCTCCTTGAAGGCCGGCAGCAGACCGGCGTGGTGAGCGGCCACGCCGCGCTCGAGTCCGTCGAGCCACTGCCAGTACCCGAGCACGGCGAGATCCTCGTCGCGGAGGGTGCGGCACCGTGCCTCGACGATCTCGCGGATCTCCTGACGTTGATCGGCCGTCGTGAGACGGATGCCGGACCGCAGGACCTGCTTGACCGCCTGGTCGCAACCCACGCGGCTGAAGACGAAGAAGATCGCCGGCAGCAGATTCTGGTCGTCGAGCATCTCGACGATCTTCCAGCGGTCGAGGCGACCCTGGCCGTGCTGGATCGGCGCCATCACGTGACCGCGCGGCCCGCGCTTGGACCAGCCGTCGCCCCGGCGCCCGGAGCCGCCGCTCTTCCGCGACAACGACGTCGCACGGAGCAGCTCGGGGTTGACGCGGTTCGTGGCGGCCTGACCGCTCGAATCGAAGAGGTCGAGGAACTTGCCGCCGACGAGCACGTGCTGATCGAGCGGGACGGGACGATCCTCCGAGACGATGACGTCGGTGCCGCCCCGGACGGTCTGCAGCCAGTCGCCGAACTCCTCCGCGTTCGAGACGGTGGCGCTCAGGGACACGAGCCGGACGTCGAGAGGCAGGTGGATGATGACCTCCTCCCAGACCGCCCCCCGGAAGCGGTCGGCCAGGAAGTGGACCTCGTCGAGGACCACGTAGCGGAGGTCGTCGAGCATCTCGGAGCCCGCGTAGATCATGTTGCGGAGGACCTCGGTCGTCATGACGACGATCCGGGCCCGTGAGTTGACGTTCGTGTCGCCCGTGAGGAGACCGACCTCGGACGCCCCGTACTCGGCCACCAGCTCTTGGAACTTCTGGTTGCTCAGCGCCTTCATGGGCGCGGTGTAGAAGACCTTGTCGCGGGCCTGCTGCATCGCCAGGTGGATCGCGAATTCGGCGACCAGGGTCTTTCCCGCGCCGGTCGGCGCCGCGACGAGCACGCTGTTGCCCTGCTCGACGCTCTCGCAGGCGGCGATCTGGAACGGGTCGAGGGCGAATCCGAGCCGGGAGCGGAAGGACTGGAGCTGCGGCGTCCGCACCCGGTTCTTCGAGGCCGCGAATCGTTCGGCCGGGCTGGCGTCGGAGGTCATGGGGTCATCCTGCCGCGAGTTCGGCGTCGAGGGCCGCGGCCCGCTTGGCCACTCGTCTGTCGTGGAGCCAGGCCACGCCGGCTCCGAGGAAGTAGAGGATCACCATCGGCACGGCGAGGAGGAACATCGAGAAGACGTCCGCCGCCGGGGTGGCGATGGCGGTGAAGAGGGTGATGAGGAGGATCGCGACCCGCCACCCCTTGATGATCGTCACGGCCGAGATGACCCCGACGAAGTTCAGGAGCACGAGGAAGACCGGAAGGACGAAGGCGATCCCGACGGCCAGGACGAGCTTCAGGACGAAGTCGTAGTACTGCTTCGCATCGATGATCGCGGCGTCCTGCTGGGCGGCGAACCCGGTGAGGACCTCGACGATGTGCGGCAGGACGAAGAGCCCGCTCGTGCAGCCGAGCAGGAACAACGGGATGGCCGTCCCGATGAAGCCGATGGCGTACAGCTTCTCGCGCCGCACGAGCGCGGGCACGATGAACGCCCAGATCTGGTAGAGCCACACCGGGCTCGACAGGATCACGCCGACCGTGACGGAGATCTGGATGCGCAGGTCGAAGCTCGAGCTCACGCCCGGGTAGTTCAGGGTGGCCTCTCGGGACCTGGCCTCGGCGATGCGCGTCACCGGCTCGCGCAGGAAGTCGAGCACGAACTGCGAGAGGAACCACCCGGCGATGCTCGCGACGATCAGTGCGAGTGCGGCCAGGAACAGCCGCTTGCGGAGCTCGATGAGATGCTGGCCGAGGGACATCCGACCGTCGTTGGTCCGACTCCTCGGCTGCTTCTCGCCCCCGCCACGGCCACGAGTCGTCGTCGTGGCCACGGATCAGGACTTCGGAGGCAGGTCGCTCTGCGACGGGCGGACGACCGGACCGTCGGCGTTCGAGCGAGCCGTGCCGTCGTCGCGGCGGTTCGGCTCGTCGCGGCGACCGTAGTCGTCTGCGGGGGTCTTGTCGTCGTCGCGCACCTCGTTCTTGAAGATGCGCATCGACTGCGCGATGCTCTTCGCGAGAGCGGGGAGCTTCGGCGCGCCGAAGAGCAGCAGGATGATGGCCAGGACGATGATCAGGTGGAATCCGGTGAGATTTCCGAGCATGAGATGTTCTCCTTGCGGGGCAGGGGAGAATCCAGTCTAACCCCGGCCCGACCGCCGGGAGCCGACCCGCTCGGGGTCACGGGGAATCATCGGGCGGAGCCTGCTCGTAGAGCGCCACCGCACGGGCGGCCCAGTCGCTCACGGCGGCGCGCGCCGCGTCGGGCGCGATGACGATGGGATCCCCCGGCAGTCCGGCGACGAGGCGGGCCACCGTGCCGAACTGCCCCACCCGGACGCGCATGCGGCAGCGACCGTCGTCGAGCGGTTCGATCTCGTCGGGCGCGTAGTCAGCCAGCAGTGCCGCGGCGGCCGCGTCGATGTCGATCGTGACCGTCTCGTCGTCCGGCGATCCCTCGAAGAGCATGTCCGGGAGCACGACGTCGGCGGCCCGGTAGGCGATGGGCGCGTCGGTGATCGCCGGTCGGGCGATGCGGTCGAGTCGGAAGGTCCGCAGCGCCTCGCGGAGGTGGTCGTAGCCTCGGAGATACCAGTCGGCGTCGGCGGACTCCACGCGCAGCGGATCGACCCGCCGCCGCTCGACCACACCCCGGACGCCCGAGTAGTCGAACTCGAGCTGCCTGCCCTGCGAGACGGCGAGGCTCACGAGCGAGAGCAGGTCGTCGGTGTCGCGCTGGTCGACGGCGACCTGGCTCGGCTCCGACGAGGCGCCGCGGGCGAGCTTCGACATCAACGACGCGATGGCGCCGCGGTCGGCGTTCTCGGGCAGCGACGAGAGGTACTGGAGTCCGGCGATGAGGGCGGCGGCCTCCCGTGCCGAGAAGCGGGGCGACTCGTCGATGGCGACCATGTTCGTCAGGACGATGACGTCGTTCTGCTCGAAGTCGTCCCAGGCGATGTCGAAGAGGTCGCCGTGCTGATACTGGCTGGTCTCGCCGGGGATGCCGGAGACGGCGATCAGCTCGACCGCGCGGCGGATGTCTGCCACGGTCACCCCGAAGTGCTCGGCGGCCTCCGCGACGCCGACCCGGCCCCGGTCGATGAGATAGGGGACGAGCGACAGGAGGAACGCCAGCTTGTCCGTGGCGTGGAGGGACGATCGCCGCTCAGCCATGGTGTCCTCCGGAGGACTCGACCGGCGTCTGTCCGGTCGTCGGGCCGTGCGCCGCCACCAGCCGCCGCAGGCGGGCGACGACGAGCTGCCGGACGGACTCGGGTTCGAGCACCGTGACCTCCGGTCCGAACGAGACCAGCTCGTCGGCGACGATCTGGAGGTCGGCGAAGTGGATCTCGAGGAGGCCGTCGTCGCGGACGGACGTCGAACGGCGCTTGGTGAGTCTGGTCTCGGCATCGGAGCCGGGGACCACGCGGATGAGAGCCGTGCGCGCCTCCCACACCTCGTCCAGGGCGGCGAGAGCGGATTCGGCCGTCGCATCGGCGGGGCGCTCCGCCGCGACGGTCGTGACCTGGACGGGGCCGATGATGCGCGACAGGAGGAACGTCTTGCGTCGACCGGTGTCGGGCTCGATGCACGCGACCATCCATCGCCCCTGGTGCTGGACGAGCGCGAACGGCGCGACCTCGCGCCTCCGGGGCTCGGACTCCCCCGGCTTGAGGTACGGGAACCGCACGAGCACGGCACGGTCGAGGGCGTCGCGGAGCGGTTCGAAGGCCGCGTCACGCGACCGGATGCGCGGTGCGTAGTCGAGCTCGGGGACGGCGGCGTGACCGCCGAGCGATCGGAGCTTGAGGAGGGCCCGCCGGCTCTCGCCCGAGAGGGTCCCTTCGCGCCAGACCATGGCGGCCAGCGTGAGCAGCGCGGTCTCCTCCGACGAGAACGAGATGTCGAGGGGCAGCTCGTACGCCCCGCGCGGGATGCGATAGCGCAGCATCTGGTTGTTGCCCGAGGCGGCGGGGTCGTCGAGGGTCTCGAGAGGGACGCCGAGCTCGCGGATGTCGTCTTTGTCGCGCTCGAACTGACGCTCGAGAGCAGTGTTGTCCCCGTTCGGGGAGTGCTTCTGCCGGTACCCCTGGACGGTGGAGAGGATCTCGGACTTGGTCAGACCGGGTTCGGTGGCGAGCAGGGCGAGCACGAGGCTGAAGAGGCGCTCTTCGACGGGGATCCGAGGGGCGCGGGCGGCTGACACGGATCGATCCTAGGCCCTGGCCCGGCCCCGAGGGCCGGGCCGCCCGACGGGTCTCGACGACGACAGGATGATCGTCAGATCGCACCCAGGACGTCGAACACGTAGACGTAGGTGCCGCCGTCGGCGTCGGTCGCGGGAACGACGGTCATGACCTGCGAGCCGACCTTCTGGCCGACGAGGGCGTCACGGAGAGGAGCCGGCAGGGTGGTGTCGTCGAGCGCGACGGTCGTCGCGGTGTCGCCGTTCGTCCAGGTGGAGCCCGCCACCGTCGAGGGCTCGGCCCAGGTGACGGCGGTGAACTGCACGACCGCGGTCGAGTCGGCCGTCAGGGTCGTGCCGTCGCCCTCGCGCACCAGATGGGTCTTCTGCTCGGTGGGCGGCGCCGAGACGGGGACCGTGATGCCGGGAGCGCCGTCCGGAGCCGTCACGACGGCGGGAAGGCCGTCGGCCCCGGGGACCAGTCGACCGTTCGCCTTCGCGAGGAACGACTGACGGATGTCGACGACGGCCACGTACGCGGCGTCGGGGTCGTCGGACTCGGGCGCGTCGGATCCGGAGACGGACGCCTGGAGGTCGGAGGCCTTCATGGTGACGACGACGCGGGAGCCGACCGTCGAGCACTCGAGGGCGTCGGCCAGCGGAGCGAGAGCGGAGCCGCCGACCGTCACGGGGTTCGCGATCGAGCCGTCGTACCCGCTGTTCTCGACCTCGGTGCCCGTCGCGCCGTCGATCAGGGTGTAGTCGATGAGGACGGGCGAGCCGTCCACGAGACGAGCGCCGTCGCCCTCGATGAGAGTGGCGACCTGCGTCTCGGTGGTGACGATGGGACTCGGGACCGTGGTCTCGGGCTTCTCGCCGAACGCGCCCGTGGCCGTCACGACCGAGGCGGCGTCGCCCGTGGGCGGGCAGCCGGGCGACCCGGGCGCGGCGCCGGTGGCGCAGGCCGAGAGGGAGGCCACGAGGCCGAGGGTCACGACGAGTGCGGGGATCTTGCGCACGAGTCCTCATTTCGTTGCGGCGGCCGAGGGGCCGGAAGGCGGCCGGGGCCGGGCGGATGCGGGAACAGCCTAGTGGGGTGGAGCGGGGCGGACGCCCGGGCCGGTCAGGCGGTGGAGGCCTCGTCGTCGGGCGATCGCGGACCGGCCTCCGCCTCGGTGGCGGCGATCGCGGCGTCGGCGGCGGAGCGGGCCTGGCGGGCCGTCTTGCGCAGCTTCTTGTCGCTGGCCGTGCGGTCGCCCAGGGCGCCCGGCGTCCAGAGCTCGACGTCCTCGTCGGAGTAGTCCGACTTGGAGGGGCGGCGCTTCAGCTGAGGCAGCTCGGCGCCCGGGGCGAGACGCCGCGCGGTGATCAGGAAGCCCGTGTGGCCGATCATCCGGTGGTCGGGGCGCACGGCGAGACCCTCGACGTGCCAGCCGCGCACGAGCGTCTCGGAGGCGTCGGGCTCGGTGAAGACCCCCGACGCGCGGAGCGCCTCGGCGACCCGCGACAGCTGGGTGGCCGTGGCCACGTAGCAGACGACCAGTCCACCCGGGGTCAGCGCCGCCGCCGTCGCGTCCACGCACTCCCACGGCGCGAGCATGTCGAGCACGACGCGGTCGACCGAGCCGTCGGGCATCGTCTTCGGCAGCTCGTCGACCAGGTCTCCGACCGTGACGCTCCAGTTCGGCTGCTCGGAGCCGAAGAAGCTGACGACGTTGCCCTCCGCGACGTCCGCGAACTCCTGTCGGCGCTCGAACGAGGCCAGACGGCCCTGAGGGCCGATCGCGCGCAGCAGCCAGAGCGACAGCGCACCCGAGCCGACACCGGCCTCGACCACCGTCGCTCCCGGGAAGATGTCGGCGAAGGCGACGATCTGCGCGGCGTCCTTCGGGTAGACGATCGCGGCGCCCCGCGGCATCGACATGACGAAGTCGCTGAGCAGAGGGCGCAGGGCCAGGTACTCGTCACCGGTCGTGCTCGCGACGACGGAGCCGTCGGGGAGCCCGACGAGCGTGTCGTGCGCGATCATGCCGCGGTGCGTGTGGAACACGGCGCCCGGGGTGAGGACGACGGTGTTCATCTTGCCCTTGGGGCCGGTCAGCTGGACCTTGTCGCCCTCGAGGAACGGGCCGGACTGGCGACGGGTGGCGGTCATGCGGTGCTGCTTTCGATCGGGGTGTGGTCTGTCTCGGCGGTCGGCCGGAGCCGAGGAGGCGCGGGTCGGCGCCCGACCGTCAGCCGGCGGACGGGGAGGGGACGCCCGAGCCGCGCACGGCGGCGTGGAGTCGGCGCAGATCGTCGACGGTCGTCCCGACCAGGGTGGTCGCGCGGGTGTAGCCGGCGTCGTCGGACAACGGCGCCGCGTGCTCGACCCCGAGGACGACCGCGCCGGCGGCCACGGCCGACGCCGCCCCCGGCGGGGAGTCCTCGATGGCCACGCAGTCCGCGACGTCGACGCCGAGCAGGGCGGCGCCGCGGAGATACGCCTCGGGGTGGGGTTTGCTGTTCTCCACCTCGTCTCCGGCGACGACGGCGTCGAAGGCCGGGAAGTCGATGGCCGCGATCATGAAGTCGGCCATGCGGCGGATCGACATCGTGACGAGGGCCGTGGGCACGCCCTCGCGGCGCAGCTCGGAGAGGAGCTCGCGGGCCCCCGGGCGCCAGGGGACGTCGTCGGCGACGAGGGCGAGGACGCCGGTGGTCAGACGGTCGATGATCTCCTCCGCCGTCAGATCCACGCCGTGGGCCTGGATCACGCGGGCGGAGTCCCAGAGGCCCGTCCCGATCATGGCGTCGCCGTCGGCCCTGGTCCAGGTGCCGCCGAACGACTCGACGAGCGCGACCTGGCATTCGTACCAGTAGGGCTCGGTGTCGACGAGGGTGCCGTCCATGTCCCAGAGGACCGCGGCGGGGAGAGAGGAGGTCACGGGCGACGAGTCTACGGGAGCCTCCCGCCGGCGCCGTCGACGGGAGGGGGCCGGTGAGCGCACGGTCTACTGTGGAGGGTCAAGACGCCGGTGCAGCGGGCCCGGCTCGGTGAGGACACAGGTGACGAACACGTCGAACACGTCGGACTTCGCGAAGGGGCGCCTCCTCGTCGTCGCGTTCGAGGGGTGGAACGACGCCGGCGAGGCCGCGAGCGGCGTGGCGCGGAGCCTGGCCGAGACGCTCGGTCTCGTGCCCGTCGCCGAGCTCGACGGCGAGCGGTACATCGACTACCAGTTCAACCGTCCGCAGATCGGTCTCGACGACGACGGCGAGCGGAGCCTGGTCTGGCCGAGGATCGAGCTCCTCGCGGCTCCCGATGCGACCGAGGTGCTCGCGGCGTCGGGCGAGGTCGGCGCGCCCGAGGGATCGTCGACCGAGGTCTTCGTCCTGCTGGGCGCCGAGCCGTCGCGGAGCTGGCGCGGATTCGCCGCCGAGATCGTGGATCTCGTGGACGTCCACGCCATCACCTCCGTGGTGTTCCTCGGGGCGATGCTCGCCGACGTCCCCCACACGCGCCCCATCTCCGTCTTCGTCAGCAGCGAGAACGCCGACGTCCGCGGACAGCTCGGTCTCGAGCGGAGCTCCTACGAGGGCCCGGTCGGGATCCTGTCGGTGCTGGGCGACGCGGTCGAGACGGCGGGGGTCCCCGCGTTGTCGATCTGGGCCTCGGTCCCCCACTACGTGCACAACGCGCCGTCTCCGAAGGCCACCCTCGCTCTGATCGAGAAGCTCGACGAGCTCTCGGGGGTCAGCGTGCCCCGCGGGGATCTCGAGGGCGAGGCGGTCGCCTGGGAGTCGGGCATCGACGCCCTGGCGGCCGACGACGAGGACATGGCCGGCTACATCGAGCAGCTCGAGCAGGCCCGGGACACCGTCGACTCGCCCGAGGCGAGCGGGGAGGCCATCGCGCAGGAGTTCGAGAAGTACCTCCGCCGCCGCGACGGCAAGGGCGACGACCCTCGGTACCCGCCGGTCCCCTGACGACGCGCGCCGCACCTCCTCGGCTCGGCGGCGGACGTCAGATCGGTGGGCGGTCGGTCCGGTCGGGGTTCTCGCCGGGAACGACGACGCCGTTCTCGTAGGCGTACACGACGGCGGCGGTGCGATCGCGCAGCTGCAGCTTCGCGAGGACGTTCGACACGTGCGTCTTGACCGTCGCCTCGCCGACGAAGAGCCCGCGGGCGATCTCGCCGTTCGACGCGCCGCGGGCCATTCCGTCGAGGACCTCGCGCTCGCGTCCCGTCAGCAGGGCCAGCCGTGCGCTCGGGACCACCGCCGCACCCGGCGCGTCGACGAGAGCCCTCTCGACGATCGCCCGGGTGAGCTCGGGGCAGACCAGCGCATCACCGCGATCGACGACGCCGATGGCCTCGATGAGCTCCTCCGGGCCGGCCGTCTTCAGCAGGAAGCCGCTCGCACCCGCCTGCAGGGAGCGGAAGAGGTAGTCGCCGCGGGCGAAGGTGGTCAGGATGAGCACCGAGGGAGTCGGACCCGATCCGGCCCGGCGGATGCGCCGGGTCGCCTCGACCCCGTCGACGCCCGGCATCTCGATGTCCATGACGACGACGTCGGGGGCCAGCGTGACGGCCAGCTCGACCGCCTCGGAGCCGTCACGCGCCTCGCCGACGACCTCGATGCCGTCCTCCGTCTCGAGGATCACCCGGAGACCGGCGCGCACGAGATCCTGGTCGTCGGCCAGGAGGACCCTGGTCGCGCCCGTCACCGGGCCGTTCGTCGTCTGCATGCTCATTCCCCCTCGACGAGGGTAGCCCCCTTCGGCACGACCGGGAGGTCGACGCGGACGCGGTAGCCGCCCCCGGGGAGCGGCCCCACGGAGAGCCGGCCGCCGTGCAGATCGACTCGTTCGCGCATCCCCCGGTGCCCGAGACCGGAGCCGGCCGGCGAGTCGGCGGCGGCCGCGTCGCCGCGACCGTCGTCGTCGACCTCGAGCACGACGGCCCGGTCGAGGCGGACCAGTCGGACGATCACCCTCGACGCGGCGCCGTGCTTGAGGGTGTTGGTCAGCGCCTCCTGGGTGACCCGGTAGAGGGTCGCGCCCATCCCGTCGGGGATGTCGCGGGTGTCCCCGTCGATCTCGAGAGCGACGTCGAGCCCGGGACCGCGAGTGTCGGCGACGAGGTCGGGCAGCGACGAGAGCCCGACGACCGGGTCGGCCGGGCGCCCGTCGCGGGACCTCATGACGCTCAGGAGGCTGTCGAGCTCGTCGATGGTGCTTCGTGCCGTCTCCTCGACGGCGGCCAGGGCGGCGCTCGCTCTCTCGGGACGGTCGAGCGTGCGCCGGGCGGCGCCGGCCTGGATGCCGATGACGGCGACGTGATGGGCGACGACGTCGTGCAGCTCGCGGGCGATGCGCGTGCGCTCGTCGTCGATGGCCCGCTCGGCGATCCGGTCGTGGGCAGCACGGAGAGCCGCCCCGGTGTGCTCGAGGGCGCGCAGTCTCGCCCGGGAGACGCGCGACGCCCGGCCGAAGTGGATGGCCGCGACGAAGAACAGCGCGGTCAGCACGACGGAGTACAGGCTGGCCGCCAGGACGACGTCGGTCGGACCCGAGGACGCCCGCGCCTGCGCCGAGATGTCGATCCCCAGCCAGACGAACATGCCGGCCACGACGATGAGGCTCCCGATGAGCGACCGGCGGCGGGATGGCGACCAGACGTTGGCCGAGAACACGGCGACGAACTCGGCGATCGACGGTACGAGGGTGTCGGGGTGCCCTCGGACGCCGAGGAAGACGAAGGCAGCGGAGACGGCGACCAGGACGGCCACGGGGAACCGACGCCGGAGGGCGAGGGGCAGGGTCACGGCCAGCAGCCCGACCAGCGACTCGATCGGCGGGGGCGTGTCGTGCCCGTCGGAGCGGAGGA
>Ga0265780_10000721_pt1 | contig 50127 bp, 37 predicted proteins | sample P1T30metagenome_FD_192432 | JGI IMG/M metagenome (GOLD analysis project Ga0265780, IMG submission 192432) | Plant litter microbial communities from East Loma Ridge, Irvine, California - P1 T30 | ecosystem: Environmental > Terrestrial > Plant litter > Unclassified | place: USA: California... | reverse complement strand
GCGTGCACCCGCACGCGGTAGGCCAGGTAGGACAGCGCCAGCACCGCGGCCACCGCCAGCGTGCGGAACCACCAGGTCTTCCAGTACGGCGGCGTGATCGTGATCGCCAGCGCGGCGGCGTCCTGGCTCCACAGGCCGTCCTTGTTGCTGGCGCGGACCCGGAACACATAGCGGCCCGGATCGAGATTGGTATAGGTCGCGAAGCGGCGGCTGGCATTGGTGTCGACCCAGCCCTGGTCGAAGCCTTCGAGCCGGTAGGCATAGCGGTTGCCATGCGGGTCGGCGTAGTGCAGTGCTGCGAACTCGAGGGTGAACACGGTGTCGCGGTGCGAGAGTACGATCTCGCGCCGCGTCGGCAGGTCGGGCAGAGCCCGCGGCTTGTTCAATACCAGCAGGTCGGTGATCGCCACTGCCGGCGGAAACGGGTTGTCGCGCACCTCGGCAGGAAAGAACGAGGTCATGCCGCTGATGCCGCCGAAATGCAGCTGGCCGTTGGCGCTGCGCCAGGCCGATCCGACGAAGTAGGAGCCGTCGATCAGGCCGTCCTTGGCGGTGTAATTCTTGGACTGGCCGTTGACGGGATCGATCCGCGTGATGCCGGCCGTCGTGCTGACCCACAGGTTGCCGTCGTCGTCCTCGAGGATCGCCCCGACCGACGGCGCATCGTCGGCATCGGCGAAGGGATAGAAGCGGAACCAGGTGCGCTCGCCGTCGCGCATCATGCGGTGCAGCCCGCCGGCGGTGCCGACCCACAGCTCGCCCTTGCCCGATTCGTACAGGTAGTTGACCCGGCTGTGGCGCAGGCTGCCCGGATCGGCCGGGTCGTTGCGAAAGCGGGTGAAGGTGTTGGCGGCGCGGTCGAAGCGCTCCAGGCCGGATTCGGTGCCGATCCACAGCACGCCATGCCGGTCTTCGAGCAGCGCGCGGCCGTAGTTGTCGCCCAGGCTGGTCGGGTCGAGCGGATCGTTGCGCCAGCTGCGGGTGGTTTCGTGGCCGGGCGCCAGCGCCGACAGGCCGTCGCGCGTCGTCACCCACAGTGTGCCGTCGCGGCCGGCGCGGATCGCCTGCACATGGTTGGCGTTCGGACCGGGCCCCAGCGCCACGCGGCCCATGCGTCCGCCTGGCGTGCGCCACAGCAGGCCGGTGGCGGTACCGATCCACAGCCGGCCACGGGCGTTTGCGAGTGCAGTGACCCGGTCGCCCAGCGCGCCGGAGTGCAGGCGCGTGGCCTGGCGGGTGGCCGGATCGAGCAGCATCAGGCCGTCGCTGACGGTGCCGACCCACAGGCGGCCATCGGCTTCGCCGGTGATGGCGCGCACCCGCGCGCGGCCGATGCCCTCGGTGTCGCCATAGCGCGCAAAGCCGCCGCTGGCCAGGTCGGTACGGTTGATGCCGCCGAAATAAGTGCCGACCCACAGCGTGCCGGTGCGGTCGACCAGCACCGCCGGCACCTGGTTGTCGGACAGGCTGTGCGGATCCTGGGTCACATTGCGATAGCTGATGAACTTGCCGCTGGACGGGTCACGCCACTTGAGCCCCTGGTTCTCGGTACCGACCCATAGCTGGGCGCCGCTGTCGTGGTACAAGGTGCGGACATGCACATCGCCCAAGCCATCGGCCGCGCCCATGCGCTGGCGCCGCGGCTGCCCTTCATCGAGGCGCCAGGCTTCGAGCCCGGACGCGGTGCCGACCCACAGCGTGTCGCGCGGCCCCATCGACAGCGCGAACACGGTATTGCGCCGGGCGTCAATCGGCGGCGCAATCGCGAAATGTTCAAAACGGCCGCTGCCCGGCTCCATCCGATCCAGGCCAGTTGCCGTGCCCACCCATAGCGCGCCCGCGTTGTCGAAGGCGAGCGCATTGACGCGATCGTCACGCAGGCTGACGCGATCCTCGGGATTGTGCACATACCCTCGGTGCTGGCCGGTGGCCGGATCGAAACGCACCACGCCGTCGGTGGTCGCCAGCCACAGCGCGCCATCCGGTCCCGGCACGATGGCCACTACCGAGCGCATCACGCTGCGCCCTTCGTCGGCCAGCGCATGGCGCTGGAAGCGGCCGGTGGCCGGATCATGGCGCGCCAACCCTCCCTTGGTGCCGAACCACAGATGGCCCTGGGGATCCTCGTAGGATGCGGACACGAAGTTGTCGGGGATGCTACCTGGATCGCTGGCGTCGTTGCGGTAGACGGTCATCCGGTAGCCGTCGAAACGGTGCAGCCCGGCCTGGGTGCCGAACCAGATAAAGCCCCGCCGGTCCTGCAGGATGTTCATCACCGAATGCTGGGACAGGCCGTCGTCGACCGACAGCCGTTCGAAGCGCAGGCTGCGCTGGGCCGCGCCCGCGTCCTTGGACAGGCCCATGGCGAGCATGCTCAGAATGCTCAGCAACAACAGCAACACCCAGCGGCACGACGTGGCGCGGACAGTGGCGAAACCCGGCATGGCGATCCAATTAATTATCCTGCTATCAAATCTACCAGAGGAGTTTGCCTAGGTGAAATATTTTCAGTCTTCCAGAAACGACAAGCCGCTGCTATAATGCGTGCCTCGGGCGGCTGTAGCTCAGCTGGATAGAGTACTTGGCTACGAACCAAGGGGTCGTGGGTTCGATTCCTGCCAGCCGCACCAAAGTTTCAAAGAGAATGGCTCAGAAGAAATTCTGAGCCATTTTTCTTTTGCTGAAGCAGTATCGCCTGGTTCAGTGATTCCTCTCGGTGTCAACGGCCTCTGCGCCGGAAACGTACGCCAGTGCGCGTAGGATGTTCCTTACGTCAGCAAAGCAAAATCGTCGATTCATTCCCTTCGGCAAGTGGACCGCCGTTCATCCTCCTATGAAGCGTCACTCGACGGCGTATCTCGGAGACAAATAAATGCACTCTCATAACTCTTGCCCGTTCCACAGACGCGGCAAGGTCGATGGATGCATTCCTTTGCCATTTTGTTAGCATGAATTTCCGACTCTTGAACCCAGGCCGCAGGTCGCGGCTGCTTCCTAGCGAGGAATAACATGAAAAAATCTCTCATTGCTGCATTGGTGCTGGCAGGCGCATCGTTCGGATCATCCGCCGTGCTGGCGCAAGTCGGCGAATCGCCGCAACCCCTCGACCTCGACGATATCAGCGCCTTCTTCGGCGATACCTTCGCCGCCGGTAACGAGGGCGCGACCTTCGCCGACCGCTTCACGTTCACGGTGGACGGCACGGTCGGCGCCAACCTCGACGCCGTGGTGGCGTCGATCGCCCGCAGCGCCGACGTGGGCCTCGACATCACCGCCCTGGCCCTGTACGGCGCCGACGATAGCCTCATCAGCGGCGGCACCTTGCTGCAAAGCGGCGTATTCGACCTGTGGACCATCTCCACCAACAACCTGGTCGCAGGCGACTACTACCTGCAGGTGAGCGGCGCGCTGGTGTCCGATACCAGCGCCAGCTTCGGCGGCGCCATTGCGCTGGCGCCGGTGCCGGAACCCGGAACCTACGGGATGGTGCTGGGTGGACTGGGCGTGCTGGGCTTGCTGGCCCGGCGCCGGCGCATGCAGGCCGGCGGCCAGGCATAAGCCGGGTCGTCCCGCCTGCCGGCGAACTGCGACAGGCGCCGGCCTTGCGGCCGGCGCCTGTCGCAGCGTGTGATGCCGTTCAGGTACGCAGTTTCTTGATGATCGAGCGGTTGCCCAGGATTTCCTCGATCTGCTCGAAGCGCACCGGCTTGACCATGTGATGATCGAAGCCGGCCTCGAACGCGAGCTGGCGGTCCTTCTCCTGGCCCCAGCCGGTGACGGCGATCAGCACCGTCAGCGCGCCGGTCGGCAGCTTGCGGATGCCGCGCGCCAGGTCGTAGCCCGACATATGCGGCAGGCCGATGTCGAGGAAGGCATAGTCGGGACAGAAGCGCGCCGCCGCGGCCAGCGCATCCGGGCCGTTATGGGTGATCACCACGCTGTGGCCCATCGCGGTGAGCAGCGCGCCGATGCTGTTGACGAAGTCGACATTGTCGTCGGCCAGCAGGATGCGGTAGCTCTCGGTGCTGATGAAGGCAGCCGGGGTGGGCTTGGTCGGCGGCTCGGGTTCGACCACGATCGGCAGGCGCACCAGGAATCGGCTGCCCTGGCCCAGCCCTTCGCTGTGGGCGGTGATGGTGCCGCCATGCAGCTCGACCAGCTTGCGCGCCAGCGACAGGCCCACGCCCAGGCCGGCATTGCTGCGCTCGAGCGTCGAGTCGACCTGCACGAACATGTCGAACACCGAGTCGAGCATGTCCGGCGCCAGGCCGATGCCGGTATCGGCCACTTCGAGGATCAAGGTCTTGTCCTCGACCGCACCCTTGAGCAGCACCCGCCCGCCGCGGTTCGTGTACTTGGCGGCGTTGTTGAGCAGGTTCGACAGGATCTGCGCCAGGCGGGTGGCGTCGCCGTGCAGGAAGACGGGACGGTCCGGCAATTCCAGCACCAGTTCGTGGCCATGCAGCTCGATATACGAACGCACCACTTCCAGCGCGTCGTTGACGACCGCCTTGAGTTCCACGCGGCCCATCTTGATCGTGAACTTGCCGGTATTGATGCGCGAGACGTCCAGCAGGTCGTCCACCAGGCGCACCATCTGGCGCAGCTGGCGTTCCATGATGTCGGTGGCGCGCTGGGTCGCCTGGGCGTCGCCGCTGCGGATGCGCAGGATGTCCAGGCCGGTGCGGATTGGCGCCAGGGGATTACGCAATTCGTGCGCCAGGGTGGCCAGGAATTCATCCTTGCGGCGGTCGGCCAGGATCAGCGCTCCCTCGGCGCGCTGGCGCACGTCCATCTCGGTCTCGAGCTTGCGGTTGGCCGCCTGCAGCGCATCGGAGCGGCGACCGATCTCGGCCAGCATATCGTTGAAGGCCTCGACCAGCACCCCGATCTCGCCTTTCTCCTTGCCCGGGACACGCAGCGAGAAGTCGCGCCGCAGCATCACCTGGCGCGCGACGTCGGTCACCGCTTCGAGCGGCCGCGTGATCGACGCCTGCAGGCGCGAGGCCACCAGCGCCGCGATTACCAGCGCGCCCAGCAGCACGCCGCCAAGGATGGCGCCATAGCTCAGGGCCCGGTCGAGCACCCCGTAGCGCGAGCGCAGGTAGACGGTGCCGATGCGCTCGCCGTTCTCGACGATGTCGCGGTACAGCACCACTTCGCCGCGCTCGATGCGGTAGCCGGCCGGCTCCGGGCGATCCGGCAGCGTGGCCTTGATCCCCGGCCGGACATAGGTCGCAAAGCGCGTGCCACTGGCGGTGTAGACGGCGGCGGCGACGATCTGCGGGCGCACCCGCAGCAGCGTCAGGCTCTGGGACGCGTCGACGGCGTCGTTGAACGAGACCGCGGGTGCGGTGACGCTGGCGACGATGTCGGCCTGGGTGGTGAGGTCGTCGATCCAGTAGCGCTGGAAGGTACGCAGGTCGAGCAGCAGCATGGCCACGCCAGCGCTCAAGAGGGCGACGACCGTGGTCGCCACTGCCATCAGGATCAGCTTGCTCCGCACGGAGCCAGTATCTTGCATCGGCATCATGAGGCTCCTTTCTGTACACGGTTCGCGACCGTCAGCAGGCGCGAACTGAGCTTCACATTATTCTTGTCCGCCGCATCGAGCGAGACGTCGAAACGCACCCGTTCGTCGACGATCGTAAAGTTGATCACGCTGCCGAACTGCAAACCGCCTTCGCATTCGGTGACCGTCAGCAGCGCCTGCGAGGCGCGCAGCTGGCGCGCCGCGCGCGCGGGCTCAAAGCCGGCCACGAACAGCAGGTGCAGCGGCTGCGCCAGGTCCTGCTCGCGCAAGGTGCGCACCGCGATCGTGCGCCCGGCCACGACGCGGCCGCTGGCGATCCGGCCCAGCTCGGCGGCCATATCGTCGGCCCCGACCACGCCAATGGTCACGGGCGCCGTGGCGTCGGCGAAGGAATGGGGAGGGAACTCGGCATAGCCGAGGAACTTGTACAGGAAGGCCGCCTTCACGCGCCGCTCGAGCAAGGGCGCCGTGGCCACGGCAGCGACCGCCGCGCCCGGCGCGACCAGGGGCGCGCCGATGCCCGCCAGCAGCGGCAGCATCAGGGCGCGGCAGGCGACGCGGCGCCGCCTGCATACAGCTTGAGTAATTGTCATGAAATCCATCGACCAGTCAAAAACGCAGCGACGCGCTGGCGAACACCGTGCGTTCGAGCAGCTGGCGGCTGCCCGGCGCGCCGTATTCGGCGTGGCTGGCGTGCAGCAGGTTACGTCCCGCCAGGGCGAATTCGAGATCGGGGCGGACTTGCCACGCCAGGCGCGCGTCGAGCTCATGATAGCTCGGCACGGCCGACTGTGGCAGGCGCGCGACGTAACGAAGTGAAAAATCGGCATGCCAGCGCGCCGCCAGCGCATGCGCGCTGCGCAAGGTCCAGGTCACGCGCGGATCGTTGCCGGCCAGCCCGGACAGGCCGGTGCTGTCGCGGCTGCTCGGCTCGCGGCCGGCGTCGACGTCCTGCAGCACCCCACCGGCATGCAGGCGCCAACCGCGCGCCACCTCCCACGCGGCCCACAGCTCGACCCCGCGCAGGTTGCCCTTGCCCAGGCTGCCGAGCACGTAACTGACCGGCATTCCGGGCATGGCCGGCGTGCTTTCCAGCGAGCGCAGCCGTTCGAAATCGGTGTAGAACACCGTGCCCGACCAGGACAGCGTCGGCGTCGGCTGGGCGCGATAGCCCAGTTCGGCCACGCGCGCCGTCTCGGACACGGTATCCGCGCCGCCGGCGATCAGGAAGCCACGCGGATCCGCCGGGTCGAGTACGTACAGGTCGCGGTCGATGCGCGCCGGCGCGCGCACCGTGCGCGACAGCGCGGCCCACAGCATCGAGCGCTCATCCACGTCCCAGGCCAGGCGCAGGTTCGGCAGCAGCTCGCTGCCGGTGTAGACATTGCGTTCGATGCGCACGCCGGCGCTGGCGCGCAGCGCCGGCGTGAGCGCCAGTTCATCCTGCACGAACAGGTGCGACCAGCGCAGCGTGCGGTGCGCCGGCGTGAAGCGCAGCAGCGGCCCGTTGTCGATCCGGTCGCGGCTATGGCGGTGGCCCGCGCCCCAGCTCAGCGCGTGTGATCCTAGGCGCAGCAGATGCTGGGCCTCGATATCGACCGTTTCGAGGCGCTGGGCGCCGATGCCGTTCTGTTCGCGCCGCGTGTGGTCCAACCAGGCCTGCAGGCGCAGCGACTGGTCGTCGTCCAGGCGGCGCTCGATCCGCCCCAGCAGGTTGGCGCCGGAGAATCCCGTGCGCGGCGTCAGGCGATCGGGCCGCAGGCGCCCGTCGAACATGTCGCCACTGAAGGTAACGTCATCCTGCTCGCCGTCCCAGTCGAGCCGGAAGCCCGCCTGTGCACGCCGCAGGCCGCCGTCCCCCTGGAGACCGTCGTCGGCGCCGCCGTCGACCCGCAGGCTCCTGGCGTACGCCCGGTAGTGGCCGCCGCCTGCGAGCCGCCCGCCCTGGCGCACACTGGCGCCCTGCTCGTCGGCGCCGGCGTGGAGCGCCGCGACCCCGCAATGGGTGTAGGCTGCGCTTTTCGTGATGATGTTGATGACGCCATTGACCGCATTCGCGCCCCAGGCAGTGCCGCCGGGGCCGCTGACCACCTCGATGCGCGCCACGTCGTCCAGCGACACGTCCTGCATTTCCCAGAACACGCCGGAAAACAACGGCGAATACACGCTGCGACCGTCGATCATCACGAGCAGCTTGTTGGCCTGGGGCGACACGAAGCCGCGCGCGCTGATCGCGTACGAGTGGGCGTCGATGCGCGCCACCTGCAGATTGGGCGCCAGGCGCAGGGCTTCGGGCAGGGTCGTGGCGCCCGAGCGTGCGATCTCGGCGCCCTGGATCACGTACACCGAGGCGGCCGCGCGCGCCAGCGGCTCTTCCTGGCGTGATACCGAGGTCACCACAATGTCGGACAACTGTTCCAGCGAATAGTCGGCCAGGGGCAAGGATGCCGCCTGGGTGGAGGTTTGCGCATGCGCCTGCAGAATCCAGGCGCAGGACAGCAGCGCGGCGCCGGCGCGGAGACCGATGCGGGTGCCGGCGCGCATAAACAACGGAGGAATTAACATAGTTGTCATCCTAGAACATTTTCTCGGATGCACCAAGTGCGCACACGCCACACAACGCACTCTTGACAATTTCCTGGGATATTTATTAATGCTATGACGGTTATTGCCAATATAAATTGGACTGATTTGACGCAATGCAGCATCATTCACCTGTCTCCTCTATTCTCCTCCTAGGAAATAGATTCAGCCCGCTTCCTGCAAGCGGGCTTTTTTTTTGGCTGCGCCGGAGTCCGTGGCGCAAAGACTGTCGTGGCGCCTGCTGCTCAAGTTGGTTAGTTACAAATCACGGGTAAATTCCGTCGCACACGGTATTCGAGCACCGCTCACCCAATTGGTGTACGATGCCCGCCATCTTTTCGTTTTTACAACAAGCCTGTCCCATGCCCCACCTCGACACCTCCGCCCGGAGCACCGCGTCCTATGACTGGTCTGCGACCGCCCTGGGCGACGCCGCCCGCTGGCCCCTGCCACTGCGGCTGAGCAGCGACCTGCTGCTCAATTCCCCGCTTCCCACGCTCCTGGTCTGGGGGCAGGAAACGGTCCTGGTGTTCAACGAGGCCTACGCCGCGCTGGCCGGCGCCGGCTATGGCCGGGTGCCGGGGGGCTCGGTGCCGCCAGTAATGCCGCCGCCGCTGGCCGCCGCCGGCGACGCCCTGCAGGCGGCCTGGCGCGGCGAAGCCGGCGTGGTGCAGGACGCCGCCCTCACCTTCCGCCGCATCGACGGCAACCACGATGGCCGCTACGACCTGCGGCTGTCCCCGGTGCGTGACGAGACCGGCGCGGTGCGCGGCGTCCAGCTGGCGCTGGCGCCGGCCACCGAAGCGCCGGTCGCCGAAGACAGCGCCGGCGCCGGCCTGCGCATCCTGGTGGTCGAGGACAATATCGACTCCCAGTACCTGGTGTGCGAAATGCTCAAGGCCTTCGGCCACGAGGCCGACGGCGTGGCCCATCCCGACGACGCACTCGGCCTGCTCGGACGCCAGCGCTACGACGTGCTGTTCTCGGACGTGAGCCTGCCCGGCATGTCGGGCGTCGAGCTGGCCACGCGCGCGATCAAGGACGATCCTTCCATGCGCGTGATCTTTGCCTCCGGCTATGGCGACACCTTGCTGCGCCATCTCGAGTTCCCCTACCAGTCGCTGCAAAAGCCGTACGAGATCGACCAGCTGCAGGATGCGCTGGCCAAGGTGGCCCGCGCTCCGGCGCGCCGCTGACGACCGGACCAGCCGGCGCGGGGCGCGCCAAGCGTGTGTGGCGCGCCTGCCCGGCTGGTCTACAATGAAACGCATCCTGCCCGGTTTCGGGCATACCGCAACCCCGGCATGAACATTCCACCAGAATCCTCCAACAGTCCCGGACGACCCGTCGCCGAGCACGACCTTGCCGCCGCCCAGCACGAACTACGGCGCGCCAGCGAGCGCATGGAGAACATGCTCGAGAGCCTGACCGACGGCTTCTGCGCGGTCGACCGCGACTGGAACATCACCTATATCAACGGCCGTGCGCTGCAGATGGTGGCGCCGCTCAACAAGAGCCGCGGCGGCCTGGTGGGCCGCAAGCTGTGGGACGAATTCGAAGACCTGCACGGCACCTCGGTCGCCGCTGATTGCCGGCGCGCGATGGAACAGCGCGTCACCGTCAACCGCGAATTCTTCTACCGCCGCCTGCAAAGCTGGCTCGAGATGCGGCTGTATCCGTCGCCCGACGGCCTGACGCTCTACTTCCAGGACATCTCCGCGCGCAAGCTCGACCAGCAGGCCCTGATCGACAACAACAACCGCCTGCAACTGGCGATCGCCGCCGGCCGCCTGGGCGACTGGCGCTGGGACGCGGCCAGCGACCGCGTCACCTTCGGCGCGCGCGCCGCCGAGATCCTGGGCCTGCCGAGCGGCGTCGCCCTCGCCTGGCCGCTGCTGCGCGCGCGCCTGGCCCAGGCCGACCGCCTGCGGGTGCGGCGCGCCGTGCTCGACGCCTTCTCGCAGGGCCAGGACCTCGACCTGGAATGTCATCTGCTGCCGCCACCGGATGGCGCGCCGCCGTCGGCGCGCTGCGTGGCCCTGGTGGGCCGCCCCGACTACGCCAGCGCGACCGAAGGCGGCGGCGTGCTCGGCATGACCGGCATGGCCCAGGACATCAGCGCCCGGCGCGAAGCCGACGACCACCTGCGCCAGAGCGAGGAAGAACTGCGCGCGCTGGCCAACACCATCCCGCAACTGGCCTGGATGGCCGATCCCAGCGGCGCCATCGTCTGGTTCAACCAGCGCTGGTACGAATACACCGGCATCACTCCCGCCCAGTCCACCGGCTGGGGCTGGAAAGACGTGTATGACCCCGACGTGCTGCCGGCGGTGCTCGAGCACTGGGACGAGTCGGTCCGCACCGGCGCGCCGTTCGAGATGGAATTCCCGATCCGGGGCGCCGACGGCAATTTCCGCTGGTTCCTGACCCGCGTCGAGGCGGTGCACGACCGCGCCGGCCGCGTGGTGCGCTGGTTCGGCACCAACACCGACGTCGACCAGGTCAAGCGCGCCGAACAGGCGCTGCGCGACGAGTCGCACGTGCTCGAACTGCTCAACAGCACCGGCAGCATGCTGGCCTCGACGCGCGACCTGCGCGCGCTGATGCAGGCCGCCACCGACGTCGCCACCGGCGTCTCTGGCGCCCGCTTCGGCGCCTTCGTCCACTACGGCCAGGATGGCGAAGGCACGCTGTTCTCGCTCTACACGTTGTCCGGCGCCACCTCGGCGCGCTTCCAGGACTTCGCCGAGCCGGGCGCCAGCGCCCTGTTCGCTCCCGGCCTGCGCACCGACGGCCTGGTGCGCAGCGCCGACCTGGGCCAGGACGCCCGCCATGGCGGCCACGCCCTGCAGTTCGGCCTGCCGGCCCAGCATCCGCCGGTGCGCAGCTACCTTGCGGTGCCGGTGGTGGCGCGTTCCGGCGAGCTGCTCGGCACGATGTCCTTCGGCCACCCCGAGCCCGGCGTGTTTACCGAGCGTAGCGAACGCATCGTCAGCGGCATCGCGGCCCAGGCCGCGATCGCGGTCGACAATATCCGCCTGTACGAGGCCTCGAGCCGCGCCGCCGAGGAGCGCAAGGTGCTGCTCGAGAACGAGCGCGAGGCGCGCGCCGAGGCCGAGCGCACCAGCCAGATGAAGGACGAGTTCCTGGCCACGCTGTCGCACGAACTCAGGACGCCCTTGTCGGCCATCCTCGGCTGGTCGCAGGTGCTGCGGCGGGGCAGCCGCGACGGCGCCGATCTGCAGCGCGGCCTGTCGACCATCGAACGCAATGCGCGCGCCCAGGCCCAGCTGATCGAAGACCTGCTCGACATGAGCCGCATCACCTCGGGCAAGGTGCTGCTCGAGATGCAGGCGCTCGCGCCGTCGAGCTTCATCGACGCCGCCATCGAGACCGTGCGCCCGGCGGCCGACGCCAAGGGCATCCGCATCGACAAGCATTACCGCGAAGGCGACGCCATGGTCGCGGGCGACGCCGGGCGCCTGCAGCAGGTGATCTGGAACCTGCTGTCGAACGCCATCAAGTTCACGCCGCGCGACGGCCAGGTGACGATCGACGTCGGCCAGCGCGACGAACAGGTGGCGATCACGATCCGCGACAATGGCGCCGGCATCGGCCCCGAATTCATTACCCACGTGTTCGAGCGCTTCCGCCAGGCCGACGCATCGATGACGCGCACCCACGGCGGCCTGGGCCTTGGCCTGTCGATCGTCAAGCACCTGGTCGAGCAGCATGGCGGCACCGTGCGCGCCGAGAGCGCGGGCGTCGGCCAGGGAGCCAGTTTCACGATCGAGCTGCCGCTCGCCAAGGCGCCCCCGGCCCGTGCCGCCACGGCGCCAGCTGCGGCGCCTTCCCAGGCACAGGCGGCAATGCTGGCGCCGGCAACCTCGTCCGACGTCCCCGCCGCCGAAGCGCCGGCCCCGCCCGAAAGCATGGTGCGCGATCTGCGCGGCACCTCGGTGGTGGTGGTCGACGACGACCGCGATGCACGCGAACTGATCGCGCGCATCCTGGCCGATTGCCATGCCAGCGTGCGCCTGGCAGACAGCGCGCGTGAAGCACTGGAGTTGCTTAAAAACAACCCTCCCGATCTCCTGATCAGCGACCTCGGCATGCCCGAAGTCGACGGCCTGGAACTCATGTCGTGGGTGCGCGCCCTGCCGCGCGACGCCGGCGGCCTGGTGCCGGCGATCGCCCTGACGGCCTTCGCCCGCTCCGAAGATCGCCTCAAGGCGCTCGAGGCCGGCTTCTCGGCCCATGTCTCGAAACCGGTCGAGCAAAGCGAACTGATGGCGGCAATCGCCATGGCGCTGCCGTCGGCGACGGCCCCATTATTGGCTGGCGTTGGCGGCCGTCACGTTCGATAATGTTCCTACCAAAGGACGCGGCGCTGTCCTACAAGAAATTTTGTGGTGTTTGCTAGACTAATTAGTGATGGGTTTACACCCGGTTCCACCCAGAAGGGAATCCGCTCCATAGAGAGAAGAGAACAGTATGCCGAGCAGACAAGACATTTTGAACGCGAAAATCCTGGTAGTGGACGATTCGCCCGACAATATCGAGCTGATGGAAGAGATATTGCGCGAAGAAGGCTACGCCTGCGTCAGCTCGACCATGCTGCCGGAGCAGGTGTGCCCGCTGCATCGCGAACACAACTACGACCTGATCCTTCTCGACCTGCAGATGCCGGGCTTGAATGGTTTCCAGGTCATGAAGGGTCTGAAGGAAATCGAACAGGGCGGATATCTCCCTGTGCTGGCCCTGACCGCGCAGCCCAGTTTCAAGATCGCCGCGCTCGAAGCCGGCGCCCGGGATTTCATCTCGAAGCCGTTCGATCTGCTCGAAGTACACAAGCGCATCCACAATATGCTCGAAGTGCGCCTGCTGTACAAGGAACTGGCCCAGTATTCCAAGGCCCAGCAAGAACTGGCCCTGCACGACGCCCTCACCGGCCTGCCGAACCGGCGCCTGCTGGAGGACCGCATCGAGACCGCACTGCAGCATGCCAACCGCACCCACGCCAAGGCCGCCGTCATGTATCTCGACCTGGACGGCTTCAAGGCGATCAACGACACCTACGGTCACGCCTACGGCGACGAGATCCTCAAGATGGTGTCGCAGCGCCTGCTGGCCAGCTCGCGCAAGGAAGACACGGTGGCGCGCCTGGGCGGCGACGAATTCATGGTCGTGCTGGGTGATATCCACAGCCTGGCCGACGCCCAGGGCCCGGCCGCCAAGCTGGTCGAGGCCTTGTCCGAACCGTTCTTCATCAACGACCTCACGCTGCGCCTGTCGACCTCCATCGGCATCAGTATCTATCCGGACGACGCCGAGTCGGTCGAGGCGCTGATCAATATTGCCGATTACGCGCTGTATGAAGCCAAGCGCGCAGGCAAGAACCGTTTCTGCTCGCCGGCCGCGAACCGCCAGGCGGCGGCCAAGACCTCGGGGGCGCCAAGCCAGGCCTCGACGACGGTGCAACCGGGCGAACTGGCGACCCAGCACCGCTGATTGCGCCGGCTGCGCCGGCTTCACTGGCGCGGCATGATGCGTCTCTCTGCGTAATGACCTGGGTTCCCGCATACGCGGGAACGACGTTGTTTACGCGTCGAAAAGTGCTACTGCGACGACTTCGAACACGTGCACAAGCACGTCATTCCCGCCCTCGCCGGGCGGCTTGGCGGGAATCCAGGTTCCCCATCAGCACCACACTCCCGTTCCCGACACGGAACCTTCAGCGAAAACAAAAAAGCCACGGGGCTCGCGCCCCGTGGCCTTGTCCACCACACCAATTGCTGGGGCAGCTTAGCGCTTTTCGTCCGCCGGACACGCACGGATCGTGCTGGTTTCCTCGATCTTCTGCGCGTTCTGGTGGTCGTGGCCCGCATCGACCATATCCGGCGGCACTTCGATACGGGTGATGCCCGCATCGACCGAGATCGGATCGCTGGCCGGGAAGGTCATCTCGACGGCGTCGTCGAGCAGCGTTTCCTCGGCCTTCTCCTTGCTCGACGTGCTTTCGCAGCCGGCCAGCGCCTGGATGGCGATGGCGTACTTAATGGCCTGCAGCCCGGCCAGGTCGCCGATGGTCTTCACGCCCAGCGTGTCGGCCAGCGCCATGGCCTGCTGCTCGCCGATGCCACGCAGCGCCGACAGCGGCGCGTCGGCCAGTTCGCGGAACGTCTTGCCGCGGAATTGTTCATTTACGATGGTATCGATATTCATCTTGTTCCCTTTCTCGTGTCGCCCTGTCCCCTATCGAACCGGTTCGATTCCACTATCCCACAGCCCGGTATCGACGTATGTGCGGCATCGAACATCGCGAATGGGCGCACAATTGATTTATTTGCCAAGTGGCACTTATGTCACATGCTATGATGGCGCGTTTTGCAAGGTATTTACTCCGACGTAACAACAAGTCTACAATCTCTCAGGTTTAGCAGGCACAGCAATGTTGACGGAATCCATCGTGGCGAACAGCGATAAACCCAAGATATTGGTGGTCAACGATGACCCCGCGAGCCTGCTCGCCCTGACCAGCCTGCTCGACGGCCGGGCCGACGAGGGCAACTACAGTGTGCTGTCGGCGCGCTCCGGCCAGGAAGCGCTGCGCCAGGTGCTGCTGCACGATTTCGCCGTGATCCTGCTCGACGTCAACATGCCCGGCATGGACGGCTTCGAGACCGCCGAGGCAATCCACCAGCGCGCCCGCTCGGCCGACATCCCGATCATCTTCGTCACCGCCTTCCTGGCCGATGAGATCGACCGCCTGAAGGCCTACCAGCGCGGCGCCGCCGATTTCCTGTTCACGCCGGTCATCCCGCAGATCCTGCACGCCAAGGTGTCGGTCTTCGTCACCCTGGCCATGAAGAACGAGGAGCTCAAGCGCCAGGCCGAAAAGCTGTCGCAGCACGCCTCGGAGCTGACTGCCACCAACCGGCGCCTGGTGCGCGAGATGGAAGAACGGCGCGCGGCCGAGCGCAAGAGCCACGCCAAGGACGAATTCCTGGCCATGCTGGGCCATGAGCTGCGCAATCCGCTGTCGGCCATCTCGAGCGCCTCGAGCCTGATCGGCGTGCCCAGCGCCGCGCCCGACACCCTGGCGCGGGCGCGCGCCATCATCCAGCGCCAGAGCCGCCACCTGTCGCGCATCGTGGACGACCTGCTCGACCTGTCGCGCGCGATGTCGGGCAAGATCCTGCTGGCGCGCCAGCCGACCGATCTGTCGGCCCTGGTGGGGAGCTGCCTGGAGACATTCCGCGCCACCGGCCGCGCCGCCGGCTACCGCATCGGGGTCGACCTGGCGGACGGCTGGGTCGATGGCGACCCGACCCGCCTCGAGCAGATCGTCTCGAACCTGCTCGACAATGCCTTGAAGTACACGCCCGGCGGCGGCAGCATCGACATCGCCCTGCGACGCGCCGACGACGAGATCGTGCTCACGGTGCGCGACTCCGGCGTGGGCATTCCGCCGGAACTGCTGCCCCAGGTGTTCGACGTGTTCGTGCAGGGTGCGATCTCGATCGACCGCTCTCAGGGCGGGCTCGGGATCGGCCTGTCGCTGGTACGGCGCCTGGTCGAGCTGCACGGCGGCAGCGTGGCGGCCGAAAGCGCCGGCGCCGGCCTCGGTTCCTGCTTCATGATCCGCCTGCCCGCGACCCAGGCCAGCGCGCCGTGCCAGGAAGCACCGGGGCCGCAGGGCGAGACCGGCAAGTTATCGGTGCTGCTGATCGAAGACAATGAGGATGGCCGCGAGATGATGGCGACCATGCTGGCCACCTACGGGCATCCGGTATTCCAGGCCGCCGACGGGCTGCAAGGGGTGAGCCAGGCGCTGGCCTGTGCGCCGGACGTCGCGCTGGTCGACATCGGCCTGCCCGGGATCGACGGCTACGAGGTGGCGCGCCGGCTGCGCGCCGATCCCGCCACGCGCGCGATCCGCCTGGTGGCGCTCACCGGCTACGGCCTGCCGGAAGACCAGCGGCGCGTACTCGAAGCCGGCTTCGACCAGCACCTGGTCAAGCCGGTCGCGCTCGAACGCCTGCTCGAAGTGCTGGCGCAGAGCGCGCAGCCGGCCGCCGCCTGAGGGGGCGGCGGCCGATGTTCAGGCCGACGCCAGCAGTTCGTCGCGGCGGGCCGCCATCTCGGCGCCCAGCGCGTCCAGGTCGAGCTTGAGCTTGCGCACCTTCGGGAACATCTCTTCTTCTTCCTCTTCCACGTGGTGCGCAACGTATTCGCCCAGCACCGTCACCTTGGCGTCGTACAGGTCGTCGCCCGGCTCCATCTCTTGCACCTGGGCGATCAGGTCCTTCGCCGAAGCGTGCTCGACGAACGCCTCATCCAGCATGTCTTCCATCTCTTTCGAGGTTTCGCGCAGCGCCGGATAGAAGATTTCTTCCTCGATCGCGGTGTGCATGATCAGCTGTTCGCAGATCTCGGTGGCCAGCTTCTTCTTGCTGGTGGTGGCGCGCTCGCCCAGTTCGTCGAATTGCTTGAACATCGCCTTCACTTCGTCGTGCTGGCTCTTGAGCAAGGTGATCGCGTCCTGCGGCTTGGTGGCATTTGCTTTGGTCATGGTAAAACCCCCGTTCATGAATATCGTTGATGGCTCGTTGGCCATGACCCGAGCATGCGCCATGCCGCGCTCGCCCACCGTACGGGAGCGCACGCAGCTGGACAACGGCAACCCGCCGACTTGCCAGCCGGGACGTGCGCCCTCCGACTGCCAACTGTTGTATGATTTGGGAAACATTTAACAGAGACTGCGATGACCGAACCGGCCCCACCGCATCCCGATCCGGCGCTCGAGCGCCTGGTCGCGGAGCGCACCGCTGCACTGACGGAGCTGCTGGCCTGGCAGGCCAACTGCTGGGATCAGGAACGGCGCCAGCTGGCGCGCCAACTGCACGACAATCTCGGCTCGTCCATGACGGCGCTGACCATGCACCTGGCCTTGCTGGCCCAGCAACTGCCGGCCGACGGCAAGTCGCGCGACCGCGCCAACCAGATGAAGACGCTGCTCGGCGGCGTCATCGAAGCCAACCGCACCATGCAGCTCGAGCTGTGGAACGACAAGCTCGAGTTCCTCGGCCTGCGCGCCGCCCTGGCCGAGCTGGTGCCGGCCTTCGGCGCCGAGCGCGGCATAGAGGCCCGCGCCAGCCTGCCCGACGAAGACGGCGCCTGGTCGCGCGAGCACGGCGTGCTGATGCTGCGCTGCGCCGAGGAAGGCTTGCGCAATGCCGCCGCCCATGCCCAGGCGAGCCGGGTCGATGTGATCCTGGACGACGACGGCGAGATGGCGATGCTGACCGTGCGTGACGACGGCGTCGGCCCGCGCCAGGATGCGATTGCGGACGGCGCCAGCCGCTGCCACGGCCTGCGCCTGCTGCGCGAGCGCGCCCGTTACCTGGGCGGCGACGTCACGCTGGCGCGCGCCGACGGCGGCGGCGCCATCCTGCAGATGACCCTGCCGCGCGAGCTGGTAGCGTGAGAAAACGGCGTGCAGAGTTGGCGTGAAAAGACCGCGTGAAAACGCGGCATCCAGATCTCCTGACACAAACGAGAACGGCGGCCTGTTGGCCGCCGTTCCTGTTCCACGCCGCAGCGCTCAGTGCAGCTTGACCAGCGGCGTACTGCGCCGGATCAGGAAGCGCGCCACCGCCAGCAGCGCGGTGCGGGTGGTGCCCATCACGGCGCGGTGGTGCATCAGGTGCAGGCTGGCGTACATGGTGCGCGCCAGGGCGCCCTGGACGAACCAGCTGGCGCCGCGCAGCGAACCCATCAGGCTGCCGACGCTGGTGCTCTGCCCCACCGAGACCAGCGAACCGTAGTCGCGGTACTCGTAAGGCGTGCTTTGCGGCGCCCGGCCCTTGTCCATGCGCAGGAAAGCCGTCACCAGGTAATCGGCCTGCTGGTGCGCGGCCTGCGCGCGCGGCGGCACCGGCGCGCCGTTGCCGTCGATGCAGACGGCGCAGTCGCCCAGCGCCCAGATATGCGGCACGCCCTTGACGCGCAGCTGGGCGTCGACATCGAGACCGCCGCCACGTGCGGTCGGCAGGCCGAGGTTCGCCAGCAGCTCCGGCGCGCGGATGCCGGCAGCCCATACGCACAGGTCGGCCGGATACACATTGCCCTTGCTGTCGAGCACCTGGTCGGCCTCGATCGCGGTCACGCGGCAGTCGGCGACCACCTGGATGCCGCGCTTGGCCAGGAGGCCGGCCGCGGCGTCCGAGACGCGCTCCGGCAGCGGCGCCAGGATGCGCGGCGCGCCTTCGAGGATCGTGATGCGCACGTCGCGCTTGACGTCCATCTGGGCGAAGCCATAGCGCGCATAGGCGCCCGAGGCTTCGCGCAGCTCGGCCGCCAGCTCGACACCGGTGGCGCCGCCGCCGATGATCACCACGTCCAGCCCGGTTTCCTTGCCCTCTTCGCGCTGCTGCTCGACCGCCAGCATCAGGCGCAGCATGCGCAGGCGGAAGCGCTCGGCGTCCTCGGTCGCGTTCAGCGAGATCGAGTGCTCCTCGGCGCCCGGCACGCCGAAGTAATTCGAGGTGCTGCCGATCGCCATCACCAGCGAGCCATAGCCCAGGCGGCGCAGCGGCAGCACTTCCTCGTTGTCGCTGGCCGCACGCACGGCGCCGATCTCGATGGTCTGGCCGGCTGCGTCGAGCCCGGTCATCGGGCCCAGCAAGAAATTGAATCCATTGTCGTGCGCCAGCATGGCGTACGACAGGCCTTCCTGGTGGATGTCCAGGGTGCCGGCCGCCACTTCATGCAGCGACGGCTTCCAGATGTGATAAAGGCGGCTGTCGACCAGCGTCACCTTGGATGGGCCGAGTTTGCGGCCCAGTTTGCAGGCCAGCTCCAAACCGCCAGCGCCGCCACCCACGATCACGATATCGCTACGCAAGCTTGCCTCCTTCTGAGTGCCCCGCCCGGCAACAACGCAGGGACTTCGGGCAGCGTGGCGATTTTACTACGGCGGCGTGGACAGCGTGGCGCAGAGGTTACATGTTACGGAATAGCGCCATGAACGGCTGACTGACAGTCAGCGTCTCCGGGCGGTTCTTCAGCCGGATCGTGCCCCTGCCGGTCTCGTCGCGCGTCACCCCGGCCACCGCGCGCAGGTTGACGATGGTCGAGCGGTGCACCTGCTTGAACATGCCGGGGTCGAGCACCTCGAGCAGGTCGCGGATGGGTTTGCGCAGCAGCGACTCCCCTTCGGCCGTTATCACTACCGTGTACTTGGCGTCGGACTGGAAATAGGCGACGTCGTCGACCAGGATCAGGCGCGTCTCGGCGCCGCGGCTGGCGGTGAGCCACACCAGCGGCTGCGCGCGCGGCGCCGGCGGGACGATCGCCTGCAGCCGCGCCAGCAGCTCGGCCAGCCGGGTCGAATCGCCTGCCCCGCGCGCCAGGCGCTCGCGCACCCGGGCCACGGTCGCGTGCAGGCGCTCGCGCGCCACCGGCTTGAGCAGGTAGTCGACCGCGCCGCGGTCGAATGCCTCGAGCGCGTACTGGTCATATGCAGTGACGAACACCACCTCGGCATGCAGGCCGGCCTGCAGCATGTGCGACGCCACTTCGAGCCCGGACAGGCCCGGCATGCGGATATCGAGGAACGCCACCTCGGGCCGGTGGGTCGCGATGGCGTCGAGCGCGCTGCCGCCATCCTCGCACAGGGCCACGATCTCGAGGCCGGGCCAGGCCTCGAGCAGCAATCCCACCAGCTCGTCGCGCAGCAGGATCTCGTCCTCGGCTACCACGCACCTAGTCATGGCGTCCTCCCTGCAGCGCCAGCGGCACCGTGATGGTGGCCGCCACGCCGCTGGGGAAGTTGGCCACGATCGAGAAGCTGGCAGTATTGCCGTAGGCCAGGCGCAGGCGTTCGCGCACATTGCGCAGGCCGATCCCGGTGCCGCCGCCTTCGCTCGAGAAGCCGCGACCGTCGTCGGCCACCGTCACGGCGACGGCCTGGGCACCGGCCCCGCCGTGCACGCGCGCCAGGATCCACACGGTGCCGCCGCCCGGTTTCGGCTCGAGGCCATGCTTGATCGCGTTCTCGACCAGGGTCTGCAGCATCATCGGCGGGAACACCAGCCGGCGCAGTTCGTCCGGCACGTCGACCTGCAGCGCCAGCCGCGGGCCCATGCGGATCGCCAGGATGTCGAGGTAGGCGCGGGCCCGCTCCAGCTCCTCTCCCAGCGTCGAGGGCGCGTCCTCGGTGCGGGGCAGCGAATGGCGCAGGTACTGGATCAGGTTGCCCAGCATGGCGTCGGCGCGCGCCGGGTCGCTGCGGGTCAGCACCTGGGCGCTGGCCAGCGTGTTGTACAGGAAGTGCGGCTCGACCTGGGCGTGCAGCAGGTTCAGGCGCGCCACCGTCAATTCCTTCTCGGTCACGCTCTCGCGCACGTGCGCCGCTTCCTGGCGGCGGCGCTCGGCGATGCGGCGCGCGATGGCGCGAATCACGGCTTCGGCGTTCTCCAGGTTGGTGCCATGGTCGACCAGGAACCAGTCGGTCCAGGCCGCCCCTTCGGGTTCGCAGATCAGGGTCACGCTGCCGGCGACATCGCCGTTCGGGGTCACGGTGGCCAGGATCTGGTTGCCGCGCGCGCCCGATTGCAGGGTATCCCACCATTGTGAATGGCGCGCGCCATACGGATCGCTGCGTTCGACCTTGGCCCGCACCTGCAGGCTGTCGCGGGTGCTGTGGACGATGGTGGCGCCGGGCAGTTCACGGATCGCGGCGTCGATCATGTCGAAGGCCTCGCCGGCCTCGAACGGGATCTCGATCTGGCGCCGCTGGCGGTTCGACAGCGTGCTGCCGTCGAGGGCGCCGGCGACCAGGCGCACCCGGCGCGTGTGCGAGAACGCTTCCAGCAGCACCCAGGCCCCCAGGGCAAAGCCCAGCAGGGGGCCGACGGCGCCGAAGTCGATGTCGACGTGCTGCAGCCAGGTCTCGTTGAGCACGATGCACAGCGCGAGATAGGTGGCGATCCAGGCCAGCAGCAGGCGGCCGAGGTGGAACAGGCTTGCAAACATGGTGATCTTCCGTTCAGTGAGGATGGGGCCAGCTTAGGCAGTCCATCCCTTGCAAGACAGCATTATGCGACGAAGCCGGGGATCGGCCGACAAAACCCGGCGCGGGCGGGGCGAAGCAGCGGCGCAGCCGGTGTTGCTTTCGCGTCGGGATTACAATTTTGCGGTATCCGGGCCGTGGCGCCAGACTTACAATCTCGCCTTTCCGAGTTGAAAGGTTGTCCGAGATGTCTTTGAAACACACCGTCATCGCAGTGGCCGCCACGCTGGCCGCCACGTTCGCCGCCACTACCGCCCAGGCCCAGGTCGGCATGGCTGTCACGGCCGACCTCGGCACCACCGGCGCCGGTGTGCACATCGTCTTGCCGATGGAGAGCACCCTCAACGGCCGCTTCGGCATCAATTACCTCAAGCACGACTTCGACAAGCGCAGCGGCGGCATCGCCTACGACGCCGAGGCCAAGCTGCAGACCTTCGACGTCCTGTTCGACTGGTACGTGATCGACCACAGCGCCTTTCGCCTGACCGGCGGCGTCATGTACAACGGCAACGAGGTGAGCGGCCGCGCGCGCCCGAACGCCAATGGCCAGTACCTGATCAACGGCCGCGGGTATAGCGCGGCCGACGTCGGCAATCTCGACGCCGACATCGATTTCCAGAAGGCGGCGCCGTATATCGGCATCGGCTGGGGCAATGCGCTCACCCCGAACCGGCGCTGGAACTTCCAGGCCGACCTTGGCGCCTTTTATCATGGCAAGGCCCACGTCAACCTGGTCAGCCGCGGCTGCACCTCGTCGCGCGTGACCTGCACCGTGCTCGCCAGCGACGTCGCACGCGAGGAGACGCGCCTGGCCGAGGAACTGTCGGACCACACCTTCTTCCCGGTGCTGCGCGCCAGCGTGTCGTACAGCTTCTGAATGCGCGCCGGCGCCGGCGCGGCCGGCGTATGATGGTTCTCGATCAACGGGAGAACCGTCATGCACACACGCCGCATCGCCGCCGCCGCGCTGACCCTGGCTTGCCTGATGCTGGGCGGCTGCCGCGAACGTAACGAACCGGTCAAGCCCATCGCCAGCGCCGTCGCTGCCGCCAGCGCCCAGCCCGGCAGCGTCCAGCCCGACCGCATCCAGCCCGGCTGATTCGCCGTCGCGCCGCCGCCATATCGCTTTGCCGGCCCCGGCAGGGTAAACTGTGGCCTGTTCATTTTTCGTCCCAAGGCTCACTCCCCCATGTCGTTCGCTTCCCTCGGCCTGATCGACCAGATCGTCGCCACCCTCGACGCCCTTGCCTACACCACCCCCACCGCCGTCCAGGAACAGGCGATTCCGGCCGTGCTGGCGGGCCACGATGTCATGGCCGCCGCCCAGACCGGCACCGGCAAGACCGCCGGCTTCACCCTGCCGATCCTCCAGCGCCTCAGCAAGAGCGGCGTGGTGAGCCCGAATGCGGTGCGGGCGCTGATCCTGGTGCCGACGCGCGAGCTGGCCGAGCAGGTGCACGAGAGCGTGCGCACCTACGCCGCCGGCCTGCCGCTGCGCACCATGGTCGCGTATGGGGGCGTGAGCATCAACCCGCAGATGATGGCCTTGCGCAAGGGCGTCGACGTGATGGTCGCGACGCCGGGCCGCCTGCTCGACCTGCAGCGCCAGAATGCGGTGCGTTTCAACGAGGTCAAGACCCTGGTGCTCGATGAAGCCGACCGCATGCTCGACCTCGGCTTTGCGCGCGAGCTCGACGGCATCATGAAACTGCTGCCCAAGAAGCGCCAGACCCTGCTGTTCTCGGCCACCTTCTCGGACCAGATCCGCGCGCTGTCGAACCAGCTGCTGCGCGAGCCGGTGCGCATCGAAGCCACGCCGCGCAACACCACCGTGGCGGCGGTCAGGCAATGGATCATCACGGTCGACAAGAAGCGCAAGTCCGAGCTGTTCGTGCATCTGCTCAAGCGCCACGACTGGCCCCAGGTGCTGGCGTTTGCCCGCACCCGCAAGGGCGTCGATGAGCTGGTGGCGCTGCTGGACGCGAAACGCATCACGGCCGACTCGATCCACGGCGACAAGCCGCAGCCGGCGCGCCTGCGCGCCTTGGCCCGCTTCAAGGCCGGCGACGTGCGGGTGCTGGTGGCGACCGACGTCGCCGCGCGCGGCATCGACATCGACGACCTGCCGGCCGTGATCAATGTCGACCTGCCGATCGTGGCCGAGGACTATGTGCACCGCACCGGCCGCACCGGCCGCGCCGGCGCCAGCGGCGAAGCGGTGTCGCTGGTGTGCGCCGACGAGGTCGAGCAGCTGGCGGCGATCGAGGTACTGACGCGCCAGACGCTGGAACGGATCGAGGAACCGGGCTTCGCGCCCGACCACCGGGTGCCGCTGACCGACGCCCGGGGCCAGATCGTCAAGAAGCCGAAGAAGCCCAAGAAGCCGAAGGGCGATGCGGCGGTGGTCAAGGAAGACGTGCGCTTCCGGCGCTAGTCAGGACGCCGGGCGCCGGGGCGCGCCGCCAGTCCAGCACACGCTCGATGCCGGCACCGATGGCATACAGCAGCAGCACGGCGGGCGTCATCAAGAGGCCGTAAGCGTCGGGCCACGAGATCACCGCCAGCGTGCGCTCGAACCCGAGCCAGTGCGCCAGCGCGCGCTGGGGCGCGATCGGCAACTGCAGGAACAACAGCTGCGCGTCGTAATCGGCCGTGCCCAGCGACACGTAGCCGAAGCAGGCGGCGATGAACAGGACATACGGAGCGCAGATAAAAAGACCGAGACGGGACATCGTGGACGCAAGGTGGGCTCGCACGGCGAGCTGCTGGTTAGGCCGTCACGACGTGACAGGAGGCGATGAATTTCGTGCAACGATACCATCCGCCTGCCGCCCGAAAATCCTCCGAATGTCACGGACCGCGTAAATGCGGCGCACATCCGGCACGCATCATCTAACGTAATGCAAGCCGCATCTTGCGGGTGCCCTCTTCGCCGTCGATCGTGACCTCGAAGCCCAGTTTCCTGACCATCGCCACGATGCGCGAGTTCTGCGGCAACGCCTCGCCCACGATCTCGCCGGTGCCGCGCGCGCGGCAGTACTCGATCAGCTTTTCCATCATGATGCGGCCCAGCCCCATGCCCTTCAGGTCGGAGCGCACGGTGACCGCGAATTCGGCGCTGGTGTTGTCGGGATCGGCCACCACCCGGCCCACCGCCAGCGTCTCGCTGGCGCCCTGCGCATCCTTGCGGGTGGCGATGAAGGCCATCTCGCGGTCGTAGTCGATCTGGGTGAAGCGCGCCAGCTGCGAAGGCTGCAGCTCGCGGATGCGCACGAACATGCGGTAGCGGATGTCGTCCGGCGTGAGCGCATTGAAGAAGGCCACGTGGGCCGGGCCATCCTCGGGGCGGATGGGCCGCAGCAGCAGCGGCGCGCCCTGCCAGTCGATGGTTTGCTCCAGCTCGCGCGGATAGGGGCGGATCGCCAGCCGGTCGAGCGTGCTGCCGGAGCGGTCGGCCAGCGCCAGGCGCATGCGCGCATCGAGCACCGTGGCGCCCTGGCTGTCGGCCAGCAACGGATTGATGTCCAGTTCGACGATCTCGGGAATGTCCGAGATCAGGCGCGAGACCTGGATCAGCACCGCCAGGATCGCGTCCAGGTTGGCCGGCGGGCGGTTGCGGTAGCCGGCCAGCAGGCGCGCCACGCGGGTGCGGTCGACCAGGTCGCGCGCCAGCACCAGGTTCAACGGCGGCAGGCCGACCGAATGGTCGTCAGTCACTTCCACCGCCACCCCGCCCTGGCCGAACACCAGCACCGGCCCGAACACCGGATCGGTGGCCGCCCCAACGATCAGTTCATGGGCGTGGGCGCGGCGGCACATGGCCTGCACCGAGAAGCCGTCGAAACGCGCGGCCGGGAACAGTTCATCCAGGCGCCGGCGCATGCGCTGCGCCGCGGCGCGCACCGCTTCCTCGGAGTCCAGGTCGAGCGTCACGCCGCCGAAATCGGACTTGTGCATCACGTCGGGCGTGAGGATCTTGACCGCCACCGGGAAGCCGATCGCGCGCGCCGCCAGCACCGCCGCATCGACGTCGGGCGCGGCGCGGGTCTCGACCAGGGCCAGGCCGTAGGCGCGCAGGATGGCCTTGGTCTCGGGATCGGACAGCAGCAATCGCTTGGCGGCGATCGCCTCGCGCACCAGGGCCCGCGCGCCACTGCGATCGGGCGCAGCGTTGCCGACCATCGAGGGCGGCACTTCCATCAGCAGGTTCTGGTTGCGCCGGTACTGGACCAGTTGCAGGAAGCCGGCCACGCCGTCCTCGGGCGTGCGGTAGGTGGGCATGCGCGCACTGGCGGCGATCGCCCGGGCCTCGAGCACCGACGCGCCGCCCAGCCAGCACGACAGCATCGGCCGCGACGAGGCCTGCGCCAGCGGCGCGATCGCATTCGCCACCTCGCGGCTGTCGACGGTGGCGGTGGGCGAATGCACCACCAGCACGGCGTCCACCTGCGGGTCCTTGAGCACCACCTCGAGCGCGGCGGCGTAGCGTTCCGGCGGCGCGCCGCCCAGCAGGTTGACCAGCCGCCCGCGGCTCCAGCCGGGCGGCAGCACGGCGTCGAGGCGGACGACCGATTCGGGCGAGAGTTGCGCCGCAGTCCCGCCGCCGTAGTGCAGCGCGTCGCGCGCCAGCACGCCGGGCCCGGCGCCATTGCAGACGATGGCCAGGCGCTCGCCATGCAGCGGCCGGGCGTAGGCCAGCGTCTCGACCGCCGCGAACAGCTGCTCGGTGGAGGTCACGCGCAACATGCCGGCGCGCCGGATCGCGGCGTCGAACACGTCGTCCTCGCTGGCCAGCGCCCCGCTTTCGCTGGCCACCGGCCGCACCTCGTCCAGGTCGTCGCCGCGCGACTTGAGCACCAGCACCGGCTTGCTGCGGGCGGCGGCGCGCGCGGCCGACATGAACTTGCGCGCATAGCGCAGCTGGTCGACATACAGCAGGATGGCGCCGGCGTTGCCGTCGCTGGCCAGGTAGTCGAGCACGTCGCCCAGGTCGACGTCGCTCGAGTCGCCCAGCGAAACGAAATGCGAGAAGCCGATGCCGCGTGTGCGCGCCCAGTCCAGCACCCCGGTCATCAGGGAGCCCGATTGCGAGACGAAGGCGATCCGTCCGGGCAGCGCCCCGCTGTGGGCGACACTGGCATTCAGGCCCAGGTTCGGCGCCAGCAGGCCGGCGCTGTTCGGGCCCAGCAGGCGCAACAGATAAGGGTGGGCGGCGTCCAGCGCGGCCTGGCGCAGGCTGCGGCCGCGCGCGTCGCGCGCACGCGCCATCCCGCTGGAGAGGACCACCGCCGCGCGCGTGCCGCGCTCGCCCAGCTGGCGCACCAGCTGCGGCACCGTCGCCGGCGGGGTGCAGATGACGGCCAGCTCGGGCGCCTCGGGCAGGTCGGCCACGCGTTCGAAGCATGGCATCTCGCCGATGCGTTCGTATTTGGGGTTGACCGCGTAGAGCTTGCCCTTGAAGCCGCCGCCCTGCAGGTTGTCGAGCAGGGTGGCGCCCATGCTGCCGGGACGCTCGGAGGCCCCGATCAGGGCCACCGATGTCGGCGCGAACAGGTATCGCAGGTTGCGGACGCTCATGCAGTCTCCGGTGGCGTAGGGAATCGTGGGCCAAGCATAGCGCCGCGTGGCGCGATGGCGCGCACCGCACCCCGGGGATGCTAGCAGTGCGCCGCCCGCCCCGCAAGATGGAAAAATCATGCCGCGGGCATGCTAGAATCGCGGCGTGATGAATCGCGTCCTTGTCCGTACTGTGCCTGTGCTGGTGTGGCTGATGCTGCTGGCGATCCCGTTCCAGGGAATCGCCGCGGCAGCCATGCTCACGTGCGCGCACGCTGCGGGCCAGGCCCGTCAGCATGCCGCGCCGCCTGCGCAGGTCGATGCCGACGCCGGCCACTGTCACCAGGCCGCGCCGCCGAGCGCTGATGACGCGGCGCACGATCAGCCGCCCGACACGCATGACCACGACAGCCGCTGCAGCGCCTGCGCCGCCTGCTGCATGGGCGCCGCCATGGCGCCCACGCCGACCTTGACGCCAGCGGCGCAATCCTCGCCCGCCCGGCTGCATGCCGCACCTTCGGGCCGCCTCCCCGCGGTCGACCTCGCGCTACCCGAACGACCTCCCCGCTTGCCGCTCGCCTGATATCGCTCAGTGCCGCGCATGATTGCGCGGCGTCGCTGCATTTCATCCGAACGAGGAATCATGTTCAAGACCACCCATGCCCTGCTGCTGGCCGCCGGCCTGGCCAGCACGCCTGCCTTTGCCCAACGCGCTGCCGACGACCCCGGCGCCGCCGTCCCCGAAACACGCTACCAGCCGGCCCACGTCCAGCGCGCCGCGCAGCCAGGCGCCACCACGCCCGACCGCAACTGGCAGGAGAGCAACCGCACCGTGGCCGGCCATGACGCGCACGCCGGCCATGCCATGCCGCTTGATCAGAGCCGGGACGCCGATCCGCATGCCGGCCATGCCAAGCCGCTTGACAAGCGCCGCGACGTTGACCCGCATGCCGGCCATGCCAAGCCGCTCGACAAGCGCCGCGATGCCGATCCGCACGCCGGCCACGCCAAGCCGATTGATAAGAGCCGCGACGCCGATCCGCATGCCGGCCATGCCATGCCGATTGATAAGAGCCGCGACGCCGACCCGCACGCCGGCCACGCCAAGCCGCTTGACAAGAGCCGTGACGACGATCCGCATGCCGGCCACGCCAAACCAGCTGAAAAAAGCCGGGATGCCGATCCGCATGCGGGGCATCACCATCACATGGAGCATCCACGATGACGCCCCCGCTCCACCATTGCAGCCCGCTGGCGGGCCTGGCGGCGCTGCTGCTGGCCGGCTGCGCGAGCGTCGCGCCGGACGCCGCCTTCCAGGCCAGCGCGGACCAAGCGCGCGAACGCACCGGCGTCGAGGCGCGCCTGCTCCGGACCGATGACGACCGGCGCGCGCTGTCGGCGGAGATCGACGCGCTGCTGGCGCAGCCGCTCGGCGTCGACGCGGCCGTGCGCATCGCCGTGCTGAACCACCCCGGCCTGCAGGCGACCTACTGGGACGCCGGCATCGCCCAGGCCGACCTGGCCCAGGCCGCACGCCTACGCAATCCCGGCTTCGGCTTTTCGAACATGAGCGGCGGCGGCAGCCGGGAAATCGAACGCAGCGTCGGGCTCGACCTGGCCGGCCTGTTGACCATGCCGCTGCGCCAGCGCATGGCTGCCCGGCGCCACGAGGAAGCGACGCTGCAGGTGGCCGCTGCGATCGAACGCCATGCGCTCGCCACCCGCCGCGCCTGGATCGAGGCAGTGGCCGCGCGCCAGGCGCTCGACTATGCGCGCCAGGTCGCGGCGGCCAGCGACGCGTCGAGCCAGCTGATGGAACGCATGACCCTGGCCGGCAATGCGAGCAGCCTGGACCTGGCGCGCGAAGCGGCCTTCCACGCCGAAGCCGGCGCCGGCGTGCTGCGCGCCGGCCGCCAGCTCGATGCGGCGCGCGAGCGCCTGACGCGCCAACTGGGCTTGTGGGGACGGCAGGCCGGCTACGCGCTGCCCGAGCGCCTGCCCGAACTGCCGGCGGCCCCGGTCGAACTGGCCGGCATCGAAGGCCTGGCCATCGCCCGCCGCCTGGACGTGCAGGGCGCGCGCGCCGCCGCCGCCGGTCTCGCGTCCGACCTGGGCCTGACGCGCACCACGCGCTTCGTGAACGTGCTCGAACTGGGCTACGCCAGCAAGAGCGAAACCGGCGAGCCGCGCAGCGAAGGCTACGAGATCGGCCTCGAACTGCCGCTGTTCGACTGGGGCGGCGCCCGCGTGGCGCGCGCCGAGGCGCTGTACATGCAGGCCGTCGGCCGCGTCGCCGAGACCGCGGTAAATGCGCGCAGCGAAGCGCGCGCCGGCTACCTCGGCTACCGCGCCAGCTACGATGTGGCGCGCCACTACCGCGACCACGTGATCCCGCTGCGGCGCCAGATCGCCGACGAGACCCTGCTGCGCTACAACGGCATGCTGGCCAGTCCGTTCGAACTGCTGGCCGACGCGCGCGAGCAGGCCGGCGCGGTGCACGCCACCATCGACGCCCTCAAGGAATTCTGGCTGGCCGAGCTCGACCTCGAAGCCGCCCTGGGCGGCCGCCTGCCGGCCACACCCGCACCCGAACACACGAAAGCACACCCATGACCAACCGCAGATCATTCCTCACCGGCGCCGGCGTGACGGTACTCGGCGCCTCGCTGGTGAGCAAGGCCGGCGCCGCCAGCCTGCCGGAAGCGCCCGTCCATTCGTCGGCCGCCACCGCCGCCCCGCTGGCGCCCGCCGGCGGGCGTCCCTACAACCCGGTCGTCACCCTCAATGGCTGGACGCTGCCGTGGCGCATGAAGGACGGCGTCAAGGAATTCCACCTGGTGGCCGAACCCGTGGTGCGCGAACTGGCCCCCGGCATGCAGGCCAATCTATGGGGCTATAACGGCCAGAGCCCGGGACCGACCATCGAGGTGGTCGAGGGCGACCGGGTACGCATTTTCGTGACCAACAAGCTGCCCGAGCACACCAGCGTGCACTGGCACGGCCAATTGCTGCCGTGCGGGATGGACGGCGTCACCGGTCTGACCCAGCCCGGCATCCAGCCGGGCAAGACCTTCGTCTACGAGTTCGTGGCGCGCCACGCCGGCACCTTCATGTACCACCCGCACGCCGACGAGATGCAGCAGATGGCGATGGGGATGATGGGCTTCTGGGTCACGCACCCGAAGAATCCGCGCCAGCACGCGGTCGACCGCGATTACGTGATGCTGCTGGCGTCCTACGACATCGAGCCGGGCAGCTATACGCCGCGCACCAACACCATGCTCGACTTTAATCTGTGGACCATCAACAGCCGCGTGTTCCCGGGGCTGGACCCGATGGTGGCGGCCCTGGGCGACAAGGTCCGCATCCGGGTCGGCAACCTGACGATGACGAATCACCCGATCCACCTGCACGGCCACCGCTTCGAGGTCGCCGGCACCGACGGCGGCTGGGTGCCGAAATCGGCGCGCTGGCTGGACGTGACCACCGATGTCGCGGTCGGCCAGATGCGCGCGATCGAGTTCGTGGCCGACGCGCCGGGCGACTGGGCCTTCCACTGCCACAAGTCGCACCACACGATGAACGCCATGGGCCACGACGTGCCGACGCTGATCGGGGTCGACCACCGCGGCGTGGCCGAGAAGATCAATGCGCTGGTACCGGGCTATATGGTCATGGGGGACAAGGGCGGCTCGATGGGCGATATGAAGATGCCGCTGCCCGCCAACACGCTGCCGATGATGAGCGGCGACGGCCCGTTCGGCAATATGGAGATGGGCGGCATGTTCACGACCCTGAAAGTGCGCGAAGGCCTGGCGCGCGGCGACTACCGCGATCCGGGCTGGTACCGCCATCCGGCCGGGACCGTCGCGCGCGAATGGACCGGCGCGACGCCGGCCCCGGCGCGCGCCCCGGACGCCAGGCCGGCGCCGCTGCCAGCCGGCCAGGCCCTGGACGCGCGCAAGCCGGGCCCGAAGGATCCGGGCGGCCACCACCAGCACTGATCCGGCGCAGGCGGCGCAGGCGGCTCAGGCCGCGCCGCCGGCGGTCACCGGATAGCCGGCGGCGTCGATCGCCGCCACGATGCGCTCGCGCTGGGCGCTACTGTCGATGCGGACCTGCGCGGTGTCCAGGTCGATCTCGACCCGGGCGTCGGCATCGATCGACTGCACGGCCTTGGTCACGCGGCCGACGCAGTGTTTGCAGGTCATGTCTTGCACGGTCAGTTCGATCATGGTGTTTTCTCCTGATGGATGGGGCGCACCGGCCCCGTTGGGTTGGACGGGTTCGGGCGCCGGCACGGCGTGCGGCGGATGCGCCGGCACGGCATGCGGCGGATGCGCCGGCGGCGCCACGGTCCAGCGCCGCAGCAGCAGCGCATTGCTCACCACGCTCACCGAGCTGAGCGCCATGGCGGCGCCGGCCAGGATCGGGTTCAGCAGGCCGAAGGCGGCCAGCGGCACACCGACCAGGTTGTAGACGAATGCCCAGCCGAGGTTCTGGCGGATCTTGCGGTAGGTACGCTGCGACACGGCGATCGCCTCGAACACCAGCAGCGGGTCGCCGCGCATCAGCGTCACGCCGGCGCTGTGCATCGCGACCTCGGTGCCGGTCGCCATCGCCATGCCGACGTCGGCCGCGGCCAGCGCCGGCGCATCGTTGATGCCGTCGCCGACCATGGCGACCCTGCGCCCTTCGCGCTGCAAGGCCGCGACCACCTGCGCCTTGTCGAGCGGCAGCACTTCGGCATGGACGCGCGCAATGCCGAGCGCCGTGGCCACCGCCTGCGCCGCACCCCGGCTGTCGCCGCTGAGCAGGACCGGCTCGATGCCGGCCGCTTGCAGGCGCGCGACGGCCTCGGTGGCGCCGGGCTTGATGCGGTCGCCGAAGGCCAGCAAGCCTCTCACCTCGACGACACCGGCGCGCCGTTCGGCCAGCCACGAGACGGTGCGCCCGGCCGCCTCGTGCGCCTCGCCGCCGCCCGCCGCGACGCCCAGTTCCTGCATCAGGCGCCGGTTTCCGAGCAGCACCGTGGCGCCGCCGACCTCGGCCTCGACCCCGCGTCCCGGCAACGCCCGCGCCGCCGTGGCCGGCGCCAGCGCCAGCTGGCGGCGCACCGCCTCGGCGACCACGGCGCTGGCCAGCGGATGCGCACTGCCCTGCTGCACCGCCGCCGCCAGCGCCAGCAGCCGCGCCGGGTCGGCGCCCTCAATGGCCACCAGTTGCGGCCGGCCTTCTGTCAGCGTGCCCGTCTTGTCGAAGACGACCGTGTCGACCGCATGCGCGATTTCCAGCGCCTCGGCGTCCTTGATCAGGATGCCGTGGCGGGCCGCGGCGCCGGTGCCGACCATGATCGCGGTCGGCGTCGCCAGCCCCAGCGCGCACGGGCAGGCGATCACCTGCACCGCGACCGCATTGAGCAGGGCCGCCTGCCAGTCGCCGGTCGCCAGGCCCCAGCCCAGCAGGGTGATGAGCGATATGAGCAGCACCACCGGTACGAAGACGGCGCTGACCCGGTCGACCAGGCGCTGGATCGGCGCCTTCACCGCCTGTGCGTCCTCGACCATGCTGATGATGCGGGCCAGCATGGTGGCCGCGCCGACGGCGCGCGCTTCGACCAGCAGCAGGCCGTCAGCGTTGATGGCGCCGCCGGCCACGCGGTCCCCGGGCATCTTCGGCACCGGCAGGCTCTCTCCGGTCAGGAGCGATTCGTCCAGGTGGCTGCGGCCCTCGGTGACGACGCCGTCGGCTGGTACCCGCGCGCCGGGCTTGACCACCATCAGGTCGCCCACCGCCAGTTCGGCCAGCGGGACGGCGACATCCTGGCCCCTGCGCCGCACCAGCGCCTGGTCAGGCTGCAGCGACTGGAGCGCATCCAGGGCCTGCAGCGTCTGGCGCTTGGCGCGCCCTTCCAACCACTTGCCGAGCAGGACCAGGTTGATCACCAGCGCCGAGGTCTCGAAATACAGGTGGCCGCCCTGGGACCCGGCCTGGCCGGCGTGGCCGGCGCCGCCCAGCAGCAGGTACAGCGACAGGCCATAGGCGGCGCTGGTGCCGAGCGCGACCAGCAAATCCATATTGCCGCTGCCGGCGCACAGCGCCTTCCAGCCGGCGCGGTAGAAACGCGCGCCGAGCCAGAACTGGACCGGGGTGGCCAGCGCCAGCTGCAGCCAGCCGGGCAGCATCCAGCCGGCGCCGAACGGCGCCGCCAGCATCGGCAGCAGCAACGGCAAGCTCAGCAGCCCAGCGACCGCCACCGGCCACCACTGCGGCCAGCCGGCCGCGCCCTGGCGCGCGCTTGCGTGCGGGGTTGCGCGCAGCGCCGCGCCGCCCCCGTCGGACGGCGTCAGCGTGGCCTCGTAGCCGGCCTTGCGCACCGCCGCCGCGAGCGCCTCGGGCGCAGCCGCGCCGTGAACGCTGGCCTTCTCGGTGGCCAGGTTGACGCTGGCGCCGGTCACGCCCGGCAGCGCGCGCAGCGCGTTCTCCACCCGCGCCACACACGACGCGCAGGTCATGCCCCCGATCGCCAGCACCGTCTTGTCATGCGTGTTCATGCTCACTCCCGTGCCCGTTGTTGCTAGCCATACCGGGAGCATAATCCTTCCCACGATGGGAAGGTCAAGCCGTTTGGTTCAGGTTTCCGAACAGCAATCGCGCCATCGCGCTGGCGCGCCTCAGCTGCCGAAATCGAAGAACACGCCCACCGCCAGCTCGACCCACAGCGCGGCGCCCGCCAGCGCCACCATCCCGACCAGGGCCAGCCGCTGCCAGCGGGGCAGCCGGGCCGCACGGCGCGCCACCCGCAGGCAGGCCAGCCCAGCGCCGCCCAGCAAGAGCGCCGCGGCCGCGAAATCGGCGCCGCTCCACGCCACCTCTCCCGTCATCTGCATGGCGAGCAGCGGTACGAGCAAGATCATTGCCGTCGCCAGCGCCACCCGCAACAAGTCGGTGCCCATCGTGCCATCGTGCGCGAGCGCGTCTTTTCCGCCTGCGAGCCGCATGGTCGTCTCCTGGTAATGGTAATGCGGCCACGCGCCCGCGCCGATCGCGGGCCTGGCCGATGCAGCGATCTTAGCGCGATTGGCGCTCCGGCGGTAGCGGCAGGATGCACCCGCGCCCGGCCTTCTTGGCGGCATACATCCAGCGGTCGGCTTCCTTGACCAGATCGTCCGGCGCGCAGTCGTGCGCCGGCTCCTGGACCGCGATGCCGATGCTGGCCCCGACCCGCGCCGTGGCGCCGCACACCTCGATGGGCATGGACACCGCCTCGATCAGCTTGCAGCCGACCCGGTGCGCGTCGCACAGGCCGCCGTTCATGTCTTCGAGCAGGACCGTGAATTCATCGCCGGCCAGCCGGAACACGCTGTCGGTGCGCCGCACCGCGCTGCGCAGGCGCGCCGCCACCACCCGCAGCAGCGCATCGCCGCCGTCATGGCCGAGATGGTCGTTGACCGCCTTGAAGCCATCCAGGTCGATGAACAGCAGGCCCAGGCGGGCCTGGCTGCGAGCGGCCCTGGCCTGGGCCAGCGGCAAGGCCTCCATCAGTGCGCGCCGGTTCTGCAGGCCGGTCAGCACATCGTGCCGGCTCTCGAACTGGCTGCGCGCCTCTTTCTGCTTGCGCAGCGTGACGTCGTGCAGAAAGGCGGAGAACACCGGCTCGCCGCGCACCTCGTGGCGGCGGATGCGCACCTCGACGGTCAGCCGGCTGCCGTCGCGCCGCAGCGCCGGCAGCTCGACCCGGCGGTCGATCATGCGCGACGCGCCGCTACGCTGGTGCAGCTGCATGCCGCGGCGGTGGGCGCCGGACAGCTCGGCCGGGATGATCAATTCTTCGAGCGGCTTGCCCAGCGCTTCCTGCGTGCTCCAGCCAAAGGTCTGCTCGGCCTGGCGGTTCCAGGCCGTCACCTTGCCATGACGGTCGAGGCTGATGTAGGCGTCGTTGGCGTTGTCGATCACGCTGCGCAGCTCTTCCTCGCGCTCGCCCAGCTCGCGGGTGCGCTCTGCCACCCGCCGCTCGAGGTCGGCGTGCAGGCGCGCAAGTTCTTCTTCGGCCAGCTTCTGCGCGTGGATGTCCTTGACCACCGAGACATCGTACTCGTGGCCTCCGGCGGCGTCGAACTTGCGCTTGAGGTCGATCTCGACCCAGATCGGCGAGCCGTTCTTGCGGATATAGCGTTTCTGGCGGCGCACGAACTCGAGCTCGCCGCGCGCCAGGCGTTGCATCGCGAGCGCATCCGGCTGGCGGTCGTCGGGATGGGTGACGTCCTCGAAGCGCGATCCGAGCAGTTCTTCCTCGGTGTAGCCGAGGATGTCGCACAGCGCCCGGTTGACACTGATCCAGTGTCCCTGCGCTGTGGTGAGGGCGATACCGACATGCGCGATATCGACCACGGCGCGAAAACGCGCTTCGCTGGCGTCGAGCACGGCGCCGGTATGCTGCAGACGCTCGCGCGCCGCGCTCAGGCGTTCGCGGTACTGCACCTCGCGCATGATGATGGCGGCCAGGTCGACCAGCACCGCCCGCTGCTCGGCGTCGAGCTGGCGCGGCACCGTGTCGATCGCGCACAGGGCGCCCAGCGCCACGCCGCCGCTGGAGCGCACCGGCACCCCGGCATAGAAGCGGATGTCGGGCGCGCCGGTCACCAGCGGATTGCGTACGAAGCGCGGGTCACGGCGGGCATCGGCCACCACCAGCGGCGCATCCTGCAGGATGGCGTGGGCGCAGAAGCTGTCGGCGCGCGCGATGCCGCGCGCATCGAGCCCGACCTGCGCCTTGAAGAATTGCCGATCAGCATCAATGACGGAAAACGCCGCCATCGGGACGTCCAGCAGGCGGCTGGCCAGGCGCACGACACGGTCGAAGACCGGCTCGGCCGGCGTATCGAGCAGGTCGAGGTCGCGCAGCAGCGCACGGCGTTCGACTTCACCGGGTGGAAATTCAGCAACGGTCATGGCGATGGGCATGGCGGTTCGTGGTGTCATTCTACGCGCGCCGATTCCAGGGCGGCCACACGGCTGCGGCAGAGCGGGCGATGGCCCGTAACGCGCGCTGCTTCGGACACGCGTCAGCGAACCGCGCAATAATTCGTTACAAACCGCGCTTCAGGAATTCATATACTTGCGGATGAGTAAACTCAGGTGCCGCCCATGCAACCCAAGCAACCCTTGCAACCATCACGCACTGTCTCATCGCGCATCGTCCCATTGCTGTTGCATACGCTGTTGTGCGTGCTGCCGGCCGCGCCCGCCAGCGCACAGGGCACGGCTGTCGCCGCATGCGCCGCGGCAGGCGCGGCAGGCGCGGCCAGGCCCGCTGCGGCCGACCTGAGCGGACTGCATGCCGCCGAGCGCCAGCGCGCGGAAGCGATCGGCGGGCGCGACGTGGCCGCCCTGCGCAACCTGATCAGCGGCGATTATTATCACGTGGAAACCAATGGCCGGGTGCGCACCAAGACCGAGTTCCTGCAGCTGCTCGAGCGCGACGACTTCGAGTTTCGCTCCTACGTGGTCGACGATATGGAGATCCGCCTGTTCGACGGCGGCCGCGCGGCGCTCGTGGCCGGCCGTTTCCATGCCGCGCTGCAGGCGCCGGATGGGCAACCCGGGCCGCGCACGCTGCGTGGCCGCTACGTGCGCCTGTGGACGCTGTCTCCGGAGGGCTGGCGCAATACGATGCAGCAAAGTACCGAAATCCGGCCGGTGCCGAGCCGCCGTGCGGCCAGGAAGCAACCCTAGGCGGCTGCGCGCCGTTCAATATCCCGGTCGAGGCTTGTCAAGGGCGCGTGATCCCTCTATCATGAGAATGATTATCATTTGTTTTCCGATTATCATTCTGCCACGCCAACCAGCGCGCCCATGACCTCGACCACGCTCACCCACCGCCACATCGCTTCACGCACGGCGGTCGCCCTCCTCGGAGGCTATGTCTTCACCTGGGGCCTGATCGCTCTGGGCGTCGCCCTGCTGTACAGCGCCGGCATGGAATTCCATGACGCCGAGCACCTTTCCTATATCGTCGGCCTGCTGGCCTTCCTGCTCGCCTTCCTGGTGGCGTTCGCCGCCAGGGGGCTGCGCCGGGTGGCCCTGGTGCTGGTCGGCGGCGGCGCCCTGATGGCCGCGGCCGCTTCGTGGGTCCAGGGCCTGATCATCGCAGCGGGAGCCTGATATGTTCGCAAATTTCCGCCACACGATGGCCTGGCTGCATACCTGGTTCGGTCTGGCCCTCGGGCTGGTGCTGATGGTCGTGTTCTTCTTCGGCTCGCTATCCGTGTTCGACCGCGAGATCGACCGCTGGGCCATTCCCGATACCCGCTACGAACCGCAGCCGATGCCGTCGTTCGACAAGATGCTGGCGCCGATCTTCAAGGACATGCAGCCCGACGCCGCCGCGCGCGCCATGACCGCGCCGCTGGCCGACGGCCCGCTGCCCGAACGCTTCGACACCCCGCGCAGCTGGGGCGCCTACACCACCCACCGCGATCCGGTGCTGCTGCTGTTCGCGGGCTACGAAGTGCCGCACGCCAAGGACCATGAGACCGCCATCTGGGCCAACCGCACCGTCGATCCGCGCACCGGCGAAGCGTTGCCGGTCGACCGCCTCAAGGTCGGCAGCGAGTTCTTCTATCCCTTGCACTACAGCCTGACGCTGGACTGGAAGAACATCGGCTACTGGATCGTGGGCTTCTCGGCCCTGATGATGCTGATGGCCCTGGTGACCGGCGTCATCATGCATCGCAAGTTCTTCCGCGAGCTGTTTACCTTCCGTCCACACAAGAGCACGCAGCGCAGCATGCTCGACCTGCACAACCTCACCGGCGTGGTGGCCCTGCCATTCCACTTCTTCTTCGCCTTCACCGGCCTCGTGATCTTTGCGTATATCTACTTCCCGGTGATGCATACGCAGCTCACCCCGCTGCACGACCGCCACGAACAGCTCGAGGCGAAAGAGACCGGCCTGCCGCACGATCGCGCCGGCGTGGCGGCCCCGCTCGCCTCGGTCGATGCGATGGTGGCCGAAGCCCAGCGGCGCTGGGCCGCCAAGGGCATGGCCGGCGACGTCGGCTACCTGAACATCCAGCACGTGGGCGACGCCAACAGCTATGTCAGCGTCTACCGCGCCGGTACCGACCGGGTCCAGCTGGCCGGCGAAGGCATCCACTTCAAGGCCTCGACCGGCGAACTGCTGCGCGAGGATCCGCCGCCGACCGTGGTCGCGCGCATCAATGAATTCCTGACCGGCCTGCACCTGCAGCACTTCAAGCACTGGCTGCTGCGCTGGCTGTACGTGCTGGGCGGCCTGTCCGGCTGCGCCTGCATCGCCACCGGCCTGTTCTTCTTCGTCGAGAAGCGCAAGCGCCACCACGCCAAGCAGGGCGTCAGCGGCGCGCGCATCGTCGATGCGCTGGCCGTCACCGTCGTCACCGGCATGCTGGTGGCCACGCTGTCGATGCTGATCGCCAACCGCCTGCTGCCCGACGTCATGCCGGCCGGCTGGCCGCTGCGCGGCGCGATGGAAAAAACCATCTTCTGGGGCAGCTGGCTGGTCGCCGGCGCCCACGCCTACCTGCGCACCGCGGCGGTCGCGGCCGGCCGCCTGGCCCCGGCCTGGCGCGAGCAGTGCCTGGCGGTTGCCGCCCTGGCAGTGGCCGCGCCGCTCATGAACTGGATCACCACTGGCGACCACTTGCTGCGCACGATCGGCTCGGGCTACTGGCCAGTGGCCGGCGCCGACCTGTTCATGCTGGCGGGCGCCGCACTGGCCGTGCTGGCCGCGCGCAAGCTGCAGCAGCGCGCCGAGCGTCCGCTTGCCGTCAAGAACGTTGCGCTGGAGGCCAAGCATGCCTGATGCATTGATGCTTCTCGCCGCCCTGCTCGCCTGCGTGCTCGGCATGGGCTGGTTCGCCCTGTCGATGGACGTGCACTGGGCCCAGGTACGTGGCGACGCGCCCCGCTCGCCGGCACTGGCCGGCACGCTGCGCCTGCTCGGCGGCGCTGCCCTGCTGCTGTCCCTGGTCCTCTGCCTGACGGTGGATTCGCCGTCGATCGCGGTGCTGGTATGGTTCATGGCGCTGGCCGGCGCCACGCTGGGGGTCGCCTTCACGCTGACCTGGCGCGCCAGCATCCTCAAGATGCTGGTATTCTGGACAAGTACTGGCGCTCGGTGATTTCCCCCGGGGTGTACGTTCGTTCACCCCGCTGACATTGCCGCAGCGTGGGGCTGGCGGCACTGCCGCCGATCCCACGCTGCATGCCCATGTTTCCAACCATCTACAAGGAGAATGATCATGCCCTATGCACTGCCGCCACTCCCTTACGCCTACGATGCCCTCGAGCCGCACTTCGATGCGCGCACGATGGAAATCCACCATACCAAGCACCACCAGGCTTACATCACCAACGTCAACAACGCCCTGGCAGAAGCCAATGTGGGCGAGACGCCGGTCGAGGAACTGATCGCCGACATCGGCTCCCTGCCACAGCAAGTCCAGAACGTCGTGCGCAACAATGGTGGCGGCCACGCCAACCATGCGCTGTTCTGGACCGTGCTGAGCCCTGAAGGCGGCGAACCATCGGCCAAGCTCGCGCAGGCCATCAACGACGACCTGGGCGGCTTCGAGCGCTTCAAGGATGCCTTCACCAAGGCCGCGCAGACCCGCTTCGGTAGCGGCTGGGCCTGGCTGACCGTCGGCAAGGACGGCAAGCTGCTCGTCGAAAGCAGCGCCAACCAGGACAGCCCGCTGATGGGCCAGTTCGCCGGCCTGTCGGGCGGCACGCCGATCCTGGGCCTGGATGTGTGGGAACACGCGTACTACCTGCAATACCAGAACAAGCGTCCCGACTATATTTCCGCCTTCTTCAATATCATCAACTGGAAAGAAGTCGAACGCCGCTACGAGGCTGCCCTGAGCAGCCAGGTCGGCTAAGCAGCGACCTTCGCGCGCCGGCAACGGCGCGCGATCCTGCGCGACAAACGACAAGGGCGAGCCGCATGGCTCGCCCTTGTTCCATAGTACTTCGGAAACTACAGTTTCACGTTCAGCGACAGGTAGGCCGCGCGGCCATTGCCGGACGAGTACATCGGCTGCGCCTGGCTCGCCGGCCAGAAGAAATTGTCGTACCACGCGTATTCATAGCGGCGGTCGGCGATGTTCTTGACCTGGACATCGACGCTCACGCGCGGCGTGATCGCATAGCGCACATTGGCGTCGAACAGCACGAAGCCACCGAACTTGCCCAGCTGGTTCGGGCTATCGATAAAGTAATTGCCTTGCGCCCGGCCCTGCAAGCCCAGGTGCCAGCGCTCCGACGGGTGAACGTCGAGACCCACGGTCGAGATGTGGCGCGGCGTCGAGAACACTTCCTTGCCGGCCAGCGAGACGCCATCGGCGGCGAAGGCGCTCACCACCTCGGCCTTCTGCAACGAGTGCGAGGCCCACAGCGCGATCTGGTCGGTGATCTTGCTCGATACCTGCAAGTCAATGCCCTCGCGGCGGGTCTCGCCCAGACCGACGGTGGTGCCGGTGGCCGGCATATTGGCCACTTCGCCGGTCGCATCCTGGCGCCAGATGGCCAGGCGCAGGTCGGCGCGCGCGCTTGGCTTGAGCTTGACGCCGACTTCCTTGCCGGTGTTGATCGAGGCGTCGAAGCGCGCCTGGCCAGGCATCAGGTAGGCCGGTGCGACCGACCCGGTCAGGACCTGGAAGGTACGGCCCCAGTTGGCGTAGACGCTGACATCGTCCGCCGGGCTGTACACCATGCTGAACTTGGGCTGCTTGATCCAGCCATAATCCTGCAAGGCCGCCGAGCCGCCGCCGGGCAATGGATTGTTGCCGGTGAAGCGGTCGACGCGGTAGCCCGGCACGATGCGCAAGGTATCGGTGGCCTTGATCACGGCCTGCACATAGGCGCCGACGTGGTTCAGGTAATAGCGGTCATTGTTCTGGGTCGTGGCCGGCGTGCCGAAATCGGACGGCAGCGCGTAGTTGTAGCGCAGGCGCCGGTAGCGGTTGTCCTGGCGCTCGGTATTCACGCCGCCATCCACGGTCACGCGCGTGTTGGCGCGCCAAGTCAGTGTGCTCATGAAGCCACGCTGCGCCTCATCCCACAGGCGGCGCTGGCGCGGCGCGGTCCCGGCCGGATTACTGGTGAAGGTGACGCGGCGGTCGTCCTGGTACTCGTTGTAGTAGAACTTGTTGCTCAGGAAGGCGTCAGGCGAGATCTGCCAGTCCAGGTAGACGCTGGCGTGGCGCATGTCGCGGTGGGTGACATCGTTGGCGTTCTTGGCTGGTGACTGGCGGCGGTCCTGGTCCAGTTCTTCTTTGGTCAGGAAACCCGGCTCCTCGGCATCGTGCGCATAGCTGCGCAGCACCAGACCGGCGGTGAGCGATTTGTCTTTCGACGTCACGAACCACTTGCCGGCGAGCGTATATTTATCGGAATCGCTGTGCGCGCGGTAGCTGTCCGACTGTTGCTTGGCCACGAAATAATTCTGCGAGAAGCCGTTTGCCTCATGGCCGTAGGCCAGCTGCGCTTCGCGGGTATTGAAGCTGCCGACCGTCAAGCGGCTATCGAAGTAATTGCCGCCCTGGCGGGTACCCAGGTTGATATTGCCGCCGATATTGTGCAGCCCGTAGCGCGGGTCGTTGGTGCCGCGCACCACCTCGATGAAATCGACTTCGAGCGGGAAGATCATGTCGATGAAGCGCTGGTTGCCGCTGTTGACGTTGCTCGGGATACCGTCGATCAGCACCTTGATGCCGTTGATATAGCCTTCGCCATTGAAGGCGCGAAAGCTCGCCTTGCCGGACTCGGCGCCCATGCGGGTTTCGGTCAGCTGGATGCCCGGCAGCTGGCCCACCAGTTCCCAGCTGTTCATCACGTTCTTGTCTTCGATCTTGTCGGCGCCCAGCACATCGACCGAGGTCAGCACCGTGCTCGAACGCAGCGCGCCGGCGTCGCGCTGGGCGCTGACGCGCACCTCGCCCATGACGATCTTCGGATCGGCCGCGTGGGCCAGGTGCGTGAACAGCGGCAGCGCCGACGCTAGCGCCATAGGGAGAAGCTTGATTGTCATTGTCGTGAGCCTGGTGGAGAACCGCGGGAAAGCGATGGTGGAATGCAATTATTCGATAATGATATCCCATTCTCATTAAATACTGCAACCCGGCTGTTTGCGGGAGGGTCGCCGGCATGATCGGTCAGCGCATGCTAGATTTTGGCGTGGTCCAGGAGTTCCAAGTTGCGTACCACCTCCCTTGAAAGGTCAAACCATGAACAAGTCGGCCGTCGTCATCCGCCACATCCATTTCGAAGACCTGGGCACACTGGGGCCGGTGCTGGACGAACGGGGCTACCTCGTGCGCTACCTCGATCCCGCGATCGACGACCTTGCCGACCTGGATGCGGCGACGCCCGACCTCCTGGTCGTGCTTGGCGGACCGATCGGCGCGTTCGACGACGACCTGTATCCATTCCTGGCGGCGGAACTGGCCCTGGTGCGGGCGCGGCTTGCCAGCGGCCGGCCGCTGCTGGGCATCTGCCTGGGCGCCCAGCTGATCGCACGCGCGCTCGGCGCCCGCGTCTATCCAATGGGCGTGAAGGAAATCGGTTTCGGTCCCCTGACCCTGACCGACGAGGGCCAGGCGTCGGTACTCGCCAGCCTGGAGGCGACGCCCGTGCTGCACTGGCATGGCGATCAGTTCGACATCCCGGCCGGCGCCGTGCGCCTGGCCGCCACCGCGGTCGGCGCCAACCAGGCCTTCGCGCTGGACGACGCCGTGCTTGGCCTGCAGTTTCACCTGGAAGCGGATGCCCGCCAACTGGAACGGTGGCTGGTCGGCCACGCCAGCGAGCTGGCGCAGGCAGGGATCGACCCGCGCACCCTGCGCGCCGCCGCGCGGGAGGTCGGTCAGCCCCTGGCCGCCGCCTCCACGGCGGTGTTCCGGGCCTGGCTCGAGCGCGTGGACAAGCTCACGGCTTCGTCAGCGTCGCGAGGAACTTGAGCAGTTCGGCATTGAGCCTGGCACTGGCCTCGTGCTGGACCCAATGTCCAACGCCGTCCAGGCGCACCTGGTCGACCAGGCCCGGTTGCAGGCGCCGCAGTTCGGCCAGCGTGGGCGGCGTCGGATGGAAATACCGGCACAGGCCATCGTCCGCGCCCCACACATACAGCGATGGCTGTCGGATTACGGCATCCTTGTAGGCCGCCATCAGTTCGAAGGTGCGCGGCAAGGCGCGGTAGTGGTTCAAGCCGCCGCGAAAACCGCTCTTCTCGAAAGCGGCGATGGTGTGGCGCACATAGCCCGGGTCAGCCCATGGGGGCACGGCCACAGGGGACGGGCGCAGCATGCTGCGCGCCGGGTTGATCGGGTCCCAGCGCTGCGCCGGCGGCGGGCTGCTCGAGGGCCAGTACAGGATGGAAGGAATCGATTGCGCCGCCGGGGCGAAACGCGCCTCGCTGCCCGGCTTGAGCCAGTCCAGCGCATAGTACCGTTCGCCCAGGCCCTTCTTGCGCACCTCGGACCAGGTATCGATCTCGCCCCTCGGGGCATACGGAATGCTGATGCTGATCAGCGCGCGGAAACGGTCGGGCCGTAGCAGCGCCGCGCGCTGGGCGTGGTCGGCGCCCCAGTCATGGCCGACGATGACGCAAGAGTCGATCTTGAGCAGGTCCAGCAGTCCGACCAGGTCGCCGGCGATATGCAGTCCGGAGTACAGGCTGGCGTCCGGCGGCGCAAAGCTCTCGCCGAAGCCGCGCATGTCGAGGGCGATGGCGCGGTAGCCCGCATCGGCCACGGCCTGCATCTGGCTGCGCCAGGTGGCGGCCGTGTCGGGAAAGCCGTGGCAGAACAGGACAGCGGGCCCGGCGCCCTGCTCGAGCACCCGGAACGATTCGCCATTGATCTTCAACATGCTGCTGCGTACCGGCGGCGCGCCGGATTGCGCGCCGGCCGGCAGCGCCAGTCCAAAGCCTGCAACTGCGGAAGCGAACAACAGCGTGCGCCTGGAGCTGGAGTGCGGAGCCTCCGAATCAGGCGCTAATAGGCTGGTGTAAATCGGTGGCATACCTCTCCCTGACATATCGGTCGCATGATGCAATCTGGAGCGACCGATCATAAAGGACTTCTGGTTAAAGTCGCGCCCGCCACACCGGCCTCAATCCATCGCTGCACCCGACTCCCGCACCAGGCGTCCCTGTTTCTCCAGCTCGGCCTTGAAGTACGCCGCCGCTTGCGCCGGCGTGCCGCCGATCACCGTCACGCCATGACGCGCCAGCTCTTCGCGTACCTCGGGCTGCGCCAGCAGGCGCTGCGACAGTGCATGCAGCTGCCCGACCAGCTCCGGCCGCATGCCAGCCGGAGCGACCAGGGCGATCCAGGCGTCGTAGTGATAGCCGGGCAGCCCCTGCTCGGCCAGCGGCGCCACGCCGGGCAGCAGGGCCGAGCGCACCGGCGTGGACATGCCGAGCGCGCGCAGCTTGCCGCTCTTGACCAGCGGCTCGGCAACCGTCACCGCGAGAAAGGCGAAGTCGATCTGCCGCCCCAGCAGGTCGGCCACCATCTGCGCCGAGCCTTTATAAGGAATGTGCCGGATATCGAGGCCGCCGGCCTGGCTGCGCAACAACTCGGCCGCCAGGTGCAGGATGCTGCCATTGCCGCCCGAGCCGACATTGAGTTCGCCAGGCCGTTGGCGCGCGAGCGCCAGCAAATCCTTGGCGTCCCTGACCGGCAGCGATGGATGCGCGACCAGCACCAGCGGAAAACTGCCGACGACCGTGATCGGCGTGACGTCGCGGATCGGGTCGTAGGGCAGCGACTTGTACAGCGCGGGATTGATGACGTGGTTCGAGGCGACCAGGGCCAGCACCGAGCCATCTGCCGGCGCACGTGTCAGCTGCGCGGTCGCGGGCACGCCGGCGGCGGCAGGCAGGTTCTCGACCATCAGCGGCCGGCCCAGCGTCCGCGCGATAGGTGGTCCCAGCAGGCGCGCCGCGACATCGGCCGTGGCCCCGGGGGCCAGCGGCACGATCAGGCGCAGCGGTCCTTCGCCGCCATGGGCCAACGACGCGGCCAGCCACAGGGCCAGCGCCAGCAACGCTGGCGCCAGACAGGTGAATCGTTGATTGCACTGCATGCAGGTCCTCGCTGGTACGACGTCAATACCGCTGACTGTAGCCGTTCAGCGGCCGCGACGCCAGTGCCAGCGGCGCCGGTACGCCAGGCGCGCGGGGATCGCGAGCCTGACGCGCACACCCTGCCCCGGCGCGCTGTCGATCGTCAGGGTGGCGCCGACCCGCTCGGCGCGTTCGCGCATGCCGCGCAGGCCCCAGTGCTCGGGCCTTCCCTGTTCGCCCAGCCAGGCCGGGTCGATCCCTCGACCGTCGTCGGTCACACTCATCGACAACCCCGCGAAACGGTAGCCAAAGCGCAGGCATACATGGCTGGCGTGGGCGTGCGCGCAGGCGTTGTGGATCGCCTCATGGCCGATGCGATAGACCTCGTCCAGGATCGCCGGCTGCAGGCCCTTGACCGTCCCTGCCACGATCAGCGTGAAGCTGCTGCCCGATTCGCGCGCCAGTTCCTCCCCGACGCAGGCCAGCGCCTCGTGCAGCTCGCGCGTATCGTGCGGCCCGCCGCGCAGCGCGCGCACCCGGTCGCGGCCCTCGACCAGCACGCCATCGGCGCGCTGCAAGGCCTGCTCCAGGCTGCGCCGCACCGGCGCGTCGGCCGGAAGCATATCGGCCGCCGCCTGGAAACGCAGGACCAGCCCGTTCACGCCCTGCAGCAAGGTGTCGTGCAATTCGCGCGCGATGCGCTCGCGCTCGCGGTGGCGTTCCTGCAGGCGGTCGCGCACCCGCTCGGCGGCGCGCCGCGCGGCGGCCTTGTACAGGAGCCACAGGGCCGATGCCAGCAGCGCGCTAACACCAAGCAGGAACAGCGGATGGCGATAGAACACGCGCGCCACATCGAACCGGAAGCTGGCTTCGCGCGTGCTGGGCACGCCGTCGCGGTTGAGCGCCATCACGCGGAACACGTAGCGGCCGGGCTTGAGGCCGGTATACGTGGCCTGGCGCGCGCGGCCCGCGTCCACCCAGCCGGCGTCGTAGCCGTCGAGCCGGTAGCGAAAGCTCAGGCGTTCGGGTGCGGCCAGGCTGAGCGCCGTGTAGTCCACGCTGATGCGCTGTACCTCGGGCCCCAGCGTCAATGACTCCGTGAGCGGCACGGCGGCGCCATCCACCCTGACCGCCTCGATCGCGACCGCCGGCGGCGCGGCCTGTGGCGGCAAGCGGGCCGGATCGATCGACGCCACCCCGCCGCTGGTCGAGAACCACAGGCGGCCATCGCTGCCGCGCACCGCGGTCGGCAGCGGCAGCACCTGCTGCGGATCGTTGGCCAGGCCGCCCATCGCGTCGAACGAGCGGTAGCGGATGCGGTGCGCGGGATCGGCGATCGCGCGGTCAAGTTCGGCCGCGGCCAGCTGGAAGATGCCGGCGCGCGCATGCAGCCACAGGTCCGCGCCGGCGGCGCCAGGCGCCGGGATGATCGCGTAGATATTGTCGAACAGGGCGTTATCGGGCAACTGCAGGCGGCGAAAGCGGTCGCCTTGAACAAAACCGAGGCCGTGCTGCCCGCCGATCCAGGTACGCCCCGCGTGATGGGCCAGTGCGGTGATGTGGCCGAGCGCCAGGCCGGCGTGATCGCCCCAGCGCCGCACCTGGCCGCCACGGCGCGCTTCCAGCAGGCCGTCGCGGTAGCCGAACCACAGCCAGCCGTCGGGCGATGACAACGCGCTGACCGGCATGCGCTGGCTGGCGCGCGCGGCGCTGGCGGGAACCGTACGCCACTTCCCGGCATGCAGCTGGAACAGGCCGACCCGGTTGATCGAGACCCACGGATCGCCGTGCGCGTCCACCGCCATCGCGCGCACCGGCGTGTCGGCCCCGGCGCCAGGCGGCAGGCCGGCGATCCGCACGAGTTGCTTGCCGCGCGCGCGCCAGATACCGGCCGGCCCGGCCATCCAGACGTCGCCGCCGGCATCGCGCAGCGCGCTGTTGACCGGCGCCGCCAGCGCCAGGCGTTCGACCTGCCCGGCCTGCAGGCGCAGCGCCGGTCCCGCGCCCGGACCGATCCACACGCTGCCGCCCGCACCGGCCGCCAGCGCGACATTCTGCACGCCGGCCGGCAAGGCCGCCGGCATCAGGATGCGCTGCCTGAAGCGGTCGAGTCCCGCATTGGTGCCGACCCACAGATTGCCTTCGCCATCCTCGTGCAGCGCCCAGACGAAATTCGAGCTCAGTCCCTGCCTTGCGCCGAACACCTCGGCGCCTGCCAGCGCCTCCAGGCTGGCCGGCTGAGCGACATGGAGCAGGCCCCGGCCGGCCGTACCGAGCCACAGGCCGCCGCTGCGGTCGAACAGCAGGCCAAGCGCCGGCGCCTCCAGACGCGCGCTGGCAAGCACGAAACGCGGCCCGTCGCGCACGACACGGTGCACCACGGCGCGATAACGTTCGGTGATCCAGAGTGCGCCGTCCGGGGCCTGCGCCAACTGGCCGGCGCCATCAAACGCCAGGCCGGTGTCGACAAACCCCTGGCTGTGCGCGGGACGGTAGAACAGCCGCTTGTCGCCGGCGACCCACAACCCGCCAGCGCGGTCGGCCAGCACCGCGCGCGCACGCGGGCCGCTGAAACCCTGCTCGCGGCCGACGCGCTGCCAGCCAGCGCCGGAGAGGCGCGCCAGGCCGTCGTCCGCCGCAGCCCACAGCGCGCCGCCACGCTCACGCGCCATGCCGTACACCATGCCGCGCGGCGCACCGGGACCGGCTTCAGGCTCACCCAGCACGCCACCGCGCAAGCGCCGCACGCCGCCGCTGCGCAAGGCGACCCACAGGGTGTCGGCATCGATCTGCAAGGCGGCGACGATGGCGGGAGAGCCCTCCGGGGCCGATCCATGCCGCACGAAACGCACGCCATCGAAGCGGACCAGCGATTCATTGGTGCCGATCCATACATAGCCGTCACTCCCCTGGGCGATGGCGCCGACCTGGCTCGGACCACCGTCGGCGGCGAGCCAGCGCCGGTGTTCGAGACTGTCGAGGGGCCGGCCCGGCGCCACATTCGCGGCCGCCGGGAGCGTGGAAAGTAACACCATCAGCAGCGCGGCGAGTACCTGAACCATGCCCCGAAGCAGCATGCCGCGCGTAACTGAGAATTGCATTATCCACATTGCCTAATAATAGCATTGGCACTCATCCACGGGCCCCGCCTACCGACGACTTTCCCAGCCGCCACCCAACCGGCTGTTGCTCTGCCCTCAATCAATTTCTCGCAAATTCGTGGCCATAAAATCATCCCATCGACACCTGACTTTGCCTGGCATCGGGAGCGGCCATGAATCCAATAACGATCCGGTTGAATCGCGCATACCGCACGCCGTCGCGCGAGCGCGGCGCCTTCGCGCTCATGGTCCCCGCCGTGCTGATGGTGATCCTGGGCTTCTGCGCCCTGGCGCTCGACCTGGGCCAGGCGTACAACCGCAAGACCGAGCTGCAGGGCATCGCCCAGGCCGTCGCCCTGGCCGCCGCGCGCGAGCTCAATGGCACGGCGGCCGGCGTGACGGCCTCGCTGCTCAAGGCCGGCGAGACCGCGAGCCGGCTCAAGGTGCGCTATGGCCAGCGCTTCGCCTGGGACGACGCCGCGATCAGGTTCAGCAATACGCCAGCGAGCGGCGCCGAATGGGTCGACGGCGCCACCGCGCGCGGCGCACCCGCCGACCGCTACTACGTCAAGGTCGACACCCGCGCGCTCGGCCAGGACCTTGGGCTGGTGGAGACCCTGTTCATCCAGGTACTGCCCCAGGCGCAGGCCAGCGCCAGCATGGCCGAGCGCGCCATAGCAGGCAGGTCGACGATCCAGGTGCTGCCGCTGGCCATCTGTGCGATGTCGGGCGACCGCGCCGCGGCGCGCACCAATCCCGGGCCGCCGCAGACCGTGGAGCTGGTCGAATATGGCTTCCGGCGCGGCGTCGGCTACGACCTCATGCAGCTCAATCCGGGCGCGGCCAGTCCGATCAGCTTCGTCATCGATCCACTGGCCCCGCCGGGCGGACTGGGCTCGGCGTCGAACACCGGCGCCAGCGCGGTCGCCCCCTTCATCTGCAGTGGCAATCTGTGGACCGCGCGTGTCACCGGCGGCATGATCCGGGTCGGCTCGCCTTTCCCCATCGGCGCGCTGTACCGTGAGCTCAATGCCCGCTTCGACCAGTACGCCGGCAGCCGCTGCAAGCCGAACGGCGCGCCGCCCGACTTCAATGTGCGCGCCTACACCGATGGCGCCGCCGGCGCCGCAACCTGGATGAACCCGCGCGCCACCGTGCCAAGCGCAACGCCGGCCGGCAGCGCCGGCCGTTTGCAGACGATTGCCGACCTGCCGGCGCCGCCCGCCGGCACCGCTGCCGGCGCCTACGGGCCGCTGTGGTCCTACGCCAGGGCCGCCAGGTTTTCGTCCTACATGCCGGGCCAGGCCGAGCCGCGGAACGGTTATGCGACGTTCGGACCGTCCGACTGGCCAAGCCTGTATCCCTCGCAACCGGCGTCCGGCGCGTCGGGCTATCCGGGGGGTAGCCAGCCCTATCAGGCCAGCACCGGCGGGTACTACGCCGCGCCGTCGGCGCCCAACACGCCGATCTCCGTGATCGGCCGCCGGGTGCTGCACGTCCCGCTGCTGCAATGCCCGGTAGCGGCCGGCGCCAATGTCGGCGCGAGCGCGCTTGGGGTCGGCAAGTTCTTCATGACCGTCCCGGCGACCCCCACCAGCCTGTACGCCGAATTCGCCGGCATCATCCCCGAAGACCAACTGACCGGACAGGTCATCCTCTACCCATGACCATGCGACCTCTCCCTCACCGCCGCCAGCACGGCGCCAGCGCCGTCGAGCTGGCGCTCATCCTGCCGCTGTTCGTACTGCTGCTGGCATTCCCCCTGTTCCTGGGCCGCTACTTCTGGCATTACACCGCCGCGCAGAAGGCGGCGCAGGATGCGGCGCGCTATTTATCGTCGGTGTCGGCCCAGGAGATGCGCGAACCGGCGCTGGCGCTGGCCGCGGCCAGCCTGGCCGGCGAGATCGTCCGCATCGAGACTGCCGAGCTGGAAACCGGCGGCCTGCGGCCCCAGGTCGACATCCAGTGCGGCGGCGCCGGGTGCCAGGGTGTGATGAGCGGCCCGCTGCCGGAGACCGTCGCCGTGATGGTCACGATGCACATGCGCGACCACCTGCTCGGCATGGACCTGGGCCGCTATGGCCTGCGTCTGCAGGCCCGTTCGGAGATGCGCTATGTCGGCCAGTAGTCGCTTGAATCGTCGCTCGAATCGGCGCTCGAATCG
>Ga0265780_10000720_pt1 | contig 50213 bp, 56 predicted proteins | sample P1T30metagenome_FD_192432 | JGI IMG/M metagenome (GOLD analysis project Ga0265780, IMG submission 192432) | Plant litter microbial communities from East Loma Ridge, Irvine, California - P1 T30 | ecosystem: Environmental > Terrestrial > Plant litter > Unclassified | place: USA: California... | reverse complement strand
TCTCTCTCAACCCTCTCGGGAAGGGTGTTGCTTGATCTTCGCTTGGCTCTGTTATTTTCATTCTGGTCGCTGGTTTATCCACCTGCTAGGTTAAGTTTTGATTGATTGATTGATTGATTGATTGATTGATTGATCGGTTAGTTGAAAGTGATACTAGGCGTATTTACTGATTCTCAAAATGCATTCATAACAGACCGACAAGCTAGGAGATGAGGTGGGTATCTATTGTATAGACAAAACGACAGAAAGGAAAGGAAATGGAAGGAGAAGGACCAAACATGAGTTTGGGAAACAAGACATCCGTGAAAAAAAAAAAAGCCACTGAATAGTGAAACGGATCGGACATCTCATGTCCTTTGTCATCACCAACGCCAACACCCTCGCTCTACAACGCATAATTCTCCGCGTGCAGGAAGATCTCCTCCCTCCCGCCCTCGCCGTTCCACACATCCCTCTGCATCGCCCTCACAGCCCTCGCTACATCCGTCCGCATCCCCGGCGGCCCGCAGACAAAGACCGCCGCGCGCGGTCCCGTCCAGCACTCGCGGCTCAGCTGGCGCAGCATGAAAGGGATGTCAGGGCGGCCCCACTCGGTTGTCCAGCCGGTGGAAGCGGGTTTGCGTGTCAGAGTGGCGGGCATGAAGGCGAAGCGCATGAGGTTCTTTTGGAACTCGGTCGGAGTCGATGGGAAGCCGAAGTCGGGGTTTTGGGTATCATGGTGTTGTTGGATTTGGTCTGGGTTGTAGGGCGTGTTTGCGTTGGGGGGCGGGGAGATTCCTTGGAGGGCGTTTAGGGCGGTGTTTTGAGCGGTGGAGATGTCGAGGCTGAGGGCGCGGGAGCGGCGTTTTTCGTGGAGGGTTGGGTGGGGTGGGAGATGAGGCGTCTCCTTGGTGGGCAAGTTCGAGGGTATTGGTGAGTGGTCGCGGGAGTCTGTATTGGAGATGGTGTGGTTTGGCGAAGGGGAGAGATAGGCTCGTGAGGACTTGAGGTGGGCTTCTGGGAGTGGACGTAGGCGGTCCTCTTTTTCGACGCGGAGTTCTTTCTCGCGATCGGGGTCGCCGCCGGCTTCATCACGGATCAAAGCCGAGTGGCGGTGGGAGGAGGCGAACGAGTAGCGGTTGTTGGCGATGTTTTGGAACATACCGTTGACCTTGTCGTGGAAGACCATGCTGACCGGTCTTGTAGGCGTCTGAGCGCTGACAATTTTCCCGGTCATGGTCTGTCGTTTTGCAGTAGTGATGTAGAACTGACAGTGCACACTGTCAGGAGGCGCATACTCTCGACAGATCCGTAGTTCTTCTTTGAACCACTCCATAGTGTCCGGTCGCTTGAGTGCCCAGATGACATGGACAGTCTTGGTGACAGCTTTCGCGTCTCGCATGCGTTTGATCAAGTCCAGTAGTTGAGATACCAGAGCCGTGATTCCACTGCCACCAGCAATGAGCACTACATGGTCGAATGAGTCCAAGTTGCGCCTCATCCCGCCATAAGGACCATCGATGAAGGCACGGTACGTGTGCCATGGCCCATGATCGAGTGCATTTTCTAGCACCTTCTTGGTGAATCCACCGAACGGTCGGAACACCAGAACCATGTCCCTGTACTCTTCGCCGTAGCCAGACGGGAAGTCATCGCTGCATAGCGAGGCGATGGTGAATGGGTGGTTCTCGAAGATGGAGACTCCGGGCATGCGAAGGTATACGTATTGGCCAGGTTTCCACTTCATCTGTGTCGGGATCGTGACTTTGATGGCGTCTTCGGGCAGCACAGTTACGGCGGCCTCCTCGCCGACAAAGAGAGACATGCGCCAGGGGTTGGTCCAGTTTAGATAGAACAGTCGTACCACATATGACGAAAGCCATATCGCCACAGTAGACCAGAGGTATGACCATGATGTGAGGTAGTTGTTGCAATGCCAGAACAGCATACCGAGGAACACAATCGATATTGGGACGTGCGCGATAACGAAGACTTCGTAAAAGCGACGTCGGATTGGCGGGAGAGAGTGCACACAGAGCACGATAAGAGGGACCAGTGCCGCGATACCTATCGATCGGTCAGTACCATCAACGATCGCAAGTTTTAATCAAGCATCCCCATACCTGTGCCATAAATCACCCTACCAGTCCCTCCAAAGTACGACTGGAAGACGTCCAGTCCTCCGTGCTCCCAAACAGGCTGTACATAAAACGGCACAGTGTGGATCAAGCTCAAAAGCAAGCAAAGATAGGCCAGCCAGCGGTGGAGAACGTTCAATCGCTCATGGCCAATGCCCGTCAACATTGCAATGAAATTGGCTTTCATGCTGAGAGCGACAATCCAGGGCATCATCGCTACTGCAATCATACCGGCGCGGACTGCCAGCGGAGGTGATCCAAAGCGGATGCTCTGCCAGTATAGCGGTTGCGGTATGAAACAGTACAACACTGTGAAAACCAAAGCGGGCACGACGACGAAGAGAACCCCGAGTGGAGGCAAGACTATCGGCCGCCATTTCTTCCCGAGACGGATGTTGGGAATAGGATAGTAGGCGACATATCGACAGAGTGCAATCGCACAGTTCAGGATATGGCTTGACGGAGTCGTTGCTTGAGGTTCCGCAGGCTTGGGAAGCGATCCATCACGCGGAAAGAACTTGGTCGTTGATTTGTCGGTGCCCAGCGCGGACAGCTCGTAGTCTGTGTCGGGAGACATGGTGTTGGCGCTATTCAATAGCTCATCCTTGTGAAGTGCGGTCCGAATCTTGTCTGACCAGAGGTGGTACAGTCGGAAGAGTATCGTGAGGAGGAGTAATATGGCGCAAAAGTATACCCATCCCAAAGCGTACTTCCCAGAGTCTCGCCACGGATCGACTGTGTTCGCTTCGATTAATCCTGGCGGACTTGACTCGTTGTATGGTATGTCGATGCGCTTCTCCAGTGACGGGACCGCATCGTTTGTATCCTCGCTTGCTAAGATAGCAGCTTCTTCTAATGTCTTCAAAGCAACGCCCGCACGTTTTGCTAGCAGTTCGGCAAGCGCAGGCATGTTGGCGGTTCGTTGCCAATGGCGATTTCTTTTGGGTTGAGGTGACTATCGACGTAGGGAGCTGGCCGCCTTGAATGCGACCGCTAGGTGGCTGGTAGCAAGATGTCTCGGGAGGTCTGCAGCTCTGCAGTTTCACAAAGATCGAATGTGGCGCTTTCTGTGGCCAGGACGATGCAGATCAGTAAGAACTTGACATGCCTCGAACGAACTCGCGATGCGTTAGTGTCAGTGCAATGTAGGGGTATTATGACATGACGTGAGTTGAGAGAACATCAAACCTCGTCTGAAGACGAGAGTGAGATAACGATCGCATTTGAGGATTCCCAAGCAGGCGCGGAGTGACGATCGGTTCAATGCAAGGGCCCTAACGCACCTCACACCTGGGCTTGGACCCTATCACATATCATGGACCCACCCATGGGCACGCCTGCTTAACTCTAGTGACCCTTCTCGGAGAGGGCATCCTGGCACTCTCGGCACGCCGTGCAATGATATGTGCACATGGTCAAAAGAGCCACGCGATGCTTCATTAGCCGGTATGTGGTTACATGGTACTCGAAAGTGATGCGGGGCGCCGTGATGGGGCAATCGTTGAGCGCTTCTTTGGCCTGCTAGATTGGTGCTTGCATGTCTGCAAAGCACAAGTAGTGCCTATGGCTGCAGATCCGCTAGATTAACAACATGAGGTCCGGTCCGGCCGGCTCGAGAGAGTTATATGTCTTGCGTCGCGGCGTCGTCCTACCGATTGACAGGCGTGAAGTAACGCATCGCGTGCGCTGAGTGTTAAACACCATCGGGTTGCTGGTATGCGCCACAGTCCTCGTCACCTTGTGCGACATCAGATCCAGAGCCTTGATGTTAGCCACGAACGTGTCTCGTGAGCAGTCTTCTGCCATGCCAGCCATACCAGCACGATAGCATCTCGGGCATTCGGCTGGACGGTCCATCCATCAGTCAGCGCGTGCGGTGCACAGCATCAAGAGTCAAGAGGTCGCATATGGCCGGGGACGAATAAGACGATGCAGACGGTAGTGAAGATGCGGAGTCGCTGCAGTGTCCTGCATAGGCTCCGGTGATGGTTGCGGTCTGGATGCGCGTGCAGAAAGCTGGCGTCCAGTGAGACCGAAGCTTTACGCGCCTGCCTCTGCCAAGAAGCGCTTCATTGGCTGCCAACTTGCGCGAGCGAAATGTTGATGATGGCCCAAGTCCAAGTCCATCCACATCACCGCTGCAGGAATACTGTACGAGTCGTGCAAACGATAATCGAGTCCGTTATTCTTCCCTTTCTGCTCGCCTCTCTTGTGTGCTGTCATCGCTCTCGCTCAGCGCTGTGATGTCTACCTATTAGCGAGGTCTTGGACTCGTTCGCTAAGCGAGCCATTTTCAACTGAGCGGTCTGATTTGCTGGGCATTGAAGCAAACAAGTCCCATGTGCACATACGCACTGCTAGTTATTGACAATACATATGCCGGGAAGCCGCTTCCCAAACGACGTGGCATCCGCATTGAGTCGCCACACCGTAAGGTAGGGCCCTGGGTGCGTCGAATCCGAACTTGGCTACCTACTTGATTGATCTTGCAAGACGGAGAGGGTCCGATGCACGCAACTATGCTTCGGCAAAGGTCGCGTCACTACGGCATTAGCCTCATATAGGCGGAGCCTGTACATATTGCTAGATTTCAAACATCATCGTCACATCACTTTAGGATTTGGACAACTTTCGACAATCATCACTGGAGTCTGGACAACCATGGAGATGAGCGTATTAGGATCAAGTGATCATACAGAATCATCAGATACGTGAGCTCATACGCTAATATAGACATCCCGAGTCATATTTGAACAGAGGACTATTCTCAGCACCAACATCTTCAAAGAACAGAAAGGAAAAAGCAGAGGAAAGAAGCCAAGGATCATCATCCTCACCTCTTCTCCGCCGTTGTGATCTCCTCGTGCTGCACGCTCTTCTTCCTGATGGCAGCCGACTCCAAATCGGTCAACGAGGCGTTCCTCATCGCACCCTGCTCGGAGACATCCTTGACGTCCTGGAAGCTGAGAGTAGGGACAAAGCCCTTGCTCTGCCATGCCTTGTTCACCTTGCCGTAGAGCTCGTCGACCTGCTCGAGCGAGAGGCCCTTGGTCTCGTAGATCATGAAGTACACGAAGGCGATGCAAATGAAGCAGAAGCCGCCCCAGACGAAGAAGACCTTGGCTTGCAGGTTGGCGTTGCCGGGGCCGTCATCGACCATGTACGGCGTTGCATAGGCGATGGCCCAGTTGAGGAGCCAGTTGGAAGCGGTGGTCATCGAGAGGGACTTGGCGCGGACCTTGAGGGGGAAGATCTCGCCGGTGACGACCCACGCGACAGGGCCCCAGGAGCTCGCGAAGAAGAAGATGTAGATGCAGACGAACGCAATCAGGGCGCGCTGGGCAACGAGGTTCTCAATACCGACACCGGTGCCAACACCTGCGACAATGAACTGGCAGACGGACATGCCAATGGCGCCGAAGAGGAGAAGCGGGCGACGTCCCCATGCTTCGACGAGGTACAGTCCAGGCAGAGTCGAGGCGACGTTGACGGCAGATGTGATCATCGAAACGGTGAAGGAGTTCGAGATGCCAGAGCGCTTGAAGAACGAAGTGCCGTAGTAGAAGATGAAGTTGACACCGGTCAATTGCTGGAGCGCCTGCAAGAGGCAACCGGTCGCAAGACGCTTGCCAAGGTTACCACGGAAGCAGTCCAGGTATGTGGCCTTGCCCAAGCTCATCTCATACTCATGGTTCGCCATGATCTCGCCGAGCTCCTCAACAATCGCAGGGTGGTCGGTGTCGAGTCTGCGGAGGGTAGCGAGCGACTTGGCGGCCCTCTCAGGCTTGCCACGCTTGATGTACATGCGCGGCGTCTCGGGCAGCAAGAGCATGCCGAAGAAGATGATCAGAGCCCAAGCGAACTGGACAGCGATAGGGATTCTGTAGCTGCCAGTGTCATCGCGGTCCTTGGTGGCGTTGTCTACAATGGCAGCGATCAGAAGACCGATGGTGATGGCCCACTGGTAGGCACCAACAACGGTACCACGAATCCACTTCGGTGCGGTTTCAGATTGGTAGAGCGGGATGAGGGCAGACACCATGCCGACTCCGTATCCAGCAAAGAAACGACCAGCGGTGAAAACGGGGATATCGGTGGCAATAGTCTGGAGGATGACACCGACGCAGAAAACGACCATTGTCACCATAAGTCCATAGCGACGACCAAAGAAGTCACCGCATGGTGCAGCTGTGAGTGCGCCGAAGAATGTGCCAGCAGACTGTGTGGACGTTAGCAACGGTCGAGGTGATTGAAAGCTGAGATGACTTCGATGATACTCACAAGGATGGAGACAATCTGTGATGATTGCGAAGATGTGATAGCGGGCAGACCGTCGGCATCGGTGAAACCGGTCGAGAATGTCTTGAGCCAGTATGGCATCGCAAGGATACCACCGATGGTACCAGTGTCATATCCGAAGAGCACACCACCGAATGCAACAAAGAGACCAACGCAGATAGCTGGCCATGCTGCACCGGGTGTTCCGGGGGGAGGCCTGAGTTGGATAGGCATCTTGAATCAAGTGGCTCGAGGACTTGATGTGAGGTGTGTAGGAGAATGTTCGATGGAAGGCTGATGTTCAAACTCTTACCTTTGCGTGGGCAAGGCACTCTTTATGTCGCGTGCACAGGGCCCGCCTCACAGGGACCACCGTACACGCACCCCATAGTCCCCATGGTTGGAGTCGTATGGGGATCCAGATGCTACAGTGTGGGGAGCTAATTTTGGCTTAGCTTCGTACTCTGATCGGCCCTTTACAACTAGCGCTCGCGCTCCTGACTGGCCTGTGCCAGAAAAACAGTCCAAAGTAGTCCAGACTGCCGTGGAGGAGATGGAGAACCCCGCTGGGGATGGTTCACCCCGGCGAATTCTGTTGTCGAGACTCGAGATTGCGTTCAGCATGGCAGAGCTTGTCTTGCGGAAGCTCATACTTGCCGATGTCAATCGGAAGGAGGCCCAAGGTTTGACATCCGTACCGTCATGGCCAACGACTGACTGCTGCATTGGAGACCGCCCTATGGTGCGGCACACGGTACAGCACTCTCGGCAAGGCATCATCGCGGCTGAGGATAGGTCTGACAGTCTCCAAGGCACGGGACCAGAAGCACAGGCGATCTCGCGGTGTCGAAATCTAACTCTCGTTTGCCGGTATGTGAGAGGGGAAGCTATGCTGCGAGCAGGCTAGCTCTCATGCGACGGCACAAGGCGAGAAGGTGTGCGAGCAAGTCGACGTGTAGCTTAAGCTTGGAGTGGCATAGCATCGGCGTTGCTTATGCATGTGGCGGCGCAACGGTGTGTCGGTTGCCCGGTGGGAAGTCATTCTCTATGGCCCTTCTGCGGCGAAATTCTACTGCATTGCGCGGCACGGACATGCTTGCTGAAGACGTCGTGGCCAGCGGCCTTACGGTGCGTGGGTGCATGGCTCTTAGTCTGTTTACCCATGCTCGCGAGCCGTTTGAGCTGGTGAAGGTTTCAGAAAGAAAAAGTCTCGAATCTTATTATGTCGAGTCCAGGCTTCAAAGAACTGCCGAGGCTTCGAACCAAATTGAATAGCGGGCTGAGAAAAGATGTAGGAGGTCATACCAGTGTGAGGAAGAGATACAACACCAGATCCTTCTCAAGACATGCTGCTGAAACATGCAACAGCGTAGTACAGAGTCAAGCCCACCTCCCGATATGCTTGGCCCGGCCAAGTCGATGCTTGGGGCAGCTTGGCTTGTGAGTGGTCGTAGCATCGGATGTGCAGCTTGTGCTAACCCTCTTCGGTTACTGCGTCTGTTGTCTCAGTAAAAGTCTCGAAAGTCCTCGGAAATGGAATCAGCAGAGAAGCCCGGGCGATGTTCTAGCTTCAAACCCTGATGTGCTTGCTTCTCCTCTGCACTACAGTTCTTCACTGCTGCGATGAGGGTTTCATTTGATGGGCCAGCTTATTCCTTCAGGTCTGATGAAGAACCGCTGCGAGGTTTCGAGCCGATTCTCAGCTCAGACGTGCCGTCTACATCGGCAAGATCGCAACTCGGCTGCGGTGGCGTTCACAAGTCTTGGTAGCTTTGGCGGGACGGCGGCATGAAATACGTTTCGCGTAGCGGGCCAGTCCAGTCCAGACCTGTCCTCAACTAATGCCTCTCCAAGCCTCCACATAGGTAAGCAGGTGACACACCAACACAGAGTCATCACATGTACGACATCAGCCCTACAGACAGGTAGCGGCCGATGTGTGCATGAAGTCGGACCACCGATGATCGAGGCCTAGCCACGAGAGGCTTTTGCCGTTGCGCAAATCTCAAAGTGAAAAGTGACATGCCGATGAGAACCAAACTTCTTTCTATCATAACATTACAAATTTCATTAATTTTATCTCTAAATGTCTCGTTGGACGGCATCAAATCTAGGTATCGTGCACTGAAACTATTCGGTCTAATCCGTATTAATCGTCACCGTCTCCATCGCCGTCGTCATCGCCATCGCCATCACCATCACCATCACCAGTATCCAATACCAAAGACACTGCTCTGATACAAGCTTCTACTGCTTCGCTTTCATGCCGTTCTCGGTCATCATCAGCTCGCCGTCCCTCTCCCGCTCCAACGCCTTGTACTTCGCCTCCGGAATGGTCAAGCACTGGATGCCAAGGTAGTCGCAGATGGCGTTGATGACCACGAATGCCCAACGGAAGTACACCACCATGCTGATCAGGAAGTAAGACCAAAGGTAGCCGAGCTCGACGGTGGCAGAAACGGGCGGCAGTCCGATCAAAGGCAGCCAGGCGAGGATAGCGCCTCCTCCAAGCGGGACGAGGAGCATGGTCCAGTACGGGAATGGTTGTCTCGTAAGGTGGGCGAGGATGATTTTGGTTGTCATGCGGCCGAAGACAAATGACAAGATCAAGCATAGCAAGACGAGGTGGTTGTCAGGAAGAATGTGCGAGTAAGGCGAACCGAGCCAGGCGCAAAGCGTTCCGACGAAGAAGAACATCGAGGTCCATTCCAAGAAAACAGGCGCCACCGCAAGACCCTTGGCCCGGCGAGCTTGTGCTACGTTGATAACGCACGAAGGCAGATGTGCTGTGCAGAACGCGAACAGGATGATTGGCACCCAGAGGTCCAGGAAGCTGATTTTACCCAACATGGCTTCGTTGCCAAACAGCTTCGCCAAGGGCTCCTTCCACATCTCTGCGCCCCAAATACCGCTTGCAGCCATGATCAGACTAGCGATAAGAAGGCCTTCTGTAGGGCCATTGAAGTATCCAAGGTACAGGGTATGGGTGTGGTAGGTTTCCCATGTACTGAAGAACATGGGCAGGCAAGGTACAAGGGCTGTGAATGCGCCTAATCTGGTGGATCCAAGACCCATTGCACTGGCCTCGAGCAGCGAGGCAAGGGTACAGTTCAAGCTGTCAATGCCGTGATCGAAAAGCTCGCCGAGTCCGGAAGAGGTACCAGTGCGACGGGCTTGCTTGCCGTCAATGTTGTCCATGGTGCTGTACGCCCAGACTCCGAGACCGTATGAGTAGCACACCCATGCCTGCTTGGGGCTGAGAAGGTCTGGGTCCATGAGCTCCAAGAGGCCGACGTTGAAAATAATGCAGAAAAATCCAAGAAGGGTCACCATATTTGGTGCCAACCATAGTGGTAGAAATTCCACGCAGAAATTCCACTAAAAGATACCTTGTCAGTACCTCCATACTTGTACATTTGGACTTGCAGGGTGGGCGTACGTAGTGTCTTAGGATATGCTGTGATATGGGCGACTTGTCCACTGAGGAGTACTTGTACGTCCTGAAGTGCTTGAGGGCATCGTCGGACACGCACTCCCTCTGCGCCTTGCCTATCATCCGGGTCAGAGAGTTCATTATCGCGTGATACTGCAAAGGCTTGAAGACGTGGAAATAGCAGCGTCCAAACTTTGGTTTCTCTGCGGAGTGCGGATCAGGGGCACCAACTTCTCTGCTGGGGCATTTTCTCGGCGGGCTCACGGTCCGTCCGTCGTGCACGTTCCGAACGGCTTTGCCACTTGGTAATTATGCAAAGAATAAGATGCGACGGCGGTCGAGTTTTTGCGGTGAAGCCGTGACAAGCATGGGCCTGCAGGTTTGTCGGACGAGGTGGATTGAATTGAAGATGGGAAGCTGCAGCCCGTTCCTGCTTTGTGCCGAGGAGGTGAGACGAGACGATGTGCGTATCGTATGTAGGCTAAAAGCCTAAAGAGCGGCCTGCTGAAAATAAGGTGGGAGCGCCCGCTTTGCTGGCATCTTCGCTTACACCGCTTGACATGTGACGCGATGGTCCTCCTTGACGACAAGGAAAATGCATACTCAGTCTGGCTATTACTGGGATGGTTCGCTGAGGAAGAAGAAAGACTGTCATACTCTATGGTGGGTGGACGAGAAAATTTAATGGCCCATCAAGTCAGCATCGAACGGGGCATCCATTCGACTCATGGGTATGCTCATTCAACATACATATACAAACAGTAGCGATTGACAGTATATGAGGTGAACAATGGTATAGTAGAGGCACATTCTCATCGTCCGATAACATTCAGACGACTGTCACGTCTTCGAATGATGCGTCTCGTTCGCTCAGTGTCGGTGTTGAACATCAACCAGCCAAACTCCACGACACGCAGTATTAGCTGCAAACATTGCACTAATCGGATTATAGGTGTAATCCCAAGTACGACGTGACTCTTGGAGGGTCTTAGCATCGTGGACATATCAACCAATCATCCAGGTGAGCCTCACAACCTCACAGTCGATTTTGGTGTAGTCTGGCAGATGCACATCTAACCCAAACCCTAACCCTGATCAGAAACTCAAAGAACATGTTGCACGTCGTCAGCGAGCTACATACGTGTAGGAACAAATACTATCGAACAAGAGTCGTCATAATTTTGTTGATTAACAGTTGCTCGGGGATTGGAGGTAGTTCACAGTCTATCCGTTGAGTAATGTACAAACTACATGCTGGGCAGTATATACACAGACATTCGACGGTTAGGTACCACTCTTGACACAACCACAAACCGTAAACTACTCGCAGGGAGCATTAGATGCTTATCAGCGTCCTAATCATTCGTTGATATTACATCACGAGCCGACCCTTAGCGAGATAGCAGATGATTGACTTACACAGATCAAGAATGGTTATTCCAAAATGAATAGCAGGAGGCAGTGAAAGATCAGCTAGCCTACAAGTCGATACCTACGAGTCAATGCCATTGGATTCACAGGTCGGACATCTTCACGAATTCACGAGTCAAGAAAAAGCAATGTATCTATATACTTTCGTGGTCCGTTTCGATATAACATGATCTCGGATTGTTCGTAGGCCCGATCGATCAATTAGCTCTGCACCGTTTGAAGGGATATATTGTCACATCTGGCTGACCCCCTACCGAATAAGTTGATTCTAATCGCTTATCAACTCTCCTTAGCTCAGCTGGAAGAGCGCAAGACTGTAACTGCAATAATGTCGTGAAAACGATATCTTGAGGCCCGCGGTTCGATCCCGCGAGGGGAGACAACAGAGACTGTTCTTTTGCTCTATCCAGATGTTGTGTATCTCTTGTTTTGATGTCGTGGCGGTAAATCCAATTTTAGCGGACATAGAGAAAATTTTGGAATTCTGGCGGTGGAAACCGCATATTTGCGTGTGTGCGATAGCCCAGCCGGCTGGCGGTGCTTTACATTACACTTAAGTCGAGCCCGTTAAGGTGATAGCACAAGCCGATAACTAAGATTCACGAGTTGGACCAAGTGATGATGGCCTTCGTTTCGATTCGAGGCAGATCAATCAATGTTTGCGGCATTCTTACAACACAACAACTAGCAGAATATCCAGAGTATGGTCAGCACACCAGATCATCAAGAAATAATACCGCTATTCATGATCGTTAACCACGCGTCCAAAATCGAGGAAGCAATTCCGGAACAATCCACGCTGTCGAGGGGCCGCTTTCCTTTAGGGCTACAGATCGCCATAACTGTTTCAGACAGTGGAACCTTACCACAGAATACATCAGATTCGTTACTGTTAGAACTCGGAGCGGTCAGCCAGGGGCGTCTCTATTGGTTTGACTTAGTAGGTTCAATGCAGGACCGTTCTTGATGTCTCACTCACCAGATGACATCCCACTTCCGTTATGCTCCTGTTATGTGGCCACGGGGGTCGCACCCCTGAGGTGTTGCCATTTGGTTCCTATCTATCTGCAGGAATAAACAAACGATTAGATTCAATCGCATTGTTGTAGGCGGTGCAACAATTGGGCTCAAGCAATCGAGCACAACACCAACATCCCGAGTCCAACATCCACAACAAACATTCACAATGCTTACCCAAGCCCTCCCCTACACGCCCCAGCAGCAGAGACCACTCCTCCCGAACTCGAACTCGAAATCAAACGCAAACGCACAACATTCAAGGAGATTCTCCCTCCGCTCAATCAACAGCACAACATCCGTTGCAAGCACAGCAACACACTCATCCACCCAATACGAGGAACCAGTGGCAGCATCATCGGCACCCGCAACAGAACCCAAATCCAAGAACTTCCAAACTTTCATCCGCTCGCTGCGACCACGACGAAGACGATCAGGAGTCTCCAAAAGTACTACTACTGCCACCACAGCCGGCGCCGCAGTCGAGGACGATGAGGTTGAGATGCTTTCCCCAGCTGAGCGGCCGCGTGAGATGAGGAAGAATGCGGCGGAGATGAAAGCGAAGAGGTCGAGTGTCGATAGTATGTTTTCGTGGGCGTCCATGACGATTTACACCTACCCTGGTGCGGCACCTGTGGCGGGATGGTTCTGATGGACTCCATTGCTGAAATTGTAAGGGATGTGGTTTGGTGGATGGATGGAGGGAATCAGCGATGGGAATTGACGATGGTGATGATTTTTTTATCTATTCGTTTCATTTATTGGTCGGAAATACAGTTCTTTTTGTTTGCTTTGGTAGGACATGTAGTCATAGTCACAGTCACAGTAAACACAATCGGTTCTGCGTAAAGCAGTTGACTGTTTAGGTTAATATACAGTCTCCGTCTTTCTGTCCATCCACTCCGCGAACGCCTATTAGCACAAAGTCATCGCTGCTCGCTCGTAGGCAAAGGAAAAACTCCCATACTCCATGCCAACCCATCCTCAATACTTTGATCTTCGCTCAAATCATGATCATCAGTTCCCTGCGCTCGATCTTCTCCTCTGCAGGCGGGTAGTAAGGAACCATGGCGTCGGCGCTCATGACGTAGGCGTCATTGTAGAGCCTCCAGTATGGCGTGCGAACCTTTCTCGCAGGGTGGAAGAGTCCAGCCCACACGTAGTTCAGTACCGCGCCAGTGCCCACTGCCACACGAATGGCGTCGATGGCTTCGATTACTCGGTCGATGACGTGGGGGCTCGTTTCGAAAAGATTGGGTATGAGGAGGTTGAGCAAGTGCAGCATGGCGTCTTCGCATCCGAGACCCACAACGCCGAGTGCCATGTGCTTGACAACGGAGGCACCTGTTTGACGATGCACTTGGTCGCGGTCGACAAGCGCATCCTCCAACAGTGGGGTGACGGCGTAGACGTAATCTTTGCCCATCTCGCCAATGTACTCGAAGAGGAAGCTGAGCGCCTTGAGCACGCCGTTCTGGACGTTGAGCTCGGGCACGCGATATTCGTTCATCAGAGCCGGGAGGACTGTGAATGGCGCACAAGTCTCGGCAACAATACCAATGGCGACAGCAGTACACACACGAGATTGACGGTCCTGAACACGCAGATTGTTAAGCAGGGTAGCAAGGACATCCTGAGGGCCAATAGCTTTCGCGATGAAGCCGAATGTGTTGTTGGCCGCACGACGAATGCCCTTCTTGTGAGCCTTGAGCATGTCAAGCAACTCGAAGCAGATGCGCATCCATTCGCGAGCGTTGACTGACTCTGGCCCACGATCGGCAATGCGACCGACAAGGTCGATGGTGTTCTCTTGCACCTTTTCATGTCTGTTGCGAAGGATAGGTGTGATGCGAGGCAGAAGGTCCTTGATGGGCGGCTGCATACTACCGATGCCGACCACAGTGACAATCGAGCGCATCGCACCCAGAATCGAGCCGAGTACTTCAGGGTATTCTTCACCCAAGTATTCGTAAAGCACCGTGCCCAGTTTGCCCATCAGCGCATCTTCGCCACATTGCTTCATGACAACCGCTATGCGCGAGATCAAATCAGCAGACTGCTGGCGAACAGTAGCACTCTTATTGTTCAGTCGCCAGAGGATGGTGGAGACGATCTGCGGTAGGTAAGGCTTGCATCGGGTTCCAAGGGCGTTTACCACTGTACCGAAGCCGTTCAACAGCACGATATCTTCCACGCTCTGCTCTTGGAAAGCGTGCAAGATGCCATCTACCAGTCGCTCTTCGAGTCTTTCGTTGATGTCAGCAGCGCCCATGGCGGAGATGACTTTCTCAATGGTCTCGACGGTCATCTTGCGGTAGGCCTCGCTCTCGTCCTTGAGGTTGCCAACAATGCGGTCAACAATCTCACCGACACCAACTTTGTTGCCGAGGTCAACTGTGGTCTCCACGACTTGCTTGTAGTTTCTCCTGTCAAGGGCCATGCGCCTGACCCAGAAGAACTTGAAGAAGTCGTCAAGCACCGTCTCCTTCAGGTAGCCTGCAGTTACACCGCTGGTGCCGGCACACTGCGAAACGACTTTCAGGACAACCTTTTTCATTTCCTCATCCGGAGACTGGAACTCGCGGATGAGAATCTCCATGATCTGGCTGGTGTAGTAGTTCGAGTATTCCTCGTCCATGAGAGGGATGATGTATCCCACGGCTTTGAGGAAACCGGCGAGACCCTTACCACGTTGCTTACGCGCGCCAGTCCAGAGCGGGTTGAGAATCTCATCGAAGCTCTCGATACCGAATGGGTTGGATGCTTCGGCCAACGCGGCCAGAGCGAGCGAAGTAACTGTGCGAACCTTCGTCTGCTCATCGTTGAGGTTGTCGCCGATGCAGTCGACGAGACCCTTCAAGTGTGGAAGCACAGCACATCCCATAAGGATGGGAATCTGCTGCACGATCTTGACACCAGTGTGACGTGCCTGCCACGATTTCTTGCTCTTGCAAACAGCCTTCAAGAATGGAAGCAATGTTGGAATGCCTAGCGCACTTGCGACAACGGCAAAGGCACGAGCAGTAGTGTTGCGCACATACTCATCAACATGATCAATATCCGGACGCATCGTGCTGATCATGTGCGCCAGACCAGCTGCCTTAGCCAGGTTGGAGATGATCTCACGACCCTCGACACGGGCGTAGTAATCCTGATCGATGAGCAATGGCTCAATGACAACCAGAATTCTGTGGGTGTATGGGCGGACAAGGTCATCCAGCTTGTACAGGACACGGTCAATAACCTTGACCAGCAGATGGCGTTCTTGATCCTCGAGCGACTTCTCCATGAGCAACGGGAGAATCTGGTCGAAAAGTGGCCCCGCACCAAAGTTACGAGCATTATCTGTGAGCTGGCGCAGAGCCGTCTTCCTCATCGGCGGTGTGCCGTTCTTGACTTTCAGCAACAAGCGCATGATCTTTCGCTGCTTGAGCTCTTCAACACTGAGGTCGTTCTCGTCTGCGCCATCAACTAGCTTGCCGAAATATTGCATATCCTCGTTCTTGAAGAACTGCAAGTCGCCAACTCCAGGAATCTCCGAAGGAAGCTGTTTACCCATGGCACGCGCGTCCACGGGCTCTTGGTTCATGAAGCCACCAGTTGGCAGTGGAGTCGCCGAAGGTGCAACACGCTTAGCAGGCGCACGTAGTGGCTCATAGCCAGGGGGCGGTACTAAGATTTGGTATCCTTCAGAGGGAAGAAGCTCGTCCAGCTCTTCGTCAGAAATAGGCGCATTTCGGCTGTTGACATCGGTTCCGAACGGCATGACCTGCTGTGAAGGCGTCGCTGCCACGCCAGCGGGTGTGGAATCAGCACCACCAGCTGGACCTGCAACATCCCATTTCGAACGACGCTTTGGCGCATCGCTCTCGCCATTGGTTGCTGCTGGTGCGGCAGTCGAGTCCCATCTCGACTTCTTTTTCGGTGCCTCGTCTTCGTCCGCTTCCTTGATAACGTTGCCGTTCGAATCAACTAGCTGACCCAGGGCGTTGTAGGAAGTACCGTCCTTGAGCTCAGCTGATGTGTCCCACCGCGACTTCTTCTTCTTCTTGCCCTCGCCTTCTGTTGTGTCGCCATTCGCCATGGCATCACCATTCGACTCGATTTCTCCTGCAGTCTCAGTCTCATCAACATCCCAACCGCGCTTCCTTGCCCGCCTCCTAGGCTTGGCTTCTGGCGATTCTTCTCTGGGTCCGTCTTTCAACGTGGGCTTGGCCTCGTCGATGTCCATTTCATCTTCACCTCTTGCAATCTGATCCTTCTTCTTATCTTCAATGGCCCTGTTCACCCGCTCCTCCTCGCGCTCCAGATCCCTTTCCTGCATAGACTCCTTGTATGACTTGGCCTCGCCTCCAGCGCTCAGTCGTCGTTGGAACCTCTTCCGCTGGTAGTCCGTCTCTCGGTTTTGGATTTGCGCCTGCTTCTCCCTCGAGTTGAGAATGTCATCCTCAGCGGCTTCTCCTGTGGCCCACTCGCCGATCTGTTCCGCGGTGGCAGTGTACTGTCCGATCAATCGGCCTCCGTTCGCATCGTCATCGTCGTCGCCGTCCACCTCCATCTCGTTGTCGGCTGGAATTTCGGTGTTGTAGCCCGCAAACTTGTCGCCGCCTCCATTGCCGTAGAGCTCCGAGTCGAAGTTCTCCGTGAGCGAAACCTTGCTCGAGTTAGTTCGCTGGCCATCGCGGTCGGAGGCCCTAGCACCTTTGTTGCCAGCGCTACGCGCGGCAGCGCCTTTGCGCGCGCGGTCGAAGTCCGCTGTGCAATCTTGTATCAGTTTGCCGCTGCCTGCTTGTGTTTGCGCGTGAGGGGCTCGAGGTAGAGGAGGCTTACCGTCAGACATTTTCAACGCGGCGACGCGCGAGACGTCAAGCTGTGTATATTAGACAGGGTACTGAGATGCCAGGCGTATGACGTTTGTGATTACCCAGTGAAGGAATGACTGTTCTGCTGATCGGTGGCTTGATGGGTGTTCGCGACAGCAAGAAGTTGTCGAGACCATGCGAACGCCTGTAGCCTGTAGTACTAGCGCGGGACTAGCCGCCGGGCATGCATGAGCTATCCCCTCACTTCACTTAATCACCTTCGTGGTTGCTCTTGCGAGAGCCCTTCGCCTTTTGCATTCCATTATAGCTGTGATCTTGCTTCTACTTGGTGGCAGTCCATGACGTGAAAGGGGAAAACATTGTATGCTAGCAAAAACTCGTAAGATGACCGAGGCCATCTAACCCGAGCGTGTGGTTATCAATTTATCTGAGAAGTACAGAACCGCGCGCAAGAAGCCGACTCTCGGCTTGCACGATGAATCGCTTAGCATCGATGGTGTTTCCATCGTCCCCCCAACGCCAATGCTCGTAAAGTTACAAATAACAAAATCATCAGAAAGTTGGTTCACTCCTTCTTGGTCATGCAAAATCCCTTCAAACCCTTTTTACAAGCCGCGGCCTACGCGGCAACAAAAGCATCCGGGGGAAGGTTCGCCTTCACACTCTCGAAGGCCTGCAGCGACATCGCAAAGTCCCAGTTGACCTGCTCCAAGCATTCCTTCGCGTAGCCGATGGTCATGCGAGTCTGTTTCTGCAACTCAATGCACATCTGTTCAGCCATCTCGACGGACAGACCGGCAGGTAGCTGGGGTACACCATCTGGCAACGGAGCAGCGGCTGCAGGCCCGTTCCAGCCCTCGAAGTTGTCCGGGTCGAAAGCTTGCGCGCCACCATAAGCGCGAACAGTCAGGATGTCGTTGACGATTCGGACGCCAGAGGGTCCACCAGGTCCGAGGATGAAAGTGCGATCGAAACTTCTCTTCTTCTTTGGCTGGCCCGTCGCGCTATCCACCTCATCGAATTCACCGTGAATCGAGACGAAGAATCCGTCGACGCCACTTTGGCTGCCCCCGCTGGGGTCCGGGACACCGGGCTGGATGTGCGCCTCGATCATGTACTTCTTGGCTTCCGCGGCCAAGTCTGCGTGTTTCGTCTTGGGGAGGGTCGCGAAGACATCAGAGACAGCCTGTGGGCCGCGGAACATTCTGTTCTGGCGAGCGGGGAGCTGCGTGATCTTCTTGAGATTGCGGCTGTTCTTGATGTAGTCTCCCCATTCCTGCTTCTCTGTCTGTTCACTACTCGCCGGATCGCGGGGAGCCGCGGTGTTCACCGAGTAAGAAAAGTCGGAATGTTCGTCGTAGTAGAGAGCTGTGAGTTGCGGGCGATCGGTATCGAAGCCGGCGATGAATGTCCGGACGAAGTTTTCGGCGATGCCACCCTCGTCCTGGAAAGCGGGGGACCGGATAGGGAATGGGATGTCAGGCGTCTTGCTGCGGTTCGCAATGTCTTCCTCTGAGCGCACCTGAATGCCGTTGAGGTTGCGCAGATTGGGGTACCAGGCAATGATCGATTTGGCGTAGTCTGGCTCTGACTGTTCGATAGGGTTGCCAGTCAATATCAAGTGCTCCAAGTGGAGGAAGCGCTTTTTCCAGAGAGAGAGCTGACTGAGTTTCTCAAATTTGTTGTTCGAAAGATCCAGGTTCTTCAGCTTCGGCAGCGTTTGTGATAGTGAGCTCATTGCGGACAGGTCTGAGAGTTCGTTGTCCGCCAACGAGACGCTTAATACAGCCTCGTCCTTGTCCTTGGTGCTTTCGAATGCGCCTTCGAGGACACGCATCATAGCCGGGAAGAATTTGCCAGCCGTAGTTTTGGTGTCGAATATCGATTGCTCCTTGAGCCGTTCGTCCTGGCGCAGTGTGCTTAGGTCCAGGAACTTGCTCTCGATGTTGTAGCGCCTCTCGAGGACACCTTTGAGCATGTCCCTTGTCTCTTCGGTCTTCGAACTTCCGGAAGCATTGGCTTCACCTCCAATCCTCTCAATCTTGACGTTCACACCTGCCCATTGCCACCCATCTACACGAAGGACCGCTCCTGAATCTTCCGCCGGCACACTGATGATCAATTCTTCTCCTTCAACCTGAGACTGTTTGCGAGTTAGTAAATTGCGAAATATCGGAGCAGCGAAGTAACACTGTTCAGCCACCGAGGGGAAATAGGGCGTGAGGCCGAGTTGAAGTCGTCGACGATATGGTGTCCGATGCAGATGCGAGAGGATCGAACTCAAACAGTGGGCAGATTGCGCAATGGTGATCAGAAAAGCAGCGATTGCGATGTTGGCGACATACCTTCTTGATTTTGACAGACCTGACTCTTGAGCTCAAGCGGTTGCTTGCCTTCTTCTCCAGCCATGTAATGAGCGAGCTGACACCGCCGTCGGGGTTTGTGGATGCCTTGCTCTTGTTCCAGCCCGTAACCTTGAGTTCAGCCAAACCGCGCGAAGGTGCATTTTTGGGTCCTTTCATCGCAACATCTCCAGCGCCTGCATGCTTGAGGATAGCTCGTTGGTTCGCAGCGCTAAGAATGCCACCCTTTCCCTTGCCAGCAGTGAGGTCTTTGCGCGGGTTCGATGATCCAGACGACTTTCCAACTCTGCCACCGCGCGCCTTGATTGGGCCATCCATAGCAAGGTCGCCATCACGGTCGGCCTTTGTGCGATCACGACGAGTGGCAGCGGGCCCGCGAGAGGCATTCTTCGAAGCCCTATTGCCACGTGCGACCATAGTGGCAGCTGTGCAGTGTGTGTGTGCAGTATTTCTTCGTAGCTGATGGGCAGAGCCGGCAGGTTGCCGCGATCAGCTGGCGAACTCGGTTTGCGATTTGCTGGTCGAGTATGGCGCTTTGCTGATTGTAATATGAGAGAATGTGTCGGCTCGGTAGTGTGAAAAGAGCGTATTCGTTATGATGTCGAGTTGCGAACGCAGTGGTGGATGTAGCAATGCAAAAGGAAGAACAGTGTCTGTCGCGCGGGACAATGCGAGACAACATCAGCAACCTACAAAAGGCAAGAGCGGCAAGAGCATCCGCGCTAACGCAGCACGGGGCGGGCCGCTTAGGCCCCACTATCAAGGCTGCCTGCCTTGCGCTTGCCCTGTTTGACGTCGTGCATGAGCGGCCTATAAGTACTAACTAACTTACCTTGCCTACATAAATATTCTTTCTACCCTTAGAAGTGATTTGATGATTGATTGAACAAAACCAGAGGTCTGCGACGACCAGGAACCCTGCTCAAGGCAAATTTAGAAATAGCAGCCCGTGACGAAATCAAGCATTCTGCATCAAAAAGTCGAACACATCAAAACCATAAAACAATACCAGAGCAACAATGACTTACACGATAACCCTCGCCCTCACACCCACCGACTACGCAACAGCCTCGACCCTCTTCCACGCCTACGCCTCATCCCTAGACCTAGACCTCACATTCCAGAACTTCACCAACGAGCTCGCCAGCCTGCAAGACATGTACAGTCCGCCCAAAGGCGTGCTCCTTCTAGCCAAGTCCATGACAGCAACAACAACAACGTCAACGACAGAAGAAGAGATCGGGTGCGTGGGAGTTCGGGCATTGGATCCCTCGCTAGGAATCTGCGAGATGAAGCGGCTTTATGTTGGACCCGAGAGACGGGGCAAGGGCATTGGTAAAGCGCTGGCGCAGAGAGCTTTACTCAAAGCGAAGCGATTGGGGTATGCGAAGATGCGGCTTGATACGCTTGCGATGATGACAGCGGCGCTGGAGTTGTACCGATGTGCAGGATTCAAGGAGATTGAAGCGTATTATCAAAATCCTTTGGATGGGGTTGCGTATCTAGAAGCAGATCTCATTTGAGAAGAATGTGCTGGTCTCGTTCTAGTTGAGTGATTGTAGTAATATGCAGTGCGGTCTGACTCTTACCGCCGAGTCGAGCTCTCAAACCAACAGTCTCCAACCCCATGCGACTGCCGATTCCATCCATCTTGGATCAGTTTGATACATCGCGTGCGAAACACTGGCCTGGTCATTCTATGACCTTTGCAAGTTTGCGAACACGGTGACTTTCTCCACATCCAACCCTTCCTTGGCTTGCTCTTTCGAGGCAACAACTTCGATTTCGATCCTGTTGACGCCCTGCGCCAAGCTGGTCTCATATACATGCGTCCTCAAAAAGCCGTCCTGTAGCGTATCGCGCTGTGTCAAACGGATGTTATTGACGGTGACGAACATCTTGTAGGGCCGGCCAAAGCTTAGGCCCTTTGATATCGTGGGTGAGATCTGGAGGAAGTAATGACTCGACGGGAGTGTCATAGTGCGGGACTGTTGAGAGAGAGTCGGGTGTGGCGAGATGGCGAGCTTTAGAGGCTTGGGGAGGTTGAGGTTAGGGTGTGTAGCGATTGTAATTTTAGGAATGAGAGCGTCGGCCAGAGGATAAGAACGGAGCGGCGTCGGAGGAAGAGCAGCTGGTGCGGTGAAAGTGTAGCTGCTGACCAGTGGTTGGCTGGTAGGGTATGGGCTGCTGCTCATAGGTCGAGCGGAAGGCGGTGGCATCGAACCATTCACGACGCTGGTCGTGGCAGCAGGCGCAACAGTGCCAACTGAAGCAGCGGCGGCAGAAACAGCGGGAACAGCATGGTTGACGGCTGGTGATTGCGATACCGCCTTTTCGACTTTGACCGGCTCGGCTGGAGAAGCCGCAGCAATAGCACTTTTCGGTCGGGGTTCTTCAGCCGCAGGCGGCGCTTGGGGCGTGGGACGTTTAGGAGCGTCAACCGCAGGGGACTTCCGCGGCTCAGTCCCTTGAGCACTGACTCCAGTCGATACCGCCTGTCGTTGACGTTTGAGTGCATCGTTATCAACAGATACAGCAGCGGGAGCTGGTGAGGGCCGGTTTGCTGAGAGATTAAGGGTGACCTTGGGTGGTTTGGGAGCACCGATCTTGATCTTCGGTTTCTCAGGCCCGCTGACCTTTGATTTCGCCTTCTCCAGCAGCGATCTGAAGTGTATCTGGGCAAAGTCAGTAAACAGTGTTGATGCCAGCCTTGTTGATGTGAGCTCTCACCTCAAGTTGGCCAGCGAGATCAAACATCTCACTGCCGTCCTCGTTGTAATCCTTTGCGTTGCGCCAGATGAAGCTCATCTCCTCCTCAAAGGCATCCCATGTTTTGAAATCTGTGACGCCGGTGTGCTCGTGACGGCCGTGTTCGCCATCAACACGCTTACGTACTTTCCTGAGGCAGACTGGATACTTGATGAACTTGTAGTAGTCTTCCAGCTTTCGTGATGGCAGATTCGCAAACGGTGTGAAAATCTCCAGACCGCTGTTAAACCGTGTTAGTAATATGTCGCCACGGTTTGCGCGATCGAGAAGATACGTACTCTTCGTCCGTAGTTTTGAGTAAAGTGTCAATGATAGCAAATTGAGCGTCTTGGAACGAGAGCCCATCGAAGTTCACCTCGCCATCGTCTTCGTTCGCATCCCCATTGGCCGCAGTTGCCGCGACCGATGACTTTGTGTCAGGTGGCTCCGAGGAACTGGGAGCCTTGCTCTTTGTGGGCCGAGAAGGAGTTGCTGACGCTCGTGCGTTCGCCTCGTGTCCACTTGAGGTGCCATTGGGACGGCGTTCACTTGCCTTCGGAATCGGCGTGGGAAAGCTTGCGTAATTCGGATCCGCTATGTATGCTGGGTTGTGTACTTTCATGTAGTTGTAAACATGCTTGCGTATCCTTTCGGCGTCCTCGAAGATCTCGCTCTTGGTATCGTTGTAGTCTTTTGCGTTTTGCACCATGCGTTTGAAGTCGCTTTCAATCTCGGATATGGTGTTGTACGAGCCGGCATTGATCTTATCCTCAACTGTATCAATAGCTATGGGTAGCTTGGTGAATTCGTAGTAGTCCGGTAGTTCGTCGCGTGGAGGGAGAGTAAGGAACTGAGATGCGATAAGGCGGCCACTACGCACACCAGTTAGTCGCTGTGTCCAAGCTGCAATGCGGGCATGGTCGGGCATCCAAAAACTTACGATTTGTCTTGTGACTTCCTCAAGTTGTGGACCAGCTGGAGGCCGACGGTCTCCAACGATGGTGCTGGAGCAGCTGCAGGTGTCTGCGCCGGAGCGGGCGAGGGCACATCTCTCCTGTTCTGCGAGGGTGTAAGTCAGTTTTGCTTATCGCTGGCTGTCGCAATTGTCGCAAGAATGATATACGCCGTGGTTGCGAGGTGTTCACGGTGGATCGGCGGAGTATGACGGAGGTGCCGTGTCGAGCGTATGTTAGGTTGGTTCAAAGTCATGCCGCCGCCCATGCTCTCGCGCTGCGAACCGTCGCCGACTTGTCTTCCTTCACCACACCTTCCACCACCACCGCGAGAACACACTCACAACACACCACCTCATCGCGTCTCTGCGCATATTTCGGAATCGCGTTCCAGGCAAGGAAGGAAAGCGCGTGAAGAGGGGGACACTTACCACCAATTTGATCCTCTTGGTCGCGCCATCGTCGGTTGACGTCGCGACCTTGCGTTTGCGACTGGAGTCCATGGTCGCGGAATTTGGTATGCAAGAGTGTAGTATCAATCAGCGATTGTAATCACGGGGTCGCGCGCGGTGTGCGACGGGGTTCTGGGCGTTGAAGGATTGTTGTCGCAATCAATGATAATACCGCCCTGCACACGACTTCACACGATGGAGGCTCGCGCTCTGAGAGCGGGCGTTGCGCGCACGTGACATAAAAGGGTCCGAGCTTCACTTTCTCCAACTTCACGCCCGCGTCAATACGGCGTTCTACAGCATCTATGAATCGACCTCTCGCTATGCTCTGCCTCCAACCCATGATCCTAATGTGAGCGTCACTACGCCAAGTCTCACAATTGCCGGAGTGTCTCAAACTCCTCATCAGCTTTCTTAGCAAGCTCCTGATACCTCTCCGATCTGTACCGCTGCCTCTCCCATCCCCGAGCCCTACCCTCCTCAATCTTCTTTTGCCTGTCAACCGCTTTTACATCCACCGAGGTGAACGACCAGAAGCTTTTGGAGTGCGGAACTCGAGTCGCTGGCGACTGGCTAGACGCCGTCAAGCGGAATGCGCGCTCTGCTTGTGCGATGGTTGTGGCAAGTGTAGCTTGCTGCAGTAAAGTGATGTGAGTTTTGATTTGCGTGTCCATACCGGCAAGATGCTCGGCTAGGCGGGTAGGGTTGAATGTCCGCTTCTCCTTGACAGGGGTCATCGTGATTGTAGGTGGCGATGATACTTCTTTCAATGATGCAAGATGTAGCGCGAAAGGCGAGGATTTTCGGGAATGGTTCTGGCCGACATATGGCAGTTTTGGTGGCAGATGGTACGCTTTCGGCGGTGAGCCTGGGCGGATGGGTCGGAGCAGACCTTTTGAGACTGATTTACTGAGCTTTGGCTGGAGGTCGAGTAGAGACATGCTGCTGAAATCGCGCTGTAGCCTCCCGTTCGGTACAGAGACGCGAAGCTGGTCCTGCTCTGACGGCTCATCGGAATCACTGTCGCTTTCAATGTCGAACTTGGAATCGAAATCGTCTTTTTCAACGAAGTCACGGCGCGCCGCTGCTGCGTTCAGAGGCTGAGACCCAGTCGGTGGGACGAACAAGTACGACAGAAAAGACTCGCCAGTGGTGGCACTCGCGTCTGCATGAGCCTCCTGAGCATGACGCGGCACTGCTCAACGGTCGGAAGACACTCGAGCGCTTGGAGGTAATGCTGCTCGGCCCGGCCGAATACGATTGTCTTGAAGGTGAAGTGCTGATGCATTGAACGTGCAAGCTCGCTGAAGATGTTGTCAGCATACAAGTCCAGTCACGACATGGCATCCCGTGAGCTTACTCATGCGCGCAAGCCAGGTAAAAGGTCGAGAAGAATTTCGAAAAGAGATGCTTATTGTCGCCTAGGGTTTGCGCCTTGAGCACGTCGAGGCTCGCGCTGATGCATCGTGAGTATTGCTCATGGAGGAGGAGGTTCTTGATGTGTAAGAGCTCGCTCGGGTAGCCTTTGTCGTCAGCCATTGTTCTGGTGTGCGAGGGAGCGCGGTCGCATTGTCGAAGTGCGAGGAAGTGGGGTGTCAAGGGTGTGTGCTGCCTACTAGGACCTGCAGTGCGACAAGCTGGTCGATTCTCGTGGCGGGAAAAAGAGAAGGCGGGGCGGAAGAGTGAGGTGAGGTGAACGAAAGCAGATCCGGAGCCACTCCAATCCAAAGTCGCGACGTCCCAATACATTTTAAGCATGAGATGGAGACGCACAAGCGAGTCTTGAGACTTCCAACAGAACCCTAGTAATAACTGCTTCTAACGTAGCTTAGTCATGCACTCCGACATATCAACAATCAGCATCTGGGCCTCGTTGGATGGTTGGTCTGATGAGTTTGAATCAACATGCTTTACGATCAGTCGGTATATACGTGCACAAACTACAACATGAGCATCTGCTGACACTGCCGTACAGGAGTCAGAATGGATGATCATCCAAACGATTGAGTTATGAAAAGATGTATGTTAGACAAAAGCTGATTTTTGAATGCTAAAAATCTTATGATAGCAATGTCATGAATCGTATCAGGGAATGCGGTCTCTGACCAAGCGTCTACGGCGGGCTTGCGATGTGGTACCGTGAACATCTACATGCGCCCACCAACAACCTATCTAATCTCGACGTCTTACTGGCCAGCAGCAAGCGTGTAACCTCCATCAACAGCAAAGTTCTGACCGTTGAAGTACTGGTTTGTGACGGCAAACAGCACCGCGTTCGCCATGTCGCGGTCGTTGCCTGGTCGTTGAGCCGGAACCTTGCCCTCGAACTTGTCCTTGGGGATGTGAGACTTCTGGTTCTCGTCGGACTCTTGGGTGGTCATCTCGCTGGGGAAGACACCCGGTGCAAGAGAGTTGACACGGATCTTGAGGCCATTTTCTTGGATCTCGTTTGCGAGCAAACGGTTGAGGTGGATAGCGGCTCCCTTGCTGGCGTTGTAGTTGGGGTGGTGCTGGCTGGTCTTCACCATGCCTGAAATGGAAGTGATGTTGAGGACTGTGCTGCTCCAGCTGCGGGTCTTGTTTGATCCGGCGTCGAGGAGGGGCAGGAAAGCGGCAGTCATGAAGAAAATCGAAGAGACATTTGTGCGGAAGATGTCGTCCCAGTCGGCGAAAGTGGCGGACTCGTTGTCGAAGAGTTCCTTCTTCAGAGCTTCTGCTGAGCCAGCTTCGGTGTTGGTCGAGCCAGTGGAGATGCCAGCATTGTTGACCAAGATGTCCAAGCTTTCTCAGAGGTCAGCACCGATTACGATCATGGACGAACAAGTTTCGTGGACTTACTGCTGCTCACGCTTTGAGAACTCGGCATAGAGGTTCTTGATAGACTCCTTGTCGCTGATATCGGCCGTGAGGGGAATGATCTCTCCAGCAGTGTTCTTGCCACCGTGGGATTCCACCACACGGTCGAGCTTCTCCTGTGTGCGACCCGTAATGTACACCTTTGCGCCATTGTTGACCAGGGCTTGCGTAACCATCAAACCGATGCCGCTACCGCCGCCGGTGACGAGTGCCACCTTGTCCTTGACATTGAAGAGGTTCTCCAGCTTGAACTGGTCGTTGTTGGTTTGAGAAGACATGTTGGCGCGTTGTCGGGGGAATGTGTTGAAGTGGTTGTTGAGCTGAGTGATTCTGTTGATCGGATGACTTGTAGCAGCCATACTACGACGAGGGGTACTTATAGCAGCAGCAGTCTGATAGCATCGAGCATGATATGATGAGGTCACAATTACTGGATACTGATGCGTGCTGGCTGCACCGGACCGAACGATGCTGTGGAAACGTGATGGTTGCATGGTGGCGAGACGATTGATCAGAGAAGACAAGTGGCTCACCTTACCTGACCAGCCGCGGTCGACCCAGTATTAATAAATGTCTACGTCGTTCGCTCATGTTTCGCTCAGACGTTGTGATGATGCGAGAAGGGTCGAGTTGGAAAGGTCATGATCGCGTCATGAGAGAAGGTTATGTAAGCTGTGGTCTCGAAGAACGCGAGCACACCTGTAGGGTTAGTGTTTGGGTTACATTCGACCTCAGTCTTGTCGCTCTGCTGGCCTAACTTGCATTATTACTATTGACGACATCTTAGGCTCCACCTGGATAAAAGAAGACATTTGTATGTCCCCCAATCTCGGTCGACGTCTTATCTGCCCGATCTGCTATCCCAGTTCATCTTCAAGACAGGCGACTTCCAACTTCGGCCTTCCGCCATGGAAATCACGAGGGCGGGGTCAACCAGGTTGAAGATCCTTCTGTACGAGATAACCGCCGCTGATACTTTCTCCCACGGAACGACACGGCCTCGATACTCGCAATACCTACATGTCGTCGAGCGCTACTGCACGATGCCAATGGCGCTATACAGCAGTTGCAGGCGGAAGGCTGACGCCAAGGAAGAATGACGATGATTCCCAATGTTTGCTCACATCGCCGAGCTGCGCGTTACCAGAGGAAGAAGGTCGATGGCAAATGTTGCATCTTCTGTCCCCACAACTCCGCAGCTGAGATCCTGGTATGGCAGGGCAAGCTGCCATCATCGCCAAGTGGACATTGGACGACAGCTGCAGCCTGTAGACGAGATAGAGGCCGAGGAGGGGAGATGTGGTGCTTATATAGAGCTCATGTCCATCATGGTGGTGATTCGGTAAGGGAAGAAGCTCTGTTTACTTGATTATTATAGTCCGATCATCATGCGCTCAACAACGCTCTTGGCCGTGCCATTCCTGGCCGGTTCAACCATTGCATGCCAACGAGAGCGTCACTTCCATGCTCCTGGCCTCGTGAAGAGACAAGCCACTCCTCTTGCCAGCCTCACGGCCAATGAACAGACGATCATTGACTCGTTCTCCAACAATTCCATCTCGGACTGGTCGTACTACTACACCCATGGCGATCACGTTGCAGGACGCAACAGATCTCAAGCTCAATGGACTGCCGACAAGTGGGAAGAAGCCGGAATCCCTTCAACGCTGGCCGAGTACACGGTCTTCCTGAACTATCCTCTCAACAACTCGCTGTCCATGACATATGCCAATGGCAGCGTCTACACAGCCGGCCTTGTTGAGGATGTTCTGGAGGAAGATGAGACTTCCACACGCGAGGACCGCCTGCCTAGTTTCCACGGCTACTCAGCCACAGGCAATGCCAGCGCAGAGTTCGTCTATGTCGGTTTGGGCACGCAGCGGGACTACCAAAGACTCGTAGACTTAGGCGTCGAGCTTGAAGGAAAAGTTGCTCTGGCTCAATGGTAAGCTTGATAAAGTATACAGTGTATGTTTGAATGTTGTACTGACATGTCTTTCAGTATGTTCAGCAACCACATGAGTCATTGGATTGCTCCCTGTAGCGCTCCCAGAAGCATTGTAACGGCTGCTAATGTGTCTTTAGATGGCGGCATCTTCCGTGGCCTGAAGGTGAAGAATGCACAAGATCAAGGTATGATCGCCTGCATCATCTACACTGACCCTGCCCAAGACGGGAACGTGACTGTTGAGAACGGATACGCCGAGTATCCTGATGGCGGTGCGAGAAACCCAAGCCAAGTACAGAGAGGATCGGTGAGTCTAACCAATATCCCCCGTTTCTCGAGACTCAACTATTAAAGGCTCACGCTTTCTAGGTGCAATTCCTCTCTACCTACCCGGGTGATCCATCGACTCCCGGCTACCCATCGCGTGAGAACTCCATTCGCGCGGACATGTCGAACGTGCTTCCACGAATTCCTTCAATTCCCATCTCAGAGAAGGATGCTCTGCCTCTATTTGCAGCTCTCGAAGGCCACGGTATCCCCGGCGCTGAGGTCAATCGTACCGGGTACGTTGGTGCCATCAAAAGCTCTTCATACAGCTCCGGACCGGCGCCTGGCGTTACACTTAACGTGCAGAACATGATGGAAGAAGTCTTCACACCCATCTGGAACAGCATTGGCGTGATCAACGGCACCAATGCCGATGAGACCATCATCATTGGCAACCACCGAGATGCGTGGATTATTGGCGGCGCAGGTATGGAAACTTGGGAGATCTTTGACAAGACGTACAAATGCTGACCAGACTTCTGCAGCCGATCCCAACAGTGGAACAGCAGTCATGGTCGAACTCGGCCGAGCATTTGGCAAGCTTCTTGCTCAGGGCTGGAAGCCAAAACGCAACATCGTTCTGTGCTCGTGGGATGCAGAGGAGTACGGCTTGGTCGGCTCGACCGAGTGGGTTGAGGAATACATCCCGTGGCTCACTGGTACCGCTGTCTCGTACCTGAACATCGACATCGCAGCAAGCGGTCCTCACCCTGCCATCGCCGCGACCCCGGAACTTCACACCATCGCAACCGATGTCATGAAGAAGATCTCCTGGCCCATGACCAACCGTACCATGTATGATGTATGGTACGAGGACACCAATGGAACAGTCGGAGTTCTTGGAAGCGGTAGCGACTACACTGCATTTGTACACCGTGGTATCGGCTCAGTGAGTAGCACTTGGTGTGGCAAGTGATGGAAGTGGAGCTGACTGCGTACAGATCGACATGGGCTCTGACGGCGGCCCGACCGACCCCCTCTACCCATACCACAGCAACTACGACTCTTACTACTGGATGTCAACCTTCGGTGACCCTGGCTTCCATCACCACGAAGCTATGGGCAAGTATCTTTCCCTCCTCGCTTACAACCTGGCGACCGCAGAGCTGCTGCCCTTCAACCTGCCCAACTACGCCGACCAAATGGATTTATATTTCGACGAGCTCAGCGAAGTGATCAGCAGCAGCTCTGGAAACTTGAGCGTCACTGAACTACGCGACGCCATTGATACTTTCAGAGTCCAGGCCAATGAAATCGTCCAGCTCTCCGAGCAAGCCGTGAGCAGCAACGACACAGAGCTCATCAGTGTAGTGAATCACAAGTTCAGGGACTTCCAGAGGGGTTTCACTAGCCAGGGAGGCCTCGCGGATCGCGAGTTCTACCAGCACACTATCTTTGCGCCTGGTATCGACACTGGTGAGTACAGTTCCGTTTGGGTATGAAGTCACAGAGATACTAACCTCTTCTCAGGTTACGCACCGGTCACTTTCCCAGGTATCACCGAGGCTGTCGAAGCTGGTAACTTTACTCTTGCTGAGGAGTGGGTCAAAAAGACTGCGGCGGCCATCAGAGTCGCTGGCAATATTATCAAAACTTAGACTCCCATCGCCTCCTCTGAGGATTCGAGGCTGATGACTATACATGATTACGGATAACCACGGACGAGTGACGGGAAATGATGAAGAACAAACGATAGCCGATACATCAGATTATATCCTTAATGCTAGCAGTTTGAAGATAGTTTGTGCAAGGACGGAATACAAATGTCAACCAAGTACATGAATGATGTATCATTGAGTTGGGTGATTCCCGTTTCGTAAACGTCCAGTTGAAAATCAGGCTTGTAAGATCAAGACTGTGTGCAAACTACCTGGATGATTAGAGCATCCAAGATTCCAATGGGACACCCGATCGGGGTCTCTATCACTACCCAAGCAAGTAGACTAACCGAGGCTATCACATCGCAATGATATCGGTGGCGGTCCTCAGTCTCTCTCGAGTCAATCACTGACTCACCCTCCAGGACAGATCAACAGAAGTTCAATATAATAACAACAGGAAACCAACAGGAAACCAACAGGAAACCTACAACCCAAAACACCCAAACCACATAAACAACCATGCAACTAATCCGCGCCGCCCACAAACCCAACACCCCTTCCAAACAGCCCACCGAAACCTTCACCGGAACAGTACACATGGACCCGATCTTCACAGCAGACGATTGCATGGGCAACAACGTTTGCTTCACGCCCGGCGCCCGCACGTTCTGGCACACGCACGAGCGCGGCCAGATCCTCACCGTCACGATGGGAACGGGGTTCGTCTGCTCAAAGGGCGAGACGGCGCGGAAGCTGATGGTCGGCGATGTGGTGCATGTGCCTGCTGGGGAGATGCATTGGCATGGCGCTACGGGGAACACGATCATGGCGCATACGGCGATTAGTTTGGGGAGTGAGTTTGCCTGACTGCGATGAGGATTGAGTCTTGCTAATGATCATGTTCTCATCAGAGACGTCTTGGAAGGACGAGGTGCCGCAGGCTGAGTATGAGAAGGCGCATGAGGACGCCGAGTAGATGTTTCTTGATCTGCATGGTCGTCATGTACCGACCGGTGAAGACTTTAGGCTATGAACTACTAGATCATGATAGTACAACTCGTAGTGCGAAGAAGGACAACCAGCTATATTCATTACTTCAACATAGCTCAGAACAAGAGCTTATGGTCAGTGTCAGGTTCCAAATGTACTATGCAGTCTATACCCGGATCTCACCATCTGAAGAGTGATGTCGAGCAACGCTGGACATTCTTATACAGCACCTCCATCGAAATTACAACAAGTCCTTCCACCACGCATTCTTCTTCTGCTTCTTCTCGCCCGGCAGTCTCAACTCATCGATCTCCTGCTTGGTGACATTCCGCCACTCCTCAACAGGGAGCCACCCGATCCTGGCCCTGTCACCGAACCCACCGAACCAGAAAACCTCTTCAACAACAAATCTCACATACTTCGAGCTGTGCACATCATTGCCCGGCTGCCAAAGAACCGAATCGGGGTGCTTACGAACAAAGCACATTGGGATCTTCGCATTCTTGACATCTGTCATGTCCAGCTCTTCCAGACGACCGTGAAGGCTGAAGCGCGGAAGTGCAGCCGGTGTGTGAGGAGTCGGGATATCGATCGCATCCTCCCCGCCGTTCCCGAAGAAAGAGTAGGTGTGCGTCTGGGTCGGCCACCAGCGGACCGCGAGCGAGATGTTGCTGCCGGCTTTGTAGTTGCGGAAAGGCGTAGCGATGTCGATAGCGAGGAGGGTTGGGTTGCCGTCGTTTTCGCAATCGCCAATGTACTCCATCAGTCCGATCGGACTGCCTTCCAGGCCTGCTGGTAGATACCACTGTGCATCCATATCCTGGTCCTCGACTGTGTCGCTTTTGCTGTCTTTCTCCGGGAACGAGGTCACGAGAGTGCCTTGCGACGCGAGGTGTAGGATTCGCCTCGCCATTACTGCTGATTCATGGACAGTCGGGATCTTGTAGTACTGCTGATCCACGGGCGGGTTCGAGAACACATGTTGAGGTTCATTGTGAGTGACTGACAGGGCCGTAGCCACGCCCAACAAGGAGCCGAAGGTCCAGGAAATATGCATGCTTGCGAATACCTGAATGCTGGTAGGTTCGAAGCAACCATGCGAAGTGAAGCTCGAGAACGTGGAGGCCGAGAGATCTTATCTGATATCTGTGTTGATCAATGATGCCTCGACCGACCCCCGCACGTTCGGGCCGTCAGATTCACGTGATGTGACCGGAAAAGCCTTGGCACACTGGACACCCACGAATTCCAGGTTTGGAGGCGTTCCGACCGCACGACGCTTCTCTTACCAGCGACGTCAATTCATCGACAACAGGTACGTCTGATCCCATCGCCCGCATCGAACCCGCCAGCACACAGAAACTGCTGTCCGTCGAATTTGCGCACCCGGAAAACGCACCACCACAGGCCACCCAAGACTGACTCTTTCTTCGCCGCGCCACACAGACGACCCCGACGACACATCTAAAACCCCAGATCAAACGCCAACATGGGTAAGGTTCACGGTTCGCTCGCGCGTGCCGGTAAGGTCAAGTCGCAGACCCCCAAGGTACGATAGAAACACCCTCCTCCGAGCAAGCAGAGAAGCGCTCTCTCGCCACCCGACACCGACCAACACCGCCTCGCCACCATCCGACACACACACACACACCTGCGCCCATCCATCCGTCCATCCAGGAACACTGTCAGCTAACGCGGCATTGTGCACACCCACAGGTCGAGAAGCAGGAGAAGAAGAAGGTCCCCAAGGGCCGCGCGAAGAAGCGCGTTACCTACACCCGCCGCTTCGTAAACGTCGTCATGACCGGCGGCAAGCGCAAGATGAACCCCAACCCCACCTCTTAAACGCCCAACCAACACACCGCCAATATCGGGGAAACGAGCAAGCTGGATTCATGAAGCGATGGAAAGGAGAAGTTTCTTGATGAGTCGTTGTTCGAGGACGGGGATGGGAGGTTGCAGTAGCGGAAAGCAAATGGAACAACCCCCAACGGCGTTCATGACCTTTGCTGTTTGACATCTGGCTTTTTCCTTTGCAAATGTCATGTATGTTCTCTTGAGCGCCCCGGACTGGAGGATATGCGGAGCCTCTGTATCTGGCTTCCACAGCTCTGGAAGGATGGAAATCGCAATGGCGAGCATTACGGATGGAACAAATGCGGCTCGCTAGATCAAGCACTGTATTTAATGCTGTCCTCCCAAGCTGACATTGCCACCACACATTATTTCATGCTACTATGCATGCGAAATCACGATAATGAACTTGAGTGAGCGATTTCTGGTCATTTTGACCTTGATTTTGATTTGTGAGCTATGCACCCCTTTCCCTGCGAAACTCTAGGATTGATTAGAGCACATGCATATATTCACTTGCTCGACTCACCCTCCGAGTCCACCTCCTCCAAAACCCGCCCGACCGGTGTCTTTGTTGATCTCAACAACTCCATTTGCTCGGGACCCAACACCGCCTGGTCGCCTTCAGCGCCACCAAAATGAATGAATTTGAAAGTGCCGCTCTCCTCACCGGCGGTCAAAGGAAACAAGCGACGACCTTCGTTGCTCCCAGAGCGGGAGATGATCAGCACCCTAGGCCTCGTCTGCTGAGAGCCATCTTCGTCATCGCCACTGTTCTCAATCTCATACACCCGTAACACGCTGTTTTGCTGCTCGATCTCGGTCTCGGAAACTGCATGTGTGGGTGTTGGTGGTGTGGTTTCTCGCTTAGAGAGACCGGTTGCTGACGATGCGGATCTGCTGTAGGACTTTCTCTTGACGTGTTGGTTGCGTGGAGCTGGTGGTGTGATGATGTGCTGCTCGCTGTTGGCCAGTCTGTTTTCAACACGCTTTCGCTTGCTCGCAGAGAGTTTTTTAGGTGATGCTTGTGGGGTAGGACGACCCATAGTTATTGAAGAGTCGTCAGAGTCAGAGCGATTGTCAATATCCACGTCATGGGACTCGGTCGTTGTGTCTTTCGCGGCGCCTGCGATGGAGTTTGTCGAGACCAACTCTACATCTCCATCTCCTTCTGTGCCCGCGCTAAAGGAACCTCCCTGCTGCTCAACTTCTCGTTTTTTCTGTTTTCTGTTTCTTTGGCGCTTCTTCTGTCTTGACTTGCTGCTCTCCATGGTGGAGATGCTCAAGGCGTCATTGTGCGTAACGCTAGAGTCATTCTTGTCGCCGAGGTCGGATATCGTGCTTGGGTTGTCGACGGGATCGTTCTCAATGCTAGACGAGATCGGCGCCACCGCCACCGGAGCCTTCGAATACGTTAGCGCTCTGTCGTGCACAGCGTCTTGCGGCATCATTCCATGACCGGTCACGCTTGGGGAACTCGCCATACTGAAGAAGTTTCCCACTCTGCCCAGACCACCCAGACTCCCCAGGATTCCACCTTTGCCGGGAGATTCTTGTCTACTTACAGTAGATTTGGATTCTTCCGAATCAGAGCCATCGATTGCCCTGCTGTCGAGCCTGGGGGTGACGTTGAGCGATCCAGCGTCCTTGCCATTTGTCGACTCGATCGCTGTGCTGGTTGGGGTTGCAATGCCACTCAGGTCGCGGCCACCGACGCCATCAGAGAAGCCAGAAGTACTCCCGGAGTCCTGCGGCTTGCCTTTGATCGTTCCTTTACCCTTAGCCGACTTCTTCTGCTTCTTCTGCTTCTTCCCAAACATACTCAAAGACTCGGTCTGGCTGGGTCCCTTCTTTGCTACTGCCTTGGGCTTGCTCGAGGAGTTTGTTGGAGAGTGTGATTGGACCGAAACCTGTAGTGATGCGGGTGTCTGAGGTGCACTGTGTTCAGTAGCTGCTGACGTTGGCGGAACCGAGTTGGTGGAAATCGCACGCTGTTTCGTTGCGTCTGTCATCTTCTCTTCAGTTTGGCTGCCTGGAGCCTGCTCAAGACCCGAGCTCGCAGAAAAGACATGTTGGACTACGTTGGTCGGGGACGACGGCGAAACCTCAGTGTGGCAGTCATCCGACTTCAGATTGGTAGAAATGGCCTTCGGGTTCTCCAAGGAGTTGACAACATCTCGCTGTGGCGTGGACCTCTGTGACTTGCTGTCCTTGGAACCGCTGTTTGAGCGTGCCTTGTTCTTGGAAGGAGTTGGGCTCTGAATCGAGACCGGAATTCCTGTCTTGGGTGAGCTTTTCAGAGTATTCGGCGCCATACCCTTGCCACTTTGCGACGAGACTGGACTGGTAGGGCTGTCAGGTTTCGGCTTGGGCTTGGTGAGTTGGGAGATCCGGGCAGGTTGCTCAGCTTGCGCTGTGACATCTTTGGCCTGTATTTGCTTGTCGTCGGGTGGAGAGGCGCTAGCAGTATGGAAACTCTCGTCGACGTGATCGGAGTCTGATAGTCTCCTGTCAACAGACGCAGGACGGATGCTACGATTGGATGGCGGCGAAGACTGTGATGGCAGCGACTGTTGAATTGGTAGCTGAGTCTTCGGGGTGATACCGGATGCCACTTCAGATAGGCAGACCTGAGGATGGTCGCTGATCTGCACAGCCGCTGGAGCATCACCCGATGAAGCTGTAGGCTCGACTGTTGGGGTAGTTCTCGGTACACTGGAAGGCCTAGTTGGCAGTGCAACCTTAGACGCAGCGGGGCTCTTCTGCGAGCAGTCTTTCTCCAGCTCCTGGCTCTGTTGCTTCAGGGGCGTCTCATGCAAAGGGCGACTGCTGGCTGCGGCGGCCTCGTAGTCACTGTTCACAGACTTCTCTGGCGACTGAATGGTTTCCGAACCCTTTGCAGTTTTCGATCCAGATAAGCTGTCCACACGTGAAATTTGTATGGGAGCCAGCGGCAAGCCATCGTCGACTAAGGAAGCACGATCTTGACGCTTCTGCTTTGGAGGCTTCACAGGAGCCTCGAGGGCAGTGGTTTGGCTTGATGCTGTCGCACCCTCACCCTCCACCCCGCTCGCAAGAGGCGTCTTGTTGTTCTTGCTCTTCTTACTCTTCTTGGTGTTCTTGCTCTGTGGCTTCTTGGGCGTGTTTGGCCCCGAGCTCACAGGAGTAGCATTGACAGATTGCACCACAGAAAGAGGCTGCCCTCCCGTAGCAGAATGGAAGGGTGTGGAGGCCGGGTAGCCAGCATAGCTGGTCTCGTTCGACTGGACAAAGCTGGGGTTGACTCCCATTTGCATGTTGTGCTGAGGCAGCTGCAAAGAGCTGTTCGCAGGCTCCTGAAACCAGAGATCAACATCCCGAGGCGGCAATGCGTGTACTCCTTGACCGCGATGTCTGGGAATGGGTGGCTTTCCGAAGTTTAAGCGAAACTCCTCGATGAAGTGGTACGGCACCTCAATGCGCAGCGGTCGACCGTACAGGTCAACTTCTCTGAGATCCAACACTCGACGTGCAACTTGATGGTTCCGGAATCGAACGACTGCCATCTTGTCTTTGGCATCGATAGGAATGTGGGCTCGAGGGACCGTGAATTTTATGTTGGTCACGTCGACATCGCAGGCATGAGCAAACGCCTTTGCGACCTCAGACTCCTCGGCCTCCACAGGGATATTGAAGACGACCAGCTCATTTACGTGAACAGCATCAGCACCAATGTAACGATTCCCAACCTCACAGTCAGGCAGTGTCGCTGAATTCTGGATCATGTCGGATTGCAACGGGCGATGCAATGTCGGTGGGCCTTGATGTGTTACCGCGGGTCCGTGAGGGAAGATGAAAGGAGGCAACAGTCGAGTTCCTGTTGAGCCCTGATAATCTTGAAACGAAGGGTATTGATCAGGTCCCGACAACACACGTTGTGGTTGAGCATTCTCTACCTGAGGGCGTTCGCTGTGGCTGCGCCACGAGGGCTCGTGATAGGCACTGCTATGGCGTTTTCCAAGGCTGTGTCCGGATTTCAGGTAGTAGTCGCTTGGTGCCTGGTTGATTAACGCGTGCTCTTCCGATGATGGCACTGTTCCGTGTGAAGAGTCCCTGGTGCGACCACCTCGACCACGGCCGCCTGCGCGATACTGCCCGCGAACACTTCCACCACGAGACCCAAAGCTGGTGCGCCGGGCATCTCCACTCGTGATAGAAACTTCGTTGAAGCTCGTGTTCCTTGCCCTGCTGTATGAGAACCTCTCGTTGTCGCTGTGATTTGAGAAATGTCTGGGCTGCGAGAACTGCTGACGGGGTGTGTTGTGAAACGCATTGGAGCTCAACATATCTTGCGAGACTGGTCCAATCGGTTGGGCGTACGGACCGGATACCTGCTGCCGCGAAGTCTGAAGCCCCTGGGAATGGTATACTTGGCCTGGTGGCGCGCCGTACAGTGAGAATGCAGTGTCGGACAATGGTGCGCTCATGGGACCTGGAGCTGAGGGGACGAAAGACGATGCGCCCGAGCTGAATCCTGCTTGAGCTGGGTGAAGATTGGGCTGGAACTGGTGATGGTTATCGCTCTGGCGTCGGCCATTACCGAAAGAACGATTGAAGCTGTTGCTGCTATTCTGACTGTCACGCTTGCGATTGTTGATCTGTTGAGTGTGTTGACTGTAGCCGGGAGTGAAGTCCCTGAAGTGACGGTTCTTAGTTCCTTGGTAGCTTGACGATGGCCCAGCGTACGGATCAGTTGGTACCATGGCCGACGTAATCGGAAGTTCCCTCTTTGGAGGTGCAGCTGGGTGGGCTACAGAAGCAGGCATTGTCGTAGCCGCAGGACGCACCTCAGCTTCGCTGCGGTCAGATGCCGGGGTGACATTTGTTGTCGGGCGCTGGCTTTCGGTGCTTGAAGTTTCTTCGACCGACTGTTCGTATCTGATTTTTGCCTGAGCCTGAATGACTGGGATCACGAGTTTGAGCAATTTGCTTGTGTGAAGTTGAATCTCATGCGATCGGAAGAAGGTTTCTGGAGTGACCTCGGGTTCGCACAGATGTCCACGCATAGTCGGATCCTCCAGCAAAACGACGTTCTCGTTCATCCACTTTTCGGCGATGGCAGGAATGCCGTAGTGGAGGTTTCGCAAGGCGATGCTGTACCATGCGTGCTTCAGAAAACGGAAGCCTGACCCAGCACCCTGAGCGCCGCCTTGCATGTGGATCTCGACTTCAGTAAAGAACCCGCGGAGGAACGCCTCCTCGACCTCTCTGGTCGCATTCTGCGGGAACTCCCAGGGTAAAATGGAGCCCCACCAGGTCTTGTCGCTGTTATAGGTGTTGTCGCAGAAAGGCATGAGATCAGCGAAGCGATTGCTGGATGCGATGATGCAGTCTGACAACTGCTCGTCCCCATTGGTAGCATGCCCGCCATTTGGCAGGCGTAAAGCTATCGCCATTTTGAAAGTGTGACGGCTTGGAGATGCGATGTTCTCGGTTGATGGAAGGACAGTGGTCTTGCTGAATGAGGCGGAAAGGCGAGGCGCCTCGAAACGAAGGTGTGGCGCTCAATGGGTAGGCGAAGTGATGCCGACGGAATTGAGCGTGTGAGGGTTTGAGGGTGTGAAGGTGCGCGTGTGCGCGTGTTGGTGCAATGGTGTAAGGACTGCGGCGATGGATGTCGCGAGGATTTTGCGTGGAAGGGAAAAATGGGTGTTTGTATGTGGGTTGGAGGTTCAAGGCAGCGTTGTGCCTCCGTTTGCAGTCGCGGAACGTGGCGAGAAGTAGGGAAGGAAGGAGCGACCTTCACATGTGCTCGGACCTGATTTACAGGCGGCCACCATGTCACCAAAAAAACAACTTGAAATGAGAACTCACTCTTTGCGAAGAAGCACTCTTCACGCCATCCCTCGATCTTCATGGAGGAGTGAAGCTCGCCAGCAGGTGCAGCGCGCATGCGTTTGTCTTCTGCACACATCCGAGACAATCACGCCAGCCACAAAAATGTCGCATCTGGTGCCCTTACGTTGACCTACACGCTGACTTTGCCATGAAACTTGTCAGAGCGAGCAGTTTGTACAAATGAAATCACCGAGAGGTATCAACAGCGCCGCACCATATCATACAAACGCGTCTGGGCCATAGCCTCATGCCTTCTCTGTCTCTTTGGGGAGAGTGCGGATGAGCTTCAGGATCTCGCTCTCATCGTCGCCAACCACTGTAGCCATGTTAGCTCGTCATTCAAGCAAGCGAACGTGAAAAGATGAGCATTTGATTCAACATACCAGCCCTAGCGTTCATCCAGTCAACCGTCACCGGTGCCTTGAACAAGCCCTCGTTCGCCTTGAACTTCTTGAGAGCATCGGTAGTACCGGTGGCATCTGCGATCACACTGCCAGCCTGGGCCGGGCCAAGGTATTCGAGGATGCTGGCCAACTGATCGGCGGTAGGAGCGGACTCTTGAACATCTGTAGTCGTACTCTTGTAAGCCTTCCATCCCCAAACCTGACCCACTGTGTCTTTTCAAGCTCGCTCCACGTACCAAGGGTGAAGTCGGTCCTCTCCAGCTTGCTCTGCTTTGAGTGATCGGTGGCCTGGTCGATGGTAGCGGTCGAAGAGGCGTTCGCTACGGTCTGCTTCAGGAGCGTGTGGGCACGTATCGAAGCCGGAGTCGAAGGGTGGTGAAAGAGGGTGATGACATCCTTCTTAGCGGACTAATACCAGACATTCGAGTCAGCAACACATTCTTGAAGACCACCGAGACGCGGGCTGCGCTGTCGGAGTGGACAGTATGCAGATGGGAGTTGCGCGCCTTCGATGGCAGATGTTGGAGAGACTAGCAAATACCTCTTTGAACAGGTTCTTGAAGAAGCTCATTTTGACGAATTTGGTTGAAATGTATTCAGCATCTCGAGGCCGGCGATTGCTGAAGTCGAGGATGCTCTGCGCGTGATGGAGCTCGGACCAATCTACATCACCGCCAGCAAACAGCGATGTTCAATGTGCTTCGTCCTTTCCGCTACTTTGAGTTACATGAAGTCGTCTGAGAATGTGACTCGCCAACTGGCTCACGCATCTCATTGGCACTGATGCAATCCACGTACATGTAGTCTGTCAAAACTCACACCACGGCCTTGTTCCTTCGAACCGCATCTGATGCTTCGTTAAACTCGGCATTATTGAGCTCACGTCTTCGGCAATAGACTGCCGCTTGCACGGAGTCTGGCCCGGTATGCATGGACACGTCATGCTGCCCCTCAGCGCGAATGAGATGGAGCCGGCAACATCATAGACAGCGGTATTTGAAATCTATGTAAGGTGATAATGCTACGGCTTTCCGTGTTCTCCATCCCTCAACTATCAAACACCTTTCTTGTTCTTCGCTCTCCCTTGCACGTTACTACACGAGCAGGTATCAACCGAACCACACCTCACCGCAACAGACTTGGCCCACGAGAGCTCTCAACCATGTCGACACAGTCTAAGGCTTGCTGCACCGTCCCGCCCGTTGTCACCGAGGGCTACAAAGAAAAGGGCGAGTGGATCACCATCAATGGTATGAAGACGTATGCCACCGGTCCCAAGGACGCCAAATCAGCTCTCTTGGTAGTCTACGACATCTTCGGTTTCTTCCCACAGACACTGCAGGGTGCCGATATCCTTGCACACTCGGACAAGGACCACCAGTACCAGGTGTTTATGCCAGGTGTGTAGCACATGCCATCGCTTATAGTCACAAAAGAACTCTCAGCGGTTGTGATAAGCTTGGACGAGCGATAGCTGACAGTATTGGGGCCTAGACTTCTTCGACGGTAAGCCCGCCGACATCTCCTGGTACCCCCCGGACAACGAGGAAAAGGGCAAGAAGCTCGGCGAGTTCTTCAATTCCCAGGCTGCGCCGCCTAAGACTCTTGAGAGGATCCCCAAGGTCCTGAAGGAAATCGAAGGACAGCGCTCCAGCATCAAGCAATGGGGAGTGGTTGGCTACTGCTGGGGAGGCAAGATTGTCAACTTGAGCTCTCAGAAGGACACCTTGTTCAAGGCTGCCGCCTCATGCCACCCTGCCATGGTTGATGCCAACGACGCTCCTGGCATCACCATCCCCTTCATCATGCTACCTTCGAAGGACGAGCCGAAGGACGATGTTGAGAAGTGGCAGAAGGCCGTCAAGACTAAGAACACCGTCGAGTGGTTCCCGAACCAGGTCCACGGCTTCATGGCTGCACGTGGTGATCTCAAGGACGAGGCCGTCAAGGCCGACTATGAGAAGGCGTACCAGATGCTCTTGAACTTCTTCCACGAGCACATGTAAGTACGCTTTCCTTCGGCGGCAACGGCGGCAGTCTGATGTTATCCAATCTAGGCAATGATTGATGATTGACGAGTCTGACCCTCGGCAGGTCTGTCGGATCATCTTCGAAGATCTAGACTTGCTCAAGATGAATGCGATTGTGGTGCCGGCACGTACGTAATGATCAATGAACACAATGAACCTTGCTATACTCACCTCATGTCTCGATTCAAGTGTGATGCGCCGGTGGAAGTCGGCTGCTGCTCAAGGCTGAAACGAAAGCACCTCTCCGGAATTTGATCCAAGTGCGTCAAGATGGTGGACTGCGACTGCTAAACAACAAAACGAGTGGGTCTGATGAATACTTACCTTCCTCCTTAGGTGTCTCAAGCGAAGCACCACAATGGCTGATGCCTCGGCCATCACGTCTCAGGATCTTATCAGGATCCTGCCCAAGGCACGCCATAGTACCACGTGTGCGCACCACCCGCCCTCTTATCAACCTTTCCAGGCATACGGTTCCAACGCTTCTGCATGTCATCCGGGCCGCGTGGTTCTCAAACGGCAGCGGTTTTCGACCCTGATGATCACGAGAGTGGACGAGCACGCAACGGAGTCTCCAGATCTGCGGAGTACCCCAGAATGCAAACAATGCCTTATCCAGATAGCGGTGTCGCTACCTAGATAACGTGTCGTGTCTCAGCGGTGTGCCGACGAGATGCCATGATAGTGCAAGGTCACGTGGAGGCCAAGATAACCCCAAGTAGGCAGGCCATCCTCAGCGCTGCGCAGCTCGTTGGTCGGCGCCCAGGCCGTAGATCCTCCTCCTGAGCAATGGCGCTGTTTTGCGACATGCGCGCAGGTGGCGATTCGTTGATACGGACTTGTCGCTTATCGTCTTGCAGTCCGTTGTGGTAGATATCAGATAGGTAGGTCGTGATCTTGTTGTCTCGTAGCCGATGTATATAGGTCTGGTGCACGCCGCTGGGAGCGTTTCTCGCACCTTCAAATTGATCGTGTGCTCTTTTGCCCACAATGCTCCACACAAATCGACGACTTGGTCGCCTGGCCACGACTGCCGCTTTCCTACCCTCTTTTGCCGGCGAACAACGCCAATGCAACATGTCGGAAGCAGTCGTTGGCATCCAGCCTCACCACTTTACAACCGCCGTCCATCCATCCAGACTCCACGTCGTCTTGAGGCCTCCGCTTGTCCTTGCCTGCTCCGTCGACATGCTATGCTATTTTACCGGCTCTCATATCCGACGTGCCGGATGAATGCGCCGTTCGAGAGAGCCCTGGCACTACTGCCCGGCTCCTATCTATTGCGACCCCACCGTTATCTTGCGTAGCTGCAGCTGGCAGGCCGGGGCCATACAGGGAGCGCAGAGAGAGAGAGCACCGAGGACCACCCACGCTGCACGCCCAGCTACAGCTACTGTACAGCGTTTAGTATTTGCTTTTGCCCGTTCATCCACGCGAGATCAGCAAAGACGAAACGCCACTGGGCACGCGATCTTCACACTCGGCAGTGCGATAGATGCTCGCGAGCTCGCTACCTTTTACCTCCGCAACCTCAACGCCCCTAACACTTCTCCAAGACACGCTGACGTTTCCGGTGATATTCACGTTGATGCGCTCCGCTAATCTGACACGCTAGGCGCTACTGGCCAAGGGACCGACCCCCACACAGGGCCTTCTCACCCGACTCGAGATCGTTGCAATTGAGATCCTGCGGTTGCTGCTCGCGTGCGCGTTGGGGCGCGGTCGCGTGGGTGAGGCGGCCATTCGGAAAAGACCGTATCTCCCTGCCACAAGAGACATGGCCGCATCGAAGGCCTGGCCTGGCCTGTGATGCCTGGTGTGAAGCCTGCGGCGTCGGAACCTGGCCGACTGGCATGTGAAAGGATGGTCTCCTACCCGCCTAGTCTACGACACCGGAGTCAAAGCCTCGCGCGACCGGAGCGGCAAACGAGAAACTCTCGGCTGGCGCTTTGGAGCCCTCGGGCGCCCAAGCACTGGCAAGCCATCTCTTCATATCCGCGCGCCTGGGATCTCATCTCCGCCGGATCTCAAAAGTGACGTTACGGCCATGCTCGTTTACGTGCCGACCAAGACTGGAGGGCATCTGACTAGGCCTTTAGAAAGCGACTTGCAACCTCTCCCCATGGGCGATTAAGTAATAACAATCAGTTCTCCAGGTCGAGCGGTGTCTGCCCAGCCTTATCGGCGTCCCTCGCAACTGGACTGAACGGATCCGCCGTCGACTAGCAGGGAATCCGACCGGCGTCGCACCGGCTCCACAACAATTTTTCGACCTCGTCGGCGCTCGAGTTCCGGTGCTTCCACGAATCCAGCGCGCGGGAACAACCAAAGAATTCAAGTTGTTTGGCAACGCGCGGTTCGCGGCGCCGCCAATGCATGACTTACAGCTCTCGTGGCTGCTGCCATCTGGAGTGTGCGGCCGCATCTCATGGACCCTCGCGACGACGCTGCTTGCGCGATGAACCCCACTCGGGTCTGCGACGGGGCCTAAGCTTCAGGCATGACTCTAGAAACTCCAGGCTGTCAAGACGGTTTCAAAACGCCCGCGACCGCTTTGGGAGTGAATCGATCGGATGGCACCCTTGCAACTCGGATGATTGGCAACCTGCGCTGCGACCTGGGACTCTCCATGGAGCCATCAAGCGAACATGCGTGATGTCGCTTCTCGTCACCTCTCTTTCGTTGTTCCCAATCTATTGCTGTTTAGTCGACATGTCAGATGGCATTACAACAGCAGCGGTGGGAGATGTCTTATCAGTGCCATTTGCCCTAATGACCGTTCACATCAACGACGGCGCCAAACGAGTGCATAAGTTGTTACGCCCTCAACGGTCCAAACGTCATCGGGCCTTTACCAACACGCCTGTATGGAATTTCCGAGGTCATTTGCACGACGAGCTTTTGCACAGTAGACTTCGAGAAAAGAATCATGTATATGCTGGCCTGATCATCCGCATGTCTGAGTTCGAGCAACGAGACATGCAACAGGGAAGCTGCCTGCTCGTACTCTTTTACGCCTTTTGCCGGATTTCTTCTCTCCGGATTCGCTCTCCGCAGCCCAGAGAACCCTTTTGCCCTTGGTTCCGTCTCCCATGTTTGCGACTCCAGATTCCACTTTACCACGTCCCCATATATGTAGCAGTAGATTACATCTTTACATGCACGTATATTGCTCCCGATGGCAGTCGAATCCACACTTCAAACATGCATTCACCGCAACAGTACAATTTAGACGAGTACAGTAACTAGACTAGCAACGAACGCCTCAGCAGGCTGCGGCAGGCTATATCCCATCGGCGAACAATCCACCGAGGCGCATAAGTTCAGTGACTGCCGGAGTGGGAATCCGACGCGTAGGAGTCGATCACCAGGGAGAATTAATGATAATTCTCCCTCGAGGCGCCCAACTGAGTCCAGGGTTCTTGCTGCACGGAGGCGAGGATTTTCGCGTCATACCCCAGAAGAATAATTAATGCGCAGTCGTCGAAACGATCAAGAGTCAAAACACACTCCGAGCCCTGCATCAGGGACGGAAATCGCCGCGAGTAGTATGTGACAGTCGCCGAGCAGCACTGCAGCAACGGCGAAATAGCTTGCGGTTCTACATTGTTGCTCTCCTTTTGTCGATGATTCTCATGGCTCATGCAACAATACTTTTTGCGGACAGCAAGGCTACCCACATGCACGAATCGATCGATGGCCCTCTTGGCCTTCATCCTCTGCCGTGTGCCCTCGATCGTCGCGCTCGCGTGTAGGAAAACAAGCAACGGCGCGCACGCAGCAGAGCCAGCAAGCAGCGAATAAACTCGCATTGCTACAAGCTGACCCCGGCGCGCCCACGACTCGCTCTTCCAGAAGGGCAAGACAATCTTACATGTGATAGGCTTTCGATGGGCTCCCTTCTTTTGCTAGTTAGCCCATCCTGTATGCGCCCCACTCCCTTCACCAGCCGTGCGGCAGCCATCCCACGCGGAGCATGCCAGTCGCTGTTCGCTGGTCGTCTGTTTCTGGCTTTTCAGCTAGCTGGTGCAGCGGCGCCGCTCGAGCCCGTCCGTCGACCGACAGGGCCGCGCCACGGTTTGCGTCGTAGAGAGAGGCCGAGCTTTAGCCTTACCTTTGCAGCAGTAGCAATAATCGGACACAAGACCGAGTGGAATGTCGAGGGAAGAGGCGTTCGCTGGAGCCTCGGGTGAAACCATATTTACAGGGCAAGGCGGGCGCAGTTGAAAGGCTACGGCACGAGGAGTGACAGAAGGCAGACAGCGGGGTGGTGATGGACTGGCACGACTGGGAGAGTAGGGTGAATCCAAAGCAGGCCAAGGGCCGGTTGAGGAAGTTGAGGAACAAGGGTGGGTTCGTGGGTTTGTGGGCATTTCGCCTTTCGGTGACGGCAACGAGGCAGGGCGTGCTGGGAATACCGTCTAGACTAGCGACCTATCCTGGCATGCGTGGTAGTCAGTGCTGAGCGGTAGTAATGCAGTATGTGTATGGGTGTGCCTGTGTCCCACTACGCGGGAATCCACCGGGGCCTCATCCAGGACCACGATCCACAGCACCGCCATACAGCAACAATAATCCACTCTCCAGAACGGTAGTCAGCAATTCATTCACCCACCAAGTCAGTGTAGTCGTCAAGTGGTCCCTGGCCCTTGTTGCCCTTGTGCCCGGTCGCGCCCGTGACGACGAGCCCATTAGATTGACACCCTACACCCTACCTGCCTACCTGCCTAAGTTACATACATACCTACATACACCCAGACCACCAGTCTGAACGAGGTCATACCATACCATACCTGCCATAAACATCATACATACCCAAACTACGACCCGACACGACCCGACACGAACAATACCCCATACTATACCATACCATACCATATCTACCTACCGCCGCCAACTCTTTCATCACTCACCACCACCACAGCCAGTACAGCACCTCGCTGCCACTCCTGCGCCCTCCCTTCCTCTACACGTGCGCCGTCGCGCAAAGCTCCACCACAATAATAACCACCACCACCACAGCCGCCGCCACCAGCAGCAGCTGTGCTAACCCTAGACTCTCTGCATCCGCTGTCGGCCATGTCCCAAGCCCACGGCCGGGCGGCGCAGCGTGGGGGCTCTTTGCGAACGCCTGATGCGCTCGCCGACGACTTTGCGGACTCGAACAACGCCAATGCGCTCGGGCTCGGACTCGACCACACCTCTTTCGCCAGCCACACTTCGCCCTCGTCGCCGCGGAACGTGCGCATGCCCACCACCACACACGGCGACAACACCGCCTCGGGCTCCTCGTCTGCCATCCAGTCGCTGACCTCAGCCAGCACGCTGAGCACGCTCGAGGGCAAACTGGAGGGCTCACCATCCGAAGCGACCTCCCGCCAGGGACTGTTGCGCGACTCGTTCTTGGATCAATGGAAGGATGACACTGTGAGTGCCGACCACGAGACGCCCGAAGATATGCAGAAGAACGACCCGCTGGGAACGCAAATATGGAAGCTGTACCACCGCACCAAGGGCCAGCTCCCGAATGGCGAGCGTCTGGAGAACTTGACATGGCGCATGATGTCCATGAACCTGCGTAGGAAGGAACGCGAGAGGCAGCAGCAAGGGTATGATTCGTTTTTTGGTTCCGTGTCGTGTGTGAAGATATTGAAAGACTGATCGTCGTGCGATTAGATTGCCTCCGAGACCACAGCCAAAGCGCAACGCTCCCAGCGGAATTGCACAGCTGCGACAATCTTCCGATCAGACGATCAGGACGACCCAGCCAGACGACACTATGAACTTGGACGAATTTATTGTGCCGACTTCGATTGGAACACCGGCAGGTATCTCACCACCGCCCTCCTGCACGATGGCCGACCTCGAGACGACCACCGCCACCGCACCTGGCATACCGATCAACAGGCGCCAGCAGCAGATCCAGGACGAAGAGATGAACATTTCCCGTGCCTCGGCACCGACAGTGGGTCCTTTTGAGCAAGGTCGCCAAATGAATGAGTTTGGATATGTGCCTAGACACGTGCGAAAGACCAGTATTGACGAGCGAAGGGTATGTCTTGCTTGTACTCGATATATTTGCCTCGACTGACAATATAACTTATAGCCAAACAAACGCCGAGCTGAAGCATCGCCTCAAGTGCCACCCGTCAGCAACAACGCACTAATGGAACACAATGTCATCGCCGAGCATGCATTGCCGGATTACTCCCTCGATGGCTCAAGTTCGACACAAACGCTTCACCCGCATATGCCACAGGCACAAATACCGTTCCACATCGACACATTTAACCTCGAGAATGACTCTATCATCAACTCTGCCGGCCCGATGCAAAGCAACTTCAGCTTCTCGCCAGTCGGCTCGCCGATGATGAACAATGGTTTCAGCAACATGTACGGCATGCCGGCGTCGATGCCTCACTCGCAAGGCCCAAGCACTTTCCATTCACCAGTCGGCTCCAACTTCCATTCAACAGTATCGACGCCACAGCCCATGGCCGAGGAACAGCAAATGTACTTTGGCTCACAGCACCAGAACCACTTTGGGTCCCTGCCCAACTTCTCACAACATCACACTCAGAACCCAGCCCACGGATCGATGCCGCAGCAACAGTACGTCTTCAACCCGAACGGCGAAACAATGTTCAGCGCCCTCACCACCGCAAGCCAACCGAGTTCGTTTAGCCAGCCGGCTTTCCAAATGCCCGGTCACTTTGACGGCCCACATCACATGAACCACGATTTCGGTGGGCCAAGCAGCTTACCGTTCGGCCGTACCGAAAACATGTTCACTTTCGGAGCTGATTCTGACAACGATGACGACGATGTCATGTCGTTTGGCGACTCCAACATGTCGCAGCGCTTTTCTCCAATGGACGACAACATGTCGGCCGGTGACACTCCCAACAACTATCAGTGGGAACAGAACCTCTCCAACCAATTCAACCCCACCGCTGCTCGATACCCCGCCGGGCCTCCACGTAAAGGTGTGACAATCGGTCACGCAGAAATGATTCCATCACCGCAAGGCTGGGAACAGGGTGGACTTGGAAGAGGGCATGGATCTTCAGCCTCAGTGAGCGATGTGCGCAACCGCGGAGGTGAGCAGCGGACTCGGAAGATTCCTCGTACGACCTCTACGCCGAACACCGCTGGTATGGCGACTGGAATGTTCTCTATTCGACCGCAGTCTTCGCCCAACTCACCACCAGAGTCGAACTTCAGCTCCGCCGCTCCGTCCAGACCTGGCAGCCCGCGTCCGGGTGGCGACAGTGGTGTACCGACAACCTGCACAAACTGTTTCACTACTACCACGCCTCTTTGGCGCCGCAACCCGGAGGGACACCCGCTTTGCAACGCGTGTGGTCTCTTCCTCAAGCTCCATGGTGTTGTAAGACCTCTCAGCCTGAAGACCGATGTTATCAAGAAGCGCAACCGCGGTAGTGGAAACCCGGCGGTGACCACCTCTTCACGATCCAAGAAGATGGCCAGCCGCAAGAATTCGATTGCCCAATCCGCGAACACGCCTTCAAAGTCTTCCGCCAACGAGGCTGACTCCCCAAAATCCATTGCCGGTTCCGCCGGTACTGGTAGCGCCGTCACAACACCCACAAGCTCCACCGCCGAAAAGCCGACAACGAAGAACCCGATCGCCATCGCCCCTGGTCCTCCCAAGCCGACACCGATCGCGCCAGCATCCGTTCCTACGCGCGCCATCCCACCAAAGAAGACGAGAGGCCAAAGCAAGACGAGTAACTTCGTGACCCAGGACACGGAAATGGGCGACGCAGACGACATGAGTATTGCCAGCAGCGGCTTCAGCAGGAGCAGGAAGGACGGACAACAAGCAAGGCTGCAGCCCATGCGTAACCCGTTCGATTCGCAGCAGAACATCGTTCCTATGCAGGCTGCCATGGGCCCGCAGGGAGGCGGAGGCCCGCTCGGCAACGCCGGAGGACAGCAGCAAGAACCTCCCGGCGTGCCCCCGAGCATGATGACTGGCCCGCAGGAGTGGGAGTGGCTCACGATGAGCTTGTAGAGATGTGTTGAGAGAGAGAGAGAGATGAAGGAGGGAGAGATGTTTAGAGATCGGGAAATGGAGGAGGATGTTTCAACCAGCGGATGAACGCGTGCACGGCTACGATCCGTGTTGATGCGAATAGATGAACGCCTTTGTTTACCAATAGGCGTCCGATGATACCCGAGCTGCCCGAGAGCCCGACTTTAATCTCGTCAAGAGGAGAGATTGAGGAGCGAAAGACGAGGGAGAGAGAGAGAGAGAGAGAGAGAGAGAGAGAGGGCTTTGGGGCAGCTCACCACCTCCTCGCCTATACCCTGGAAGCCCAATTCCCAAAGAGGCTTTCCACTTTTTCCTTCCATGGTTCGGAGTAACGAAGCGAAGGATCTTGTTGTCGAGATATAGAGAGAGGGGAAGATGGATTTGCGATATTTCAACGATTGTTTAGTGTTTCATCTTGGCGTTCAAATGAGCTTTCTCATTTTCCTACGGACTTTTTCGAGCCCTTCTTTTTCCTCTCCGGTTTTTTTTTCACACTGTCGTTTCTTGGAATTCTGGGTTTGTCTCTGTCTCTTTCCCTTTCCCTTCTCGACGTCTTCTCAAGGGACTTTCTCTCTGGTCTTCGAGACAACGGCGCTCGATTCTTGGGGAACGACATTGACATGGATACTTGCGGGAGGGGTTCTTCTTCCGC
>Ga0265780_10000719_pt1 | contig 50241 bp, 79 predicted proteins | sample P1T30metagenome_FD_192432 | JGI IMG/M metagenome (GOLD analysis project Ga0265780, IMG submission 192432) | Plant litter microbial communities from East Loma Ridge, Irvine, California - P1 T30 | ecosystem: Environmental > Terrestrial > Plant litter > Unclassified | place: USA: California... | reverse complement strand
GGCTAAAATTAGCATTAGACACTTCATGTTGACCGACGCACCGTAAGTTCCAGAGCATTCCTGTATCTCAGGTTGACCACCGACTTGTTTCTCTTTCCGAAAGGAGCGATAGAGGCGTATTGGCAGACATCTTCGACTTTGTCGCCGATTAGTGGAAATCCGAAATCCGCCATGGAGCTGAGGTTAGCTTGGTATATCAAGGATATAATCGTCAGACTCACTTATCAGGAGACCTGGCTCCTTTCTTTCTCCCCTTGCCGACTGTACCCGTCTTCCTCATTTGACCATCAAAACGGCAACTCTCATCCTCAAGCAAAACTCGACGCGTCACATGAAGAGTCAACTTTCCAGCATCAACCTCGTCTGAAGGAATGGTTCCACCGAACGCAAAGACCGTATATTCAGGATCGACGTGTTGATAAGCTTGGTGGAACGCTTCCAAATGGACTTGGATCGGTTGAGTTCTTTTTGTGCCCATTCCTCAGCTTCTAGCGCTAACCTTATTCGCTTCTCCTCATCTCATCGATCATATATGGCGTGGCAGTCTACATCCTTCTCTGGCTCGTCTTCCTCCGAGACCTGAGGATCATTGACGTAGGTCTTCATCTCGTATCCGCCATCCCCTGCATCGCCTGAAATGTCGTCAGATTTTGAGGCCGCGGCGTGTCGTTCGTCTATGAAAGAAGACTCATACTCGTAGCGTTCCGAGCTGTCCGGGGCGCGGTCGGGGGTCGACGTTTGTATCTTGCCTTCGCAGGGATGTGGCTGTCCATCGAACCGTCGGCAGATGAGACTGACATGATGTATGAATGTATGTTGGTCGAGGTGAAGGAAGGAAGAGAAACGCGTCATGAACGAAAGTGGAGGAAGAGCAGTGGAGACTCCTAAGGTGGAGGTTTGATGCACCCGAAACGGCGTCCGCGGCTTGTGCGAGCCAATGGGCTGGACGAAGGGTCTATAGATTGATATCCAAACTACTCTCAACGACTTCAATGCACATCCGAGCTGGTTCGTCTGACTTGATCAATACTGGCTTGTTCGATACCGCGTGATCCTCGTCTGAACGGAGCTCAGGGCGATAAATCCCGTCGATCACTTTCACGTAATCGCTTTCGGCTTATCTTATCTCCAGTCACGGAGGCTACGGGTATACATATCACAACAGCTCAATCCATACAAAATACAATAAACCCCTTCATCATCGCTTATCGGCAGCAGGAATGTTGATCAGCATCACCACCCCCGAGTAGGCTTGTTTATCATCGACAGGCTATCTGATGAGCTTCAAATCACTATCAGGAGTAGACGTACCCCGTTCCCGATAAACTCATAATCGTTCCTAAACCCATAGCTTTTGGGATAATCCACCCACACCAGTTGCTTGATCTCTTTTTGGTCGCTATCAAGCATCTCAAAGAGATACTCTCCATCCTCTTCAAATTCGTCGAGGGTTTTCCCTTCGGCCGCATCTGGCTCATCGGTCAATATCACCTAGCGTCAGCGCGACCATGAATCAGAATGACCCACTTGAAATCTCTTCATGCTGTTTCGATATAGAGCGTTCAAGACGGTGTCTGAAAGTTTATCTTCCTTGGCGATTCCAAATTCCTGTGTGTCGTCCTCGCCGTTATGACCTCCGTGTAATCTTTGGAAAGCCGCTTTGAATGTATAGGAGAGAGCGCTTCTCGTCACCGCCTGAAGCAGAACCGCATCAGGGCCTTTGAGCCTGCTCTCGAGGCCTTTCCATAACGATTCTCCATCGAAAGACTTCGGATACGAATGGGAAAGACCAATCGCCAGAACACATCCGTCTTTGGCGAATCCGTTTCGATCGTCAAGTGCTTCATGTAGAACCTTGTAAATCTTGCCGCCCTGCGATTGGTCCTTTGATAGTTTTCTTCTTGCCTCTGGTACGGTGTAGACGTCATAAGCGATCGTAAGGCGGCCTCCTTTGTGTACTTTTTTGACTTCGTGCTCGCAGTCGCCATAGAGGAACGCCCATTGAATATCGGATGTTGGGGGTTTACCTCGCTCGTATTCGTACCGTTGCATACCCCAGTCGAAAGTGATTGCCAGACCACCGTGACCGACGAAAAGCTGTCCTCCAGAGTATGCTCCTGGTAGGCCAAGAACAATAGTTCCGATATGCTGGGATGACTTGGGAGTACTACTATCTCAGCAAAGACTCGACGGCAAATGCAGCAACTTACTCGCAATGTCGCTTGAAGAACCCCCCCTCGGAATAGATATTTAATTTTGAGATCTCGGCCCTCAATTTACAGGTCATGTGTAACGTCCTCGCGATCTGGTCGAGAATATTATCATTGAGAAGGATGGGATCTGGCTTGATTTCGAATCTATCAGGCTATGAGGCTTAGCTTTGGCAAGTCGCATGATTATAGGGCTTACCGTGATTTCCATCGCTTTTCGGTATTTGTGATCGTACACCGTTTTATTTCCCTTACCAAATGGAGCTACAGAAGCGAACTTTTGCAGCCTCTCCACTTCTTGACCCATCAGGGGAAAGTGGAATACTGCCCTACAACATCAGTATTGTGAGTCATGCCATTTAGTGAGCATAAACTCACTCTTCAGTTGCTCTTGATGGATCTCCCGACCCTCCCGATTTGCTTGTTACTATTCCATCCACGTCCGCCGTCCCGCTTCCCACTCCAAGTCCTCCTTTGCCCTTCACATTAGCACCTTGCCGAGACGGAGTCGCGGATGGTTGCCAAACCCGAAGTCGGAGATCTTCACACTTAATTTGATCGGCCGAGATAGTTCCCCCAAAAGCGAAAATTGTAAACTTGGGATCGACGTTCGAGAAAGCTTGATGGATGAACTCTAAATGAGCTTGGATCGTATCCGCCCTTTCCCTCAACCTCTTCTCATTATACAACCGAACCTCATGCCTGGTCATATAATGATAGCCGCAGGTAGAGTCGTGGCTCTCATCGCTGTCCCATTCCTCGGGCCTTGATATCGGTGATGGGATTTCTTCGTCCGAGTCGGTGGAGCTGATTGTATCGTATGCGGTAGCTGTTGGGATGCTAGGTTGAGGTGGTTGGTATTTAGCTGGTGTGCTATCAGGCTTATGGATTTGGAGGGTAGGTGGTGTGATTTTCGGTTGCTCAATTCGAAGAGCAGCCAAATTGGTCGACAAATCGGTGTCGAGCCGGTCGGGTTTATTCATTTGATCCTCGATGACAGGAGTTATCGGCGGGAGCGTGTCGTGGCTGCGGGCCGAGGCGATCTTATCGTTGGACATGTTGAATAGCGATGCCAGTAGAAGGAATGGGATAGTGAAGGGATAAGTGGAACGAAGATAAGATGAGAAGAGATGGAATAAAGAAAGAAGGTTGAGCGATCTGATGTTGAGGGTTGAATGAATGTTGGAATATATGACTTCGAAAGGTGACTTGACTCAACATCGCTCGAGAGCCTATTCGACTCGAATCGTACATTACATCGTGTACTCCCGATTTCGAGTCGTTTCACGCATACATACAGACCATGACCATGCAATGACCACAGCCTCCGCTTCAATCACATGTACCTCTCAAACTTCTCTGCATCTCTGATTCGCGGAGGAATGTCAATCAACATCATCACCCCTCAATAAGCTTCATCAGGATCACAGGGCTATGCTTATCAGATGTCTCTCGTAGCTGAAAGGAAAGACTCACGCCATTACCAACATAAGTGTAATCGGTCCTGAACCCATAACTTTGAGGTAAATCCACCCAAACTAGCTGCTCGATTACCGATAGATCCGGATCTAATTCGGCTAGATTGTGGCGTCGGACATGCATCCTGTGATGGCTGTTGCGATGCATCGAGTTGAGCGGACGTTGTATCTTCCGTCGCTTTATGAGGTTCAGACATGATTAAGGTGATGTTTAGATCAGATTGGTGAATGATGTTGTGGAAGAGAAAGATCGAAAGACTTTTGAAAGGTGGGTGAAGAGAAGGAGGTTGAGTGATGATGGCCAAGGGTTGAATAGTACTTCTTGTCCTTCAGCAGTAAGAGTTAAACATAACATTTTCCGAGTCACTCATAGAGTTAGGTATTTCGAATCAACATGATCATCGGCTCGATATACATCGTGTAGAGAATCGGCTCGGAGCATTGAGCGTATGAAGCCAATTGCTGGAACCTTCCCGCTATGCGATTCCCTCAACATCACTGGTCGGGGCAGATGTACCTTAAATGAAACGGTCAGGTAGCGAGACAGCTCTTTGCCTATCGATCAATACTGCACCTGTGTGACAATTGATTTTCGTCTTTCTCCTCTATACGGATTGGGGAGCCAACTCCAGTATCGATCGTGATTAAACCAAGGCGATCCCCGTAAAATACCCTCCCTCATTTAACAGCTTTCTCTTTCCCCCACCTTCACCCAATTCGACCTCCCAAATCCCCCCATCCAGTTCAGCAACATACATTACTCCCTTCTCCCAGTCCCCAACCAGCCCAATTGGCTCATGTAGATGATCGACAATGACTTGATCGGCTGAAGATTCCCCTGGATGTGCCTTTGCGTCGAATGGGGAGGAAACGGAGATTTTGTTGAGTGTGTTGCCGAATGGTGGATCTCCTCTGTCCGTCCCTATACATTAGCATCCCTGGTACACAATGCGAAGGGTCAGGGGACTTACAGTATAGCGTCTCTCCAGAAGGATCTAGTTCCAGATCGATAGGTTCCGGTAGATTATGTAGGATTGTCTGGATCCCGTTTGATTTCCCAAGTTCCATCCTAAACATCCGTCCTTCTCCACCTTTACTTGGCCCCTTTTGCGTCCAATACAGCAGATCACGTTTAGTATCAACAGTAATTCCAACACACCACTTCGTTGCGTCCTCCAAAGGCCTCTCCTCTCCAGGTGCTGAATCGTATAACGTCTTGAAATCGGTACCGTCGGTTTTGCAAGTCATGATATGTCCTCCTTCTCGATCACACCAGTATAGAACATCGCCCTTAAGTTGAATTTGCTTGGGAGTATGGGTCGAGCCTGGTTCAATGAGGTCTCTCAAGTCGGTGCCGTCGGTATTTGCCGAACATATTCGTCCATCGGGTCTCTTTGGTGAACCCATTACTGTCCAGTACATCTTCCCATTAGTTGGATCGACCTGAATCCCATCTGGCGTCTGACCGACCGAGGGCATGACGATACTGTCGGTCCCGCCATTTGCGCTGATCTTGGATATCGAGTTCTTGGCGATATTGAGGTACATCAACGTATGTCCCTTTTCGGTCGATGTCTCCTTTTTGTCATCGTCGTAATCGAAGAAACCATGTTTGGCTTTGACACCCAACTTTCCCTCCTTGATATATTTAGATAGTAATTCCGTAGCGTCTGTCCTCGTGATATCGTTTCGAACCTTTAGGTAATGATCTTCAATATCCCTAGCTACGTCTAGACCGACCTGATCGATTGCGCTGAATACTGGGATTCCAAATGCTTGTTTCAGAAGGGAGTTGACTTCGGCCGGTTCCGCTACGCCCTCGGCGACTACGAATAGGGATTCTCGCTTGATGGCTGCCCATATTCTGATATCAGCGGACATGACTTGAATGCATGAACTTACCGGTTGGCAATCAGACCGACTGACTCCTTCCGACTACCGATCAGCAAGACTCTAAATTCTATGCGAAATACTCACACGTGATATGGTACCAGTCCATGCCTCTTGCTCTCCTTCAGCAACAACGGTACAATCCTCTCATCCGTTCCAGCATGGGGCATAATCTCAACGGGGCTAGTGGTCAGCTCAACAACGTCGCAGCATGACGAACATACTTGGAATCAGGAGGCATGTAGTAATGCGTATTGACTACCCTCTCCTTACTCTCCACCTTTTCGAATAATTCACTAGCCATAAATGAGCTAGAGTTGGTAGCTATAATGACATCCTCCCCTAATTCCTTGTCCAGCTGCCCCAGTAGATCGATCTTGGCATCCTTGACCTCTGGTATGGCTTCTGTGACCAGCCAAGCTCCTTTTAATGCGTCCTTCATATTTCCAAATGTCTCCAGCCTGCCTGGTCGGCCATTGGGAACTAGTTTCTTGATCGTTGAGGCTAGATTAGTGTCGATGTATCTCTTGGCTTCCTTGAGAGTGGTAGAATTCGTATCACTACCATCAGCGTTGCTCGAGTGCTCTGGACTCACAAGAGATTTACTTTCTCCCCATTGGCGAGCCACATCATCGCAACCCTCCGACCTAGCGTACCCGCCCCAATGACGGTATGGGCGCGTCCAGCGAGACTACGAAGCGGTGCGTAGGGCATGATGGATGATGAAAATGCATGTTCTCCATTCAAAGCTGATCCATGTTGTACTTGATCAGTGTAACTACGCGTCCCAAGGCTGTGACGTTTTCGGGTAGTAGAATGACCGTCATGTTTACCTGCAAGCCTATTTTGGTCTTTTGGCGTTGCATCCGTATGCCTTCAACCGTCTTTCGTAAGATACAGTCACATTCTCTTGATGCTGTCGAATTCAATGTGAACTCTATGCTATGAGCGCGCAGTATCAGGGTGCGTGCATATATACATGAGCTTGATGAGCAACGTTCACCGCCAGCTCAGGGGGAACGTAAGAAGAGGTGTTTTCGGGTGTTTTAACCGGTCTAATCATCTTCGCCAAATTACCTGACAAACAGTATACGTTTTTACTCGCTTTCCTTGATTGCGGGCGAGGCATTACTGCATCAGAGTTCTGATCTACACACGGGGTGACCTCACGCGGTCCTTCCAGCTCAAACGAAAGGGATCATCCGACGAAAGTGAAGGTCCTCATTGGCATAACCATGACCCAAAGAAGAAACGCCTATAGCAGAACCTGGCATCGGCTGAACTCCCTCTTGGCATCGAGACATCCTAGAGCACTCCGCCGGAGTCCCCCTTACGCCACGTTGCATGAGAGCTTCATCAAAGCGGAGCACAGTCAAGTCGAATCACCTACTTAGCTCCGGAACGCGATCCGCGGAAGGCGATCTCCCGGTCATTCGGCTTCAGTCAACTTAGTCAACTTGAGGGATTCTGTGAACTATAAAATACCTACAACCCCTTTCCTGGACCCATCAAATTGCCTGCCCATTATCCATCACTGTCTGCCATGGCTCATCCAAATGTACTCCCGAACTGGTGGTCCTTCTCATTTGTCGGTCTACAAGTAGTACGTTCTCTCTTACTCAAGTCAATTGACAGCGTAGGCAGCGCTACTCCCTCTTACAATCCAACATGTCTCGAACCCAGTCGGAATGTTCATGGAAGCCATACCTGGTGGATATGATAAAGCAACCGATGGAATTGTGGACTCTATTAGGATAGAATTGGCTGGCACGATGAACGCTCAATGTATGTCTTGGATTGCTGGTTCGGCTACTGATAAGATAGCATATCCTATGGTTATGGTATTACTCATTGGATGTGTACTCTTCGCTAGGAACTCGTTGAGAGGTCAGCCGAAATTGCAGCAACGACTCGTCAAACTAGCCGTGTACACCGCATTGGGTTCAGACGTGAGTCACTTCCTCCCCTTCGTCAAGTCGGCTAATGCTTAGCTCTGGCTGTAAGTGCACATACTACTCATCTCACGAATCAGTCTCACGGATCATAGATACACTACCTTCGCTACCAAGCTTCCTTCTTCTATCCTCTGGAATCCGACGATCTGGACTCCCAACATCAAGGGTATCATTTACGGTCTCCCGGTCGCTACCACCCTCAAAATGCTTTGGGTTTTCGGGATCGGGCGGGATGTGGTTTAAACTCCGAACACGTTCACGGGTGTCGAGATGTGGATGAAAATGTATGAATATATATATGGGGTTATTGCTCATTAGAATATGCATTTCTCCAAGTTCAATCTCGAAAACAACCTGTCCCAAAGCTTACGTATAAATTGCAACAACCACGCTCTCTACTATCAGGCTGATCAGACTTCCCTAACTTGCGTTGCCCCCATCTTTTCCTTCTCTGGGAACTCCTCCTCCATCCTCCTAGCTTCGATCTCGGCAGCAGTGACGTCCGCCGGTATGTCATTCGGAGTAGAATTCACAAGGAAGAACATGGGGACTACTGCAGCACACATCAGGCCCAAGGTGACGCAGCTGATCGTCAGCGATACAAAAGCGAGGAGAGAGATGTGTAACGTACAATCCGATCAAGGGAGTGGTCTTGATCTGAGTGTTCATACCGTAAGCGATCGCTTGACCAACCGCTTCCAAAGATCGGAAAGCAGCTCCATTCCTGACATTCGCTGTTCGTCAGCTCAACTCCTCCGAAAGTAAAGATGAGGGCATACCTTGAGCATCGGTAGCAAAAGAACTAAGCAACCAGTACATGTAGCTCTGACTCAATGGTCCCGTGGTTTGGACGAAGAAGTAGGGTAGGAATGATCTGGCGTATAGATCCTCGTCCCAATCGATCTTGCCAGGTGAGGAGCGTTGGAATTGGCTTTGCATTACGATTGACCAGATGTAAACTCCTAAGTTGAGGATGACCACCATCGCCATTCCGTATTGGGCTCGACGACGCTGGGAAGTGTTCTTCATATCGAGTACCAAACCCAGTCCGAAACAACCGATACTAGTGATCAGCACTGTTTAATGAGGGGAGATGGTATACGTACATGCAGAAGAAAGGGGAAATGAGGGATGATAGCGCTCGAGCTCTGACTGTGAAGTATGTTCCAAGATAGGTACTCTATTTATTAGCTCTCTTCCCGCGGTGATCATGGTTAATGACGTACCCAAGAACCGGAGTAGAAAAAGGACCAAACAGCCCATAATGCCGATAACAAAATCAATTTGGATGTCATTGTATATTTGATCTTCTTGATCTCCTGCTTGGTGGATAACTTTTCGGCCATGACGATCCGGGTTCCATCGGATCTAACTACATTCTCGAGAGGTGAAATGAGGAGGGCGAAGGGTAGGGCCATACATTCGATAATCAGGAATGCGATATATGTGTCGGGTGTCACTCCGCCTGTCACACCTTTGACGTGATTCTTTGATAGACTGATGATGAGTTGTTTTCTTGCATGGGTGTTCATGCGACCTACTTGATTGCACCGCCGACTAATTGGCCGAGCTGCGTATTAGTAGTGGCACTGGTGCACAGGTTGGCGACTTACATTTCGAGCGACGATCCAGAGAGCGAGGTACTTTCCCCTCGCACCACTAGGTGCCAGAGACATGATACTGCCAGCCTCGGCGACACTATTATCAGCTGATATCGCTTGACATATCAGAGTGTACCCACTACCAACAACCACTTCCGATTCCGGTAAAGAAACCCCCTAGGATCAAATACCATTGATTACCGAATTTGCTATTACAATAGTAGCTTGATCCTCGGATGGGGAAAGAGCAAGCTCCAAGGACGAGTGACCACTTGGTTCCGAGTTTATTGACGATGGGACCTCCGAACATACAGATTGTCGCCAACATCGTGTAGTTGATGGCTGTTGCGATGTTCGATGTTTGAGGAGTTGCAAGACCACCTCCGCCGAGACCTGATATCAGCTGAAATCCAATGTAGCCGTAAAATGGGACTCACCGGCAATAGCGTCAGCCATGGCTGGACCACAGAACGCTTGGATAGACAGCAGGATCATTTGAGTCAATGAATGCTGCCAGATCCTCTTCCATTTCGGAATGTCCCGTTCATATGCTTCTCTATCAATGTATAGCTCATTCTGCTCGTTCGTAGGTAGAGCAGAGAGGGGTTGGTTCGTCTTGGTCCGCAAAGCATCGTTGTCACCGCCAGCGTGGGTATTGGGGGGAGCAGCGTCGAGTGACATTCTGCCTGTTCTCGTTCGTCTGTACGGCTAGTAGGAGTTCAAGAAGGCTGATAGGAGTAGTGGTCTGATGAGAGGATGTGGGGCTTCCTTGACATAATGGATGTATGTGGGGTTTATATGTACTCAAAGAGGGAGATAGGGGTACAATAACTCCAAACGAAGTCCGTCCGATTTTACGGATAATCAAACCCTGAACTAGTACAACATCCTCTCTTGTTCTACCTCTTGACTCCGGAATTCAAACGGAGGATAGTATGGAGTCATCCTTCTATCGGCTGATACACAGCTCAATGAGCACGACGCCTACGATAACACACTGTTCCAGCGAATGGGATGCCAAGTTGTAGACCCCGTAAAGTCGGCACTCCGGATTACTCCCTCCGAAGAACGGACACCGATATCTGAACGACACTATCGCTCACTCGTTAAGAGTACTCGACTATCTCCTCCTGATTAGCTATCTACACTCTCTTATCATCAACAATGCCAGATACGAAGACTTTCAGACAGACTACCTCGGTCATCATAGTCGGAGGAGGGGGGACGATGGGATCTTCAACAGCTCTTCATCTCCTCCGTAATGGCTATAACCCATCCAACATCACCGTACTCGATACCTACCCTATTCCATCATCACAAAGCGCCGGTAATGACCTCAACAAGATCATGGGCGTACGAGTCCGGAACAAAGTCGATCTAGACCTCAGCCTGGAGGCAAGGGATATGTGGAGGAATGACGAGCTTTTCAAACCGTGGTTCCACAACACCGGCAGGCTGGATTGTGCGGGTCAACCGGAGAGTCTGAAGTCGCTGAGAGAGGGTTTCAAGACTTTGGTTGAGTCTGATTCGGATTTGAAGGATACTACGGTATGGCTGGACAATGAAGATGCGATACTGGCAAAGGCGCCTCTTTTAGATCGGGAGCAGATCAAGGTGAGTCACTGCCTATATACGCCAACCGATCTCGCTGATTTATAGGGGTGGAAGGCGATATGGAGTGAAGATGGCGGATGGCTAGCTGCAGCAAAGGCTATAAACAGTATAGGAGAATACCTGAAGGAGCAAGGTGTAAAATTCGGGTTTGGCGGGTACATCACCTCTCGCTTCAGCATCTATGACTAGCTGACGTACAGTGCTGGTGCTTTCAAACGCCCCTTGTTCGATATCGACGGATCAACATGTAAAGGCATCGAGACGGTAGATGGTACTCAATACTTTGCCGACAAAGTCGTTTTGGCAGCAGGTGCTTGGTCATCTACCCTGGTAGATCTAGAAGACCAGTGTGTCTCTAAGGTAAATTAGTCTGTTGTTACACGGGAAGGTGCTAATCAGCAGGCATGGGTCTATGCACATATGCAGCTGTCCCCAGACGAAGCTAAAGAATTTAAGGATTCCCCAGTAGTCTACAATGGAGATATCGGATTCTTTTTCGAGCCCAACGAGTAAGTTGAACCCGTAACCCACACATTGACTTACGACAGGCATGGGGTGATCAAATACTGCGACGAGTTCCCCGGCTTTACCCGTTTCAAATCGCATAAGCCATACGGATCAAGCTCTTCCAAATCCATTTCAGTACCCCGGTCTCACGCTAAACACCCTACCGATACATATCCAGATGCTTCGGAAGTCAGTGTTCGGAAAGCCATCTCGACCTTTCTACCACGTTTCAAGGACAGGGAGATCTTCAACAAGACCATGTGCTGGTGTACTGATACCGCTGATGCCTCACTTCTGATCTGTGAACATCCGAAATGGAAGAATTTCATCCTTGCAACGGGAGATAGCGGGTGTGTCTTTGTGCCTACGTCTTGCGGATTGAAGCTGATAATAGTCACTCGTTCAAGTTACTTCCAAACATTGGAAAACACATAGTGGAGTTGATCGAGGGGACACTATCAGAAGAGTTGACGTACGCATGGCGCTGGAGACCTGGAGGAGATGCTCTAAAATCGAGACGAGCGGCCCCAGCGAAAGATCTAGCGGATATGCCTGGGTGGAATCATGATAAGGACAGTGACTCTGGAGTAGATAGTCTGACAAAGTCACTAGACAGCGTGCGGATCCGTTCTCAGCTCTAGCTCAGCTTATTGTACACATATATATGATACAAAAATACCAAACACACCCAAAACAATGGCGGACATCGCCGGTCCGGTGAATCCGCTGATCCGTTATCGCGGTGTTGTCGTTATCAACACATCAACCACGAAAAGATGCACCGTTCCCGCTCCGGCAAGACTTTAAGCTGTGTGTCTCCCTCACTGAATAATCTTCGATATTCACGGGACTGATATCAGGCGCAGAGTGTCGTCGCTTGAAAGTGAAATGCGACCTCAAATTTCCTTGTGCCCATTGTATCAAGAGGGGTCTTGAGAAGTAAGCCCTCTAATCACCTACATCGTCCTATCTATTGAAGCTGAGTCTGACGTCGTAGTATATGTCCTAATGGGGAACTGAGTGACGGGATACGAGGCCAAAGAGTGCTAGCTGGCACCGAAGTAAGTCTACCTCTTCTACGCCGGAAAGCCAGCTCAATTTATCAGGAACTTCATCGAAGGATTACCGCCTTAGAGGAAGCATTGAGAGCTGCATCATCATCACATCCTCTACTATCTACCTCACATCGATCAATAAGTATCAGCTCCGAACCAGGACATTTGACTAGTCCAAATAGTGGACAATTCCCTTCTGCAGACCGGCAGTCGGGAGATGGGGCAGTAGATAGTCTCTCCGGATACTCGCATCTCATAGTGGAAGAAGATCCAAAAAGATCGAAATACTACGGAGCAGCCAGTTCAGTCTACCTGACCGTAAGCCCAATCTCTTATCTCGGTCTCCATGCAGGAGGGGCTGATATAAGAAACGCTCAAATACGAGTCGACAATCGCAATCGACTTCGACACCAATTCCCCCGCCCTTATTCGATTTACCTACACCAAACGCTGGACAAGTGAGAGGATTTTCTGGAATGGCGCAGATGAGCGTTGAAGAGATCTTGATGACTTACTTGCCTTTAGAGGAGGATGCCAGGGAGCTTGTGGATCGTTACTACCGGGTGAGTCCTCTCCCTTTCACGCCAAATCGTGCCTCTCTTTTCCACCCCCTTCTCATTCTCTTACCCATTCCCTATCTTGATGCAAAGATACTAACCCACAGACCTTTGGCTGGTTCACCAATATCGTCCCCTCGTTAGGATTTCAAGCCAAATACATCGACCCGATCTACCACTCTTCCACTCCACCGTCCGCTCAATCCCTCACCGTCTTGTTCCTGGTCCTGGCCCTCGGAACAGTCATGGATCCATCCCATTCCCAAGCCTCAGAAGAGCTCACCTACGCATACATCACTGCCGCCCGTCAATCTCTCGCCCTAGACATGTCACATTCCGTCACATTGGTGCAAATCTGTTATCTATACGTGACATTCGTCATGAATGGCCGGAAAGATACGGCAGGTGGAGAGATCGGATGGCCGTATCTGAGAGCAGGGATGACGATTGTGGAAGCGATCGGATTACATCGAGATCCCGCCCAGTGGGATTTACCGGTTGCAGATGCTACCGAACGGCGAATCATTTTCTGGGAGATCCACGGATACGATGTGCTCCAAAGTATCGCTCTTGGACGAGGGCAATGTATTGCGGATCATTCCATCGATTGCGCCTTACCGGATGATGGTGATGAGACTCTATTCCATCGCATGGCTTATACCCTCACTCGGATATGGTCGAGGATAAATGAAAGGCAGATACGGATTATGCCATCACCGTATACAGATGTCATTGATATCGACGATTCGCTAGATCAATACGAGCGATCTTTACCGCCACACCTTAGCCCTGGAGTCGCTCCATCGTTATACGACCTCACCAATCCCTCTCGAAAACGACTCGCGTTCCGTCGAAACATGTTATTGATGTACCTGACCGAAGCTCGAATGGCACTACATCGAGGTTGGTTCGTACGAGCCCTCAAGGAATACCCAAACGAGCCGCTCCAATCACCCCAATCGCGGTCTTTTATCAACTGCCTCGAATCATGCAGGACGTTGATAGGGCTAGTGAGAAGTATGCTAGCTCTACACGACCAACAAATCAACAGGAGGTGGCACTTCTTTTTCCACTTGTTCAGTGCGTGCGCGTGTTTAGCGGCATGCGTAATTAGGGCTCCCAGAAGTGAGCTGGCATCGGCAGTAATGTCGGAGTTGGATAGCGGAATTGCGTTATTCCAGATCGCAGGGAGGGATGAAACCGTATGTCAGCTGTCTAGCTCCGCTGACGATAGGCTCAACTACAACGGCTAGCCAACATCGGTAGAGAAGCGATCAGATTAGGAGGGAGAGGATCGGAAGATGATTCGGAAGATATGGACCTACTTTCAGCTCGAAAAACATTCCGAAGGTCCGACCGCAGTGACAGTCAGACGCTCGACGGATCCGCTCAGACCTCGCTTGGGAATGGCAATTGGTTCAATCGTCAGGCCACTCAAGTTCAGCCAATACATGGCAACGCTCACAACGACTATCCTCCTCGTGACCTCAATTATGGGTCAGACAGTCTCCCAATGCCGATGCAGATGCCTATCGCCGAGATGCTGAATGATCCCACTTGGAGTGATGACCAGATAGGTGGGAATTCAGGTACGGTTCTGGGCAACATGGGGGATTTCGACGTAAATGCCGTGAGTATCCCCTCTTATATGGCCCAGATCTAGCTGAAATGTAGTTTCTGGAGGAAATGGGATTGTTGGATACGTGATTTTGTCCACAAAGTCATTCAGCCGGATTCACTAGTCATCGCGGCATGCATCACCTCCTCTTCATCTGTCGGCTGTCGGCTGTCCGGCGCCGGATGCTTGGATCGCGCAGGGATGTCGATATCAGTCGATCAATACCGGTCCGTTTGCACTCTGACAAACTTTACCTTGGCTTGGCCTATCACTCGTCTACTGGCTTACTCGGCCCAAGCCCCCATCGCACCCTACAAAAGAACCCACAGCACGGTCAAGACGGCGTCAGACTGGCGGGAGTCAGGTACAGTGGGGCGGCGTAATGCGCGATATGATCTCCAGGTCCTGATCATGTCGCAGATGTAGGAAGCGGGCGCACCAAAGTTCAGCTAGTGAAGATCATGATCCATCGCGTCAGATCCGATTGGAGCACCTCAATACGCACGTTTGCCAAGCCGCTTTCTCACCTGTAGGACATATTCAAAGTTTAAGCTCGCGAAGGTGATTCATGGACCTGGGCGCCTAAGTGTAAGCCAACCGACAGAAGTGGTCTAGGTGGAGTCAAAGGTCGATTCGAGCAGTTGGTCCGGTGCCTGAGGACTTTTTAGGTCGAAATGCCCCTAATGCTCCCTGATGAACCCTTGTAACGTATGACCGGCTTAACGAGACACGCTGTTTTTGACGTGTTCGAGACATATCAGGAAAACTTCTTGGTCTCATCTGAAAGGCCGGCTTGCGACTCAGGAAGACGGCTCGTAAGCCGAAGGGTATATCGGCGGTGCCTACACGCCGGAACCATGCCGAAACCCCTTTCGAGTTACCTATGGCGTTTGAGGGTCATTCGATTGGACTAATCATCGTACTAGAGAGAAATATCCAGTAATGGAGGTCCAAGTGCGCCAAGATCAGAACCTATATAAGCTCGAGTATCGAGCTGAGTTTGATCTTCATCCTCAACCTCACTCACGTTACTTGTGTGACAATAATCGCCCCCATCCATTCTTTGCCTGTCTCACAAGCCTGCTCGTTTGATACATCATCATGTACTCCTTGATTCCTCTCCTATCTCTTCTTCCTGCCACCTATGGCGCTGCTGTAAGAATCCAAGACCTTCCACATCTACTCCTACTCATGATACCTACAACCCACATTCTGTCTCGACACCGAGTCGATGAAGCTCTACCACGTGAGAGACTCAGACCAATAGGCTAACAACTCCAGGCTGCGACCTGGTGGAAACCCACTCTCGACGAGACTTTCCTTTACGATGCCGACAGGGTCCCCGTTGACTCTCCTATCGTCACAACCAACATCGATCTAAAGTTGAACAAGACCGTCTACATAGTTGACATGGAAGGCCATAGTGCCGAACAAATGTACGTTCAGGTCCCCTAAAAAAGACGATGATTGACTTTGCAGCGCCAAGTACAAGAGTACGCAATCCACTTACCAGGAGTGTTCATTTCAATATCTGTTGCTGACAGTATCCAGAAGACGGTAAAAAGGTAGCTTGCTACATTTCAGCTGGGACTTGGGAACCATGGAGGTCAGTCTTCCTGATCCTGCGGGGCGTATTCCAAAGACAAACAAGCTGATACGAGGTAGAGACGACGCTGGGCGATTCCTTCCTGCTTGTTTCTGCGGAGCAGGAACTAAAAAGCTCGATAGCGAGACCAAAGTCTGCCCCAACAATGACAACAAAATGTACGACAAAGATGCGGCACCGGAGGAACAATGGAATGAATGGTGGCTCGATATCAAGACTCCTTCTTGTCTCCAAAACATCCAGGGCATCATGTCTGCTCGTATTCAAGCTGCGAAGGTCAAGGGATGCGACGCCGTCGACCCCGATAACATGGATGGTTACGCAAACACGGTCCTTCACTCTGACGGCAAAGAGGTCACTCCTCACGGCTTGACCGAGGACGATCAATTCAACTACCTCAAGTAAGTCTGATTTGGGTTTATGAAGCCAACACTAATGGCGAGGTGGTGGGCCAACGAGGCACATAGCCAGGGTATGGCGATCGGTCTCAAGAACGCTGGAAATATGCTTGAATTGAATGGCAAAGCTGGTAAATATCAGAAGCAGCTTGTCAGTCTCTTTGACTTCAATGTCATTGAGGCCTGCGTGAGTCGACATTAGATTGCGTACCGAGCATTTACTGACCAGATAGATAGAGTACAACGAATGCGGAATTTACGACTCGATGCTTAAGGCTGGTAAACCCCAAATCCGAGTCGAATACGATAGCCAGGTTACAGAGTGCCCAGCAATGAAAAAGGGTGTGACCCTCAGCGTCTACAGCGGTTATGTCTTGAACACCTTGGATATCAACCTTGACTGCACCAAGTAAGCCGGTGATGAGAAGTCGGCCGCTGTTCTCGAGAGGCGAGATGAGTAACCATTGAATAAGCCTTCTTGTACACAACGATATGCATTGTCGAGTACTTGCCCAGAATATCTTGGTTGTGGGACCACAAGCTAATCATCAAACTTTCCACCTCGGTCAGCCGGTCACCGGTGACCGAAGCCCTATAAATAGTCGACTTACATGCGGTTTACTTGTCTCACACATCTTATCCATTACCCTATGCCCATGTATCATTTATCATCACACTTATCCATGGCACCTTTCTCCACCTGTCGACTCATCGAACCATAGTAATGAGATGTCTCAGCTATCTACAATCACTCGCTCCACCCAGCTACCCGTTTTAATTATTGGTAGTGGACTCGGCGGCCTCACTTTAGCCCACTCGCTCGCTAAACATCGAATCCCCTACAGAATATATGAAAGAGACTCAGCTGCCTCTCAGCGAGCACAAGGTTATAGAGTCAGTATCGATGAAGGAGGGGCGAATGGATTGAGAAATGCTCTTGATGCCAAAACTTTCCAAAGGTTCGAGGAGACTTGCGCTGCATCGAATCCAGTAGGGGGCAGGATAGACGGGCCAAGCGGGAAGGTATTACAAAGAGGCATACTTGGACTACTTGGATCTGGTGGAATCACAATGATCGTGGCTTTGCTATATCGGTTCCTGTCGAAACGATTGGAGAACGGGAAATGGAAAGGATGGTTATGGTCTTGGAGTGAGTTCAAACTCGATGATGTGCTAACGATATGCTGATACTAGTCTCGACACAACCCACACCTTTCAGACTCCCTGCTACCGGCGATAAGCACTATCAAGTGGATCGGAGAGTCTTGAGATCCATCTTACTAGCCTCGCAAGAGCGTCACATCAACTATGATTCGGCATTCGAATCCTACTCCATCACTCCTGAAGGTGTAATCGCTAAATTCGCAAACGGCACCACTGCTATCGGATCTCTGTTGGTAGGAGCGGACGGTATCAAGTCGAAAGTAGCTGCTCAACTCATTGTTAATAACGCTGCTCCCCTCGACTTGGGATTACGGATCATTTACGGCAAAACACCTCTGTCGCCCAAAGTCGATGACATTTTACACCCCACTCTAAGGAAGGGTGTATCTTTCGTCACAGACAGAACAGGCCACGGGAATAAAGTCACGTTGGTCCTCGAGACGATGCGATTTCCCGATCCCTCTGCGACCGAGGACTACATATTTTGGGCATTGACAACTCGGAAAGGAAGCTTTCTAGACGATGATAAGCGTCTATTATCGATGACTGGGCAGCAAGTCGCAGATCTTTCGATAGGATTCACCAAACATTGGGATCCCAGGATCAGGGCGGTGTTTGAGAAGCAAGCTGTATTCGAAACGGCAGTCCTACGAGTATCATCCTCCGACCCGAATCATCCGCCTACTTGGAATACGAGCTCCCGAATAACGGTTCTAGGAGACGCAGTACATTGTATGCCACCTACTGGTGGACAGGGAGCGAATGCGGCAATGTACGATGGTGCGCTACTTGGCCATATCCTCGCCGAGTCCCCTAGACAGGAAGTGGATGGAGGCGGATGGGATGTAGGGACAATCGAACGGTATGAAGAGGCTATGAGGTACAACATCGGGGACGTTGTTGGGCTAGCTTGTGTCGGGGCCAAGTATGCTCTTGGAGCGGACTCGATTGTAGACATACATGCTGGTGAGGAAGGAAGGAAGACGAGGTGAAGACATGTGGTGACATATCCACCACGATGACGGTTATTATGCATTCATTCTTATGCCTTAGCTACGTTATCAGTACGTCCTCGAGTTTCGTGGGGACCTCCACGCACTAGGCCTGGCAATACACTCACTCCCGCTTGACCTCCCTATACCTCCCCAGCATCTCCGGCTTGACAAACAACACCCAAATCCTCCAAAGCAGAGGAGGCGTGACACTAAAGACGCCCAACAAAGCCGTCCAATACCCGAGTACAGCATTTCGTTCCCCACCTTTCATGACCTCATTCATCAACATAGGTATCATCAACACCTCAGCCCCTCCCAAGGTGATATACATTACACTCCTACTTTCGATGCCATTCCTCGTATTCCTTGCTCCAGCCCATAGACCCGGTGTGAGGGCAGCGACCACGATGATACCGAATAGACGAGCGAAGAAGATTGTGGTGGAATTGATCTGAGTAGGGTGGGCCAGCAGGTAAGGGAGGATGGTTCGGGGATGGGTAATGAGCGGTATTGTACCCAGGTTGAGGATACTTTCTAGTATGAATGCTTTGCGCACACTCGAGCCGTCGTTTTGGGGATCGAGCTCTATAGCAGGGTTGGACCAAGCTGATTTGTATGACATGGTGATGGAAAATGTGGAACTGTAGAGAAAGAGGCTTCGATCGAGTTCAACTTATCTTATCGACCGGTTACGTCACCAGAACATCAACCCTCATGGTACCGCCGTCCCGACGGCTATACGACACGGTCTTTTGTCCCGTTCCAGAGATATAGTGACTCCGAAAGAACCGTGGCAGTAGTCTCTAGCCTTCCGAGGACACGATATTCAAATTTGAGTGTCACGCGGGACGCCTTTAAGCATCTGAGGCAGCGTTTCACTGGGTAGGTGGTCATCACAAGGAATTGGATCAAGTACATTCCAACAGGTACGTATATTCTCGCGGACCCGAGCCAAGTCACTGAATCAGTCCTTCAGCTTGCGCCCCAGCACAGTTCTTGTATCGTTTTCACGCAGGACGAGGAGGGGGGGAAACATATCCCATAGTCCCGGCGGCTGACCAAAGTGGAGGTTTCTCTCGTCAACGTGCCTGGTATTGGAATGACATGTTCTATTCTTTATGTACTTTAAACGCGACTTTGCACATAACAAACGACACATGCCTCGAATTGTCTAACGGTAATGGTCTCAGTGCTGGCAATAGTAGCTACGGGAACAGCTCTGGCCATCGTAGCGTACTACTTCAACTTGAGCAAGAGACCGTCCACATACTGCACCAATGCAGATCACGAGTATCGCCTCTCCCGAATACTCTCGACACTAGACTCAAGACCTCCCGGATCGAAGCTCTCACTTCATCGTCGTACTCTTCAATCCAATACCATCCGAAATGCCACCCACAAGAACGAGCCAACGTACTTCCCAATCGATCTCACTTCATTCCATCACATTATCGAAATCGACACGTCAGCCCAATTCGTCATATGCGAACCCAGCGTGTCGTTCGGTGATCTTCTTCGAGAACTCCTCAAGGTGGGCATGACGACTCTCGTGGTACCAGAACTACCAGGGATCACAGTGGGCGGAGCAATAGCAGGAGGAGGGTTGGAAAGCTCAAGTCATCGACATGGTCAAGTCAGCGATACCGTTCTCGAGATTGAATGCCTTGCGCCAGAATTACGAGTCTGCTCACCCGAAATTGATTCCGATCTATTCTACGCCATCTCAGCCAGCTACAACACATGCGCATTGATGACCAAGATCAAGCTCAAAATCGCACCCGCTCCAAAATACGTCTCGTTAACTACGAGGAGATACGATAATTTCGAAGACGCGGTCCAAGCTTTGAAGTCGGGACAAAACATTGGAAAGTCGGATACAATTGAAGGTCTCGCTTATTCTTCTAACGAGATACTAGTCATCGAAGGTGAACACACCGATTCGGCAAAATCACCTGTACGAAACTTCACCCGACATTGGGATAAATGGTATTACAAAACGATCCGGACCTCATCCCAGATCACGGTACCATATTACGACTACTGTTTTCGATACAATTACGGCTCATTCTGGATGGCGGATTACGTCCTGGACATGATGGGTGGAGATAACATCATGGCCCGGTTCCTAATAGGGGCATTTCTCGATACAAAACACTTGTTTGCGGTACTCCATTCTGGGAACTTGAGTGATCTTGGGAGGATGCGGATTATACAGGATTGCTACGTCCCCGTTGATCGGGCCGTGGCGTTTTTGCAGGCGGAGGATCAGGACATCGGAGTATATCCATTATGGTTATGTCCGATCAAGGGTACATCGACGCCTCAGGTTCTGGCAAGTCACTTCTCTGAAGAAGGAGAGTCATTTATCAATGTGGGGATATACGGTCGACCCAATAGATTTCCTTTCGACCCCCAACAACTTCATTCCCGCATAATCGATCTTCTTATCGAGTATGGCGGCCGATCAATGCTATACGCTCAGACATGGCATACTCCAACCCAATTCGAGGCGATGTACAGCAAAGCGCTAAAAGACGTCGAGAAAGTCAAGAGTGGGAATGGAGGGGAAGGCTGCTTTTTCGGGCTGTATGAAAAGGTCGCGTTGTCAACTACCGAGAGGCAAGCGCTGGTGAAGCCAATGATGGGGACGGAAGCAGAGGAAACAAGAAAGGTTGTAGTGGATATCATCAAGCGTAGGCTGGGACTGTAGGGGATGCATTCGCAACATGACCGCTCCTCACCCGCGATAGCTTCCGAGTGATCAAAGTGATCAAAGTCAATGCATGACGCGATTGGGTCGAGTAATGACTGCCGTCTAGTCTAGTATGTGATCATGCAAGGTGCCTTTGAGTTACAGGTTTCATCTGATTGTACTCGGCTCCGGGTTGGTCGAGACTGGGCTCGGGAACATTGCGCTTCGAACGTAAAGCGGATATTCCAATGATGTAGGCGAGTCCAAAAACCTACAATAATCAGTCACGAACTTGAGATATGCGGGTCAACTTACACCAATCAGGACACCAAGAACGATCTTCCACCCCATAACAAACATTCCTTCCCCAGCGTCATTTTCTCCCGACCATTCCTGTAAGAAGCCTGATGATCAGCCAGGCTTTCTCGTGTAAGGCAAGGCGTACCGGTGATAGCTGTCGCCCATCCGATGATAATCACAATCAGACCCAGACCAATATGTACGAAGTGTAAATATCCTCTTCCAGATTTCGCGACGGCAGGGTGGAATCTTCCCTTGTACCAATGGATAAATGGACCCAGTAAGGCTTGAAGTCCAAGGCCGATCGCGAGCACGACACCTAGTCCCTGCCGAAGTCAATTCGGACCACAAGATCTGTTCATGAGACTCACAGGATGAGCAGCTCCCTCTGCGCCCCCCTGAGCGAACCCAGTCCCGAGAGCAACTAGAGCGAGAATGATCCCAATTATCTGAACCGCCATATGCAGAGTGAACCACCATCGGCCAGTACTGAGTGCGCGAGCATATCGGGGGATGAGCACTCCGAAGGGAAGAAGGACGAGTGTAGCGGTCGCCCCGCAGACCACATGGGCGATCAAGATTCCTTCCAGAGACATCGACTGCTCTGGTTGCTGCTGTTCGCCGGGCTGTTCGTAGGACATTCTGTCAAGAGCTGCAGCCGAATGAGGAGGTGACTAATGGTGCGGAGAGATTTTCGAGATTGAATGTCAAGGCGTAGCAGTTGACGATATATAGCGGTGGGTCTGTACATGGCTGGTCTCCATGGCAGGATCGTTCCATTATTGACATAAGACCCCGATCTGGAATGTGCCTAGGAACGTCGATCGCAATTGTAAAGACTAAATGCTATTTGGAGATAGGAAAAGCGATGCCGACGATCTGGTACCTCAATGTTCCCCGTAATCACCCCATAACATGTGTAATGCGGCGATTTTCATTGGCTGCTGGTCGGTAATGAAGGATGGCTCGTGTCATCTTTTGGGCTTTATTGCTATTTCAAGCGTTCAAGTATGCCTTCACGGAAGATCGGTCCCACGATTGCCGGCGCTGGGCGTCATTGTTGTCCGATCGAATGTTCTATTTCGCAGCCAAGCTATGTATGCGATGACACAATGTCGAACTCGGCCGCTTCATCAATATTTTGAATCTCAGGTCCAAGGGGACTGATACGCAGCGCTAGGTCAAAAGAGCACATCGCTTATCGAGTAAGCGATTGTAGCTTTGTGTAATCAACTCGACGAATCGGAATGATTGGTAATGAGCTCCTGAGCCGCCTTGAGACGTGGAGTTCATAGTCGCTCAATTGATGATGGAAACACCTCGTACCATATTTCCTAGAAACATCTAAGTATCCACAATGTTGCGTTCAGAGGATACAAGAATGTTTCCGGGGCACCTCGGCTTATACGTAGGAAGCGAAACGGGTGAAACATAGCCATCTGACCGTCATGATCCTCATGAAGCGTAGGTCCAGGTGCTGTCTCTCGAATTGATGCTAAAGCACATCAAAGCGGGTATGGACCATCCTTCGATAGCACAGAGGTGGTGGAATGTAGTTGTCGAGGCGTCCGAGCCCGTCCGGACCGATGCCCATGTCCTCTGACGCAGCGGATCGCCGCAACTGTCTCATACAATGTGTGGGGGATCCATCATGCAGGTGGATATCATCCACGATCCGATCAAGCATGTACGTTGCGGTGGATCAGGCAAGGTAGAATTGTATCCATCTGCTTGAACCGCGCCAAGACAATAAGGTGAAGCCGGAACCAAGCAACTACCTTGGCCAGAAGAAATCTATCCACATGCCAAGACTTTCCCCGAATCCAGCATGTGGATCTCCATACGATATCCACTTGCCCCGCTATCAGATCTTCTGATACATAAAGCAGAATGTTTTCATGTATTCTCGTGCATCACCAACCAATATGGCACACCAAACGAAGGAGATTCACATTGCAGACGACCCCATCATAGTCAACCGCGATGACGAAAAAGAGTACTCTGAACATGTAGAGGAGGCAGAAGATGGGAAAAAGGGTTTGAGGGATATTGCGTATGACGATCAGGAAAATCCGGAACGTTCGAGAACAGGAATGCGGAAACTTCTCAAGCGTAACCCGTCATACAACTTTATTCGAGATGTTGCTATCGCAGACGAGACTCCACTAGACCCTGCTCAAGTCAAGCGAGTGAGTTTGTTCCTCCTTTCCAGTTGGGAACAGACTAATCCCCTAGCTTGAAAAGAAGCTTTGGATCATGATTGTACCTGCCTTGTGTATCGACTATATCTTCTACTACATCGACAAAACGTAGGTTATCTACATACATACATGGCAACGATACGTAGATGAAGAAGCTGATTGGCAGTACACTGTCCTACGCCGCATTGTTCGGTATCCGAAAAGACCTGAACCTCGTCGGGACACAATATTCCACCTTGTCGTCCATTTTTTACGTCGGTTGGCTTCTTTGGGCGCTACCTGGTAATCTTATCATGGCCAAATTTCCGCTGTCCAAATATCTTGGTCTCAATGTCAGTGCGAAATACACAGATTCCGCCCCATGAACCATCTTTGCTGAATTATTAAGATCTTCTTGTGGGGTGTCTTCCTCATTGCCCAAGGGGGATCCAAAGATTTTAAAGATATGGTCATTCTTAGACTCATCAGTGGTGCCTTCGAAGCCGTTGCAAAACCTGCGTTCAGTGAGGGACTTCACGTACAGGACGAAGCTCGGTTGCTGACTATGTAGTGGCGATCACTGCAATGTGGTTCACCCGAATCCAGCAACCTATCGTTATCGGTACTTGGTACGCATCTCAGGGTATTGGTATCGGACTGGGTGGTCTTATCGGTTACGGTATTGGCCAGATCGAAGCTTCGATTGCAGCGTGGAGATTCGAGTTCATCATTATCGGAGCGGGATGTGCTGTCTGGGGTATCGTCATGGCATTCATCATCCCTGATAGTCCATACACCACTAAAAGGTTCACCCGTGAGGAGAAGATTGTCATTATGTCTCGAAAACGAGACGATTACCATGCCGTCGAAAAGAGGCAACTCAAGTGGGATCAGGTCGGTTCTGCTGTGAGGATGAGTACGCCCAACTGATGGAACAGATTAAAGAGTCGGTGCTTGACATCCGGACCTACCTCTTCTTCCTTCTCGGACTCACTGCCAACATCCCGAACGGTGGTACCTCCAACTTTGGTACACTCATGACTCGAGGCTTCGGGTTCAATACCTTGAACACCACCTTACTTCAGATTCCTTACGGTCTCAGTCAGACCATCTTCATGTGAGCAACACATATCGTGTTCCCGATCAGCTCCTGACCGTCTAGCGTGATCTCAATTTATATCAATCACAAGACTCATCATCTCAACATCAGAACATACCTCATGGCCGCCATCTTACTGTTTACCGTTGCCGGTATTTAGGTCCCTACCTGAGCGACATTAGCTGACAGCGTAGGATTCGCCATGATGGCGTACGGTACCAACCAGGGTACTAAGCTTGTGGGATACTGTAGGTCGTCATATTTGGGCCGTGAACAAGGCTCATCATGCTAGACTTCACCGGAGCCTCAAACGCTACTTTCTCGCTATCCCTTTCTCTCGTGACGGGTAACGTTGGAGGAAACACTAAGAAGATGGTGAGTAATGAGCTGTTTCGCCCGTGGAACGCTCATCAGTAAGGTCGCTTCGGCACTCGTCTTTATCGGAGTCGGCTTAGGAAACGTCATCGGCCCATACGCATTTTTCGAATCACAAGCCCCTCACTACACAACTGGTGTGATCGTCTGCATGATCTCTCGTATCGCAGAGGTATGTAATTTTTTTTTTGGATCCTACTTGAGAAGCTCATAGTCAGATTGTTGTGATTCTGGTCCTGCGACTCGCGTTCGCCATCCCCAACAAGCTTCGAGATAAGAAGTTTGCCGAGGGAGACTTGCGATATGACCCAGAGGTAATCACGTACGAGGATATGACCGATAAGCAGAATTTGCATTTCAGATACCTGAGTATGTGTCCTTGACCGCATTGACCGCATTATAGACCGGCGCTGACATCTAGTGTAAGAAGGAACAGGAGATTAGTGGTTAATTTGTTAAAACAAGATGGAGAAGTTGTTGCGAGACCAAGTTGAGCAAAAGGAATGATGTAATGAGTTTCCCTCCCGAACGTTGGTTTGATACAATCGTATTGGCGTGCTGAAGCACCTCATTCAGATATCAACACATGTCCTCTCTGACAAAGCAATACGATCTGTGTCTCGGCCGGCGTTGAAGCAGAACTGTCCTCATTCTCAGCCTTCACATCCATGCTCTCACCCCGGTTCAAGCCGAGTGCGAGTATAAGCAGTCCACAACAGACCAGGAGTCAGAAGCCATCCATCATGAACTACAATGAGTAAATGAAATCCTCGTTCTTCAAATCAGTCAGATCGGCGAAAGCGTTCTCGTTTACATGAACATCCTTGACACCGTCCGCTGCACCAGCTGCAGCAGCAGCATCCGCCCTCATCTTTGCCCAGTTTCCAGAGTTTTCGAGAGAGTAGTCGACATGAGCGCCAGTCTTGCCGGAAGCAAGTCGCCGTTTGGCGTTCCGTTTGTTGAGGTAGATGAGGTAGAAAGTTTGGAGGATCACAACAACGAACATGATGCAGAGGACGGCGAGATTGCCTGTTCTGTCAGCGACGCACATGCCTTGATCTTGGACTCACCGATGAGACCAGTCTGGAAGACTGGGTCTTCAGACTCGAGGTAAAGTTGTGGTCCAACCATCTGTATATCAGCGTCGGCCAGAGGCGACGTCCTGGACGTGCTTACGTTTCCTGCACATAATCCGATAAAGAGCATGGCTGTAGTACAGGTCTTCTTAGTGTGCCCGGCGGTGTTTGCAAACCTGCTTGTCAGTACTGTTCAACGTATCACAACAGCTCGCAAGCACTCACGCCCAGGAGAAAAGAATCGGCGTCAATGGCTGGAATATCTGAAGGATGAAGTAGACGGCCATCAGCTCCTGGTTGTTGTCGGCCCGCGGGAGAGTGTATAGAGCGGCCGCGGCGGCGACGGGAAAGACAAGGACAGCAAGTAAAACCGGTGCTTTACGCTTGTATTGTTGCACAAAGAAGGCAGCACTACATCATCAGCGACCAGTTGTTTCTTAGTGTGACAAGGTACACACATCAAGTTGGCGATAATCCCGATAGCTCCAGGTATCATGTTGTACAAGATCGTTTGGAACGGGTCGAGACCGAAACCAGATAGAACAATAGGACCAAAGGCAGAGATGCCGCCTGACACAAGTGAAACACAGAACACCATGACGGCAAATCCCCATTGCTTGGGGTCAAGCAGACATTCTCGGACTTGAGCCCATTGAAAATTGGTATTTTGGGTACCGGTGTTGTTTAGGCGAATTCGCTCCAACGCGAGGTATTTTTGCTCGTCATTCAGGAAGCGAGCCGTCGTAATGTGGGACGGTAGGAGTAGGAATACAGGGATCAAGGAGATGAGACCGATGGATCCATTTACTGCTATATCAGCGATATTCTAGATAGACGAGGGAAGATGCGAAGGAGACAAGGAGAGCTGATGGAGCAGAGACAAGGATTGAGGTGAGCGATGACTCACCCAAGAAGATGTACTGATACACATAGAGAGCTCCGTTCGAAATGTGGCCTAGTCCCCACGCGATAAGAGAGCCTAGGATGAGGGCGATACCGTTGGCCGAGTACCACAAGTTGTTGCGGAGAGGTTGCTCCCGCCGCGTCCACCATCCAGATACCAAAATCATCATCCTGTAGGTCAGCACAAAGTGACATGGAATGAGTGGAGGTACTGACGTGGGAGCGATGGAAGCCTCGAAGGCTCCAAGGATGAAGCGGAAGGCGACGAGGCCTGGGAACGATTGGAACGCGGCGAGTATCATGCCTGGAGTTCAGCTCGAGATAGTTGTCTGTGAAATCGACTTACACGACGCGCTCCATCCAAAGAAGCAGAAGCAGATCCAATAGTTCACCTATGATGAGCATAGTTATAGAAGAGTGTACGGACATACCTTGAATCTGACTAGAGCGTATACCGATAAAGGCTGGAAGACCAGTTGAGCGATGTAGATGATGGTTGTCAACATGCTCTATACTGTCAGTACTGTACCATATCCAACCGACAATCCACTCACGTAGTCATTCCCAGTGAGATTCGCGTCCTCCCTGAACCCAAAGACGGCCGCGAAAGCGACTGAACTTTTGTCTTGCTGTTGGTTGAAGTAGATCAAAAAGATCAAGGGGAGCCTACAATTAGTCAGCTACAACCGACTGAAATAGTCAGGTACTTACAGATGGGCATCGATCCTATTTCTAATTTTACTGTTAAGCTCATCCGTAAGTTCCGGTCGAGGTCCATTGTATCGAGCAAGCCATTGACCTCCTAAATCTCCATCCTTGGGCGCGGTACTAGTGAGCAGCTTCCCAGCCTTGGTCCCAGCGTCTTCTACATTCTCTTGATTGTGGATGGATGTAGCTCGATCATTGTCCGTGACCAAGGTGTCTTCGCGGTCGAAATGCCGAACATCGTTCTTTTCTGATTTAGAGTCGACGTTGGTGGACATATTATAGACGTTGCGAAGAGGCATGTTCACGTATCGTACCGGCTCCCTTTATAATATCTCGTATTGCCAAGCTTCTCCGGTGCGTTGACCCGGACTTCCTCGATTTGGTCCATGGAGCCGTGACTCGCCTCGGAATGAAGGTAGGCCTTCATGTGGAGCGTTGATCCGCCGGTGGGATGGGGCCGATGAACGGTCGCAAGCCGGACCGCTGAGTTCCGTCTGGATGACTTGCCTGACAAGCGATAGTCATGGCTAATTTCGCGCTTGGATGGCTGCTTGGCATAGGAGGTGTATATGAGCGAAAGAGGAGTAGTAACAGGGAATGAGGCTTGACGCGCCGGCCCGCCGATGACGTGTCCGGCAATTCCCGGAATATCTTGGCATGCTTGCCACGGAAGAAAGTGACATTTCAGGGGGGAAAGGGATCCCAAGAACAATTGGGTTATGCTGGGCATGCTTGTGGCCTCGGAACCGGTCCGCTATCCATATACGCTGCTGCTTCAACCGATCCGCCACTCATATGCGCGGTTGCTTCGACTCGTCCGGGCCGAATCTGCGCCAGACACGTCCATCAGAACTCCCAGGAATAGGCCCTAAATCCAACCGCTCCGCTAATGGGTTGGACACGTAAATTCATTCAGAACGTACTGAAGCATACAAAACACGTCATACAAAACTTGCTATCTTACTGAAAAGACATATCCTCGAAATCGTCAATACTCTTTCGTACCATTCTGCCATTCTCTGCCATTCTTTACCACTTTGTGGGGTAATTCTCTGGTGCGATACCGAAGTATCCACTCTCCGGGAGTGGCTCCAACGAGCCAACCTGATTGTACATGTCCCAATCAAAGCCGCTTCGCTGAACTGTATTACCCCACCAGCTAAAGCTGACCCCCTTGCCCACCCCAAAACTGAAGACGAGCGTGACGATCAGACCGGAAATAGCGACTCCCACGTTGAGACCAGCGAACAAGAGATAGGCGTATTTACCCCACCATGCAGTGTATCGTCGCTTCAGGTAGTATTGGAAGAACCAAGCGATATAGATACCAAGCGTTGCGTACGACAAATTGTTGTTTCCAGCCCATGCAAGGGCGCCCGAGAGAGCGATTGCGGGATTGAGCGTTTGGAATAAACTTGTTGCTGGACTCCAGAAGAATTGGTCGAGCTTGGAGAACTTCTTTGCGTCGAGCTTGACAGAGAGAGATCGTCTTAACTTGGGTAGATATTTTTCGCCCCCGAGCCAGACTGCCGCCAGCAACGCTCCGATCAAGAAGCAATATGGGAGAACCGGGTAGAGGACGAACATATTGTTCGTGCCAAAAGCACCGAAAAAGATTGTGCTAGAGTAGACACTGTTTGCGTATTGACAGACCATGAAAGCCTCGTTATCCCATCGACAGAGAGTGGCGTCGTTGTTGAACCACTCCAGCATCAATTCGAGCATAATACAGTACACGAAACAATTGACCACAGTTGCCAGAATGTGGCCCCGGAAGACGGCGCGAGGCGGAAGTCGGGCGTAATGAGCGTACTTGAGGTCATGGGCAAAATTGCCAGCCATTTGCTCGAACGCACCACCCAGCATAACGATAACGAGTTGCGGCATGGGTTTTCCGGGGAACCAAAGACCGGGCAATAGCTGCCATATGACGTTGAGCTGGATACCGGTATTGGCGATACTTTCGATGATCACCCAGGGGATGGTAAGAACGGTTCCGATGACGGTGACTCCAATGATTGACCACCATGGTGTTTGGGTCGGCCAAGCTTCGCAAGCAATAATAGAGACGGCGAATCCAGTAGCGAAGATGATGCCGTACCACCACTCGGGTACATCCTTGTATCGCTTCATCAAACGGGTGTTTCCGTCGTCGAATCCGTAAAAGGTAGATCTGCGCTTAATTAAGTTGATGAACAATCCGTAGAAAGCCTTTTTGAGTGGCCTCCAGTATCTTATAAACACATATAGCACCGAGAAGGTGTAGTATACAAAGTTCGCGCCGGTCTTCATATCAGCAGACTGTCTAGGGGGTATATAACGAACTCACGACGTAAAGATTAGCAATAGCGTAATAAGGAGGACCATACTCCAAGTACGAATCGATATCGACAGTGTTATCGGGTTTCAGCACCCGGCTGACATTATATTGTTGCATTGTGTTATCGAATGATGAGTTCGAGTTGATCGGCATGAACGAAGCCCAGGACACGTTGCAATAGTAGAGGATGAGGATGATCAGACCACTGATGGCTCGCATAACATATTGTTGAAGCTGTCTAACGACGTCAGCTCCGGATTTCGGGTCTGTCGTAAAGCTGAACTCACGCGAAGAAGGGCGAGTTCATGGCATCTCGTCCAGATGTCACGGGATCGAATGACGAAATAGGGTTGAAACCAAGACCTCCATAAGCTCCAGTGACTATCGCCAAAGCCTTGTTCTGAGGTTATATCCAGCTCATCCAGCTAAAAAGTCGAAGAGCAATGAAGAATTGGTTGGGAATCCAGTAGTAGACTAAGAACACAGCGCCAGAAAGAACGAAAGCGGCGTATCGCGAGATCTTCCATCCGTTGATCTTTTCTCGACGGTTATCCGCAGCGACAAGGGTCCGATTGAGGGCCAAAGTGGGTAGCGACGACGGCCAGACAGCCTCGGTCGGGTACACAACTAATCGCCGAAGAATGCCGGCGAGACCCATACCGTACCCTTGATTCGCTAGAGCGAGAATAATACAGAATCCGAAAGTCGCCCATCGCTGGCCAAAGAAGATCGGAAGACGCATGACGAGTAGACCAGTGACTGACATGAGTGATGCACAGCTCAGAGAAAGCTACCCACAGTTCCCGATGGTTGAATTCCCCATGAAGATGATCGTAGCCAAGAGTTGTTCTTTCGATGTCCATGGTCCAGGGTTGATAGTGTATCGAACTCCGTTCCTCGAGAATCCCCAATCGGGCAGGATCCGAGCCAATCCTCGACCCATCGGCACGAGGAGTAACTGGACTACCGACCCGGGGATCGAGATACCAGGCTGTCTTGGGGAGAAGACTACATTGTCAGTACGACAACAGAGGGTAGAACGTACAAGTGTTGACACCGGTAACAATGATGACCCAGAAGAATCCCAGGAAATAAGCCCTGAACGTTTCGCAAGGTTCAGTCGGATCGTCGTATGGAAGAGTTACAGCTCGGACCTCGGCGTAGGGCGACCAGTTGTGGATGTATCCCGCGGCTCTTGAAGTCATGTACGCCCAATCGCCGTATTCGTATCCACAAGCTTCTGGGCCCTCCACCAGTAGCTTGATCTTTTCAAAGAAGACCGTATCAAAGTTGTAATCGTGGTCTGGAGCGTTGAGCCTATCTTGAAGTAGCTTAACCGCTTCATCCTGATGCATAGTCAAGACGGCGCGAGCGGTTAATTCAGGATCGGAACCAGGAGGTAGAGTTTCAGTTTGTCCGCCATGCTCCCCGGTGTACTCGTCCATGAATCGCGAGATCCATTCTTCTGGAACAGACCACTCTGATACCGTTTCGACTTTTTCGTCTTCTAGCTTATCTTTCGAGTCTATCTTGTCGTCTTCGAGCGGAGGAGAAGGCAAGTCTCGCTGGTCGACATGAGGTAGGATATCGAGCGGGTCCATCGCGCACAGTGTATATACGTAGGTTTCTTAGTCGCTCAACCAGTTATGTAGAGATGATAACGGCCGAGGAGTCGAGACCATGAGAACATCCATCGTGTGACGGGATATACATATATGTCCTGATAAGGCCCCACAGGCTGCCTCTCGGTTCTCGGAGAATGCCCCATGCGCGACCAAAGTGGGTAATGCCATTTCAGTAAACGCTAGTGACTTGGCGAGGCGAAAACGCCGTTCACATCTTCTTGTTCAAGGTAGAAAGTCAAGGCGGCTTTGTGCGGACTTCTATCTGCCCACTCGCCCTGAAGTGGAGCACCGATTACCCCCCACCCGGCCCTGAACGGCCGAGTGGCTTGTGGCTGGCAATTCCCCGGACTCCGGCGTCACTGTCGGTGTAAGCCGATAGCTTGTGTGCGCTATTTGGAGTTGCGGGAAAATGGCGGGAAAACATCTGTTACCGGTGGGAATGGGACACGGTCGAGGAGCAGCGAGCTGAAACGATAAATTACAGCATGGTGATCAAGTTAGGTAAAGGCACAATCATCGGAATGCGGTGTCTGATTCGCGTGATCCGCATATGACGCGGCGGATAACGCGAAGCGCAGTTCCCAACGCTCAAGACTTATTCTCGGTTGTTTGTTGAGAAGATTGAAGATGACGTGCAGAGCCACTGTACCTCCTTCCACCAGAACAACCCACATCGATTGCCGGGTAGAGTGGTGCGGTTAGGCAAAGGTCCCGACCACCGCCCGGTAAGAGGCTGGGATCCCCCACATAAAGCAAGTCTTCACTTGTTTTGGCAGCCTCTTCGCTCGACCCCATCGTTGAGTACACCAGATCGAGTCAGCTGGACCATTCAGTTATACTCATGTCGGGAAACGTTTGCTGGTACCAAAGATGCCTCTCCAGCGAGACCTGGAGTGTGAGACTTTTGGACACAGCTTGGTGCCTTGACCTCCCAATCATCGGCTGACACCCATCGTATTTGGTGGCTTGCCCGTTGACCTAGAACTGGTGGAAGGCAGCATCTTGTGAAGGGACAGTGGTGACAAGGGTCGCTGAGGAGGTAATGTATGGATAAGAAGATCTTACAGGCAGTCCAAAAGCAGGAGTAAGTGCCCATGCGGAGGCTGAAGGCATCATTGCGCTCGCCCTAGGCCGGCTCGTGTGGTCGAGCAAGTCGCATCCCGGTGATCCTGTCTATACGAACTAGGCTGACTCTAAATGTCGAGGGAGTATAGCAGATTTTTACCGTTGTGCTGGATCGCGGATCGACGCCCACTCCTGTACCGCGTTAGACAGCCTACAGTATAATCGCTGACACTGCCATGAATCAAGTGGCATCTTCATGACCAGCTGGTAACGTCCCGCTTCGATACCTACACCAGTTCAAGATCGTTGAAAGATTGCAGTGAAGCTGATTCATTCGACGGTATATATATCTCGGAGCTGAGGATGACATGAGCGCATGACCGCATAACTAAGGGATGACGACCGGATACGACAGCGTTCTATAGAATACCCCGGTCTCTCTACCTGCCAGCCTCAAACTCCTCCTTGACCCTCTGCTCAGCCTTTCTGACCTTCTCCGCAATAGCTTCAGGCGATGTCTCCTCCTTGTTTCTGAACTTGATAATCTTGTGAGTCTCGATGGCGTTTTGCGATTGACCAAGGTAGAAGTTGGATGCAAAGATGGAAGCGAGTAAGGTACCGAATGTGACAATCATGGCGGCCATGAAAAGCTTGTGCGTGGACTCGAGGTAGGCTAAGGGGTCAGTAGCAATCCCGAATGGGGAAGCGTGTACTTGCCCTGCTTGATAAGATCCCTCGGCTCGGTCTTGCGCGCAACAAGATGACTGCCAAAGATTGTGGCCCTTTCAGTCGCATTGTAAATGTGACCGACATACTTTTCGAGGTTGGCGGGTACCTCTCGATTCCACACGGTGGCAGAGATGGCGATCGAGATTGAACTACCTATAGAACTCCATAGATTGAGGACAGCGACGGCGATGGCCATATCTTGATGCGGAACCGAAGCTTGGACAGCAACATAAGATGCGGTGACGATGATTGCTCCGCCGATACCAGTAAAGACTTGCGAGCAGACGAGGATGGCCGTAGTCGGTCTGGTGGTCGAGAGGTATACAAGTGAGACACCGCTACATCGTCAGCCATGAAGTTACGATCAGAGCAATAGGCCTACAGGATTCTGATGCAGCATCCAATGATTTGCAAGACCTTGTAACGATGAGTGACTCGCTGTATCACACCGACAACAATCGCCAGACTGCACATGGCAACGGTGACGGTGTTCATGAAGAAAGTGTGATCACGTGTCTGGTGATCAATAACCGTCTCGACACTAGTAAATGATCACGTACACTCCAATCAGTAACTACCCAAGTCCATGACGAGAAGTAGGTGTCAACGAGATAGCTGGAGAAGAAGTAGAAGAAATCGATGAAGAGGCATGCGAACTGTATGTCAGTCGTAATCGACGTCTCTGGGGGATGCAGGGACGTGACTTACAAAAGTTTGATTCAAGACTCGCCTGGGCATGATGGGGTACTTGGCATAGAAACCGTCCCAGACCCCCCAAGAGATAAATAAGATACCTCCAATCACCAGCATGGCAATGAGTGAGGCTGAGAGTCAGCCTACTGTTGATCGTTCATCGTACTCACGATTGGTGTATCCTCCCTTTGCAGTTGTGTTGAGCGTCATTGGCGCCAGTAGCAAGACGAAGGCGAAACCCATGAGTAAAAATCCAAACCCATTGAGTCTAGACCAGTAGTGAAGGCAGCTCTGTAGGAAGGTCCTATTCTCTCTTTCGGAGACTTGACTGGCAAGGTACTGCCGTCGAGCGTAAGAGGATGAGGCGAGAGAGAGAGCACCTAGCCTCTTTGCCCGTCGATCACCGACCAAGAGTACAATCAGAGCAGGCGAGATGGCGAGTGGCAGTAGGATAACGAACATCCCGTACTGAGAGTCAGACAATGTTGATAATGAGCGACATAGATACTGACGCCCCATCGCCATCCATTCACGCTGTAGCCATTGATGCCACTCGTAATGAAACCTCCGACAAAGGCATTGACGACGTAGGGAAGATTGATCGCTCCGTTGACGAAAGCTCTCCATTGAAGAGAAGTGATATCGGCGATGATCAAGCTGTTCACTGATCGTCAGTGATGACCGATGATTGGGCAGGGGACTTGCGGAAAGTGATTCCAGAGTTCCCCAGGGTATAGATGAGTTGCCCAGCAACGAAGGTGGTAACGTTCTGGGCACCTGCGCACATGGCGTAGCCTACGGCGTACAGTGTGACAGCGAGCAAGAGAGTATGAGGTCGAGACCACATGTCGGCAATCTAAACTGTCAACATGACCACATCTGCGATGTGGGGCTTACCTTGGCGATGAACGGTTGAGAGACTCCATTCAAGACACCGTTAATGACTCCGATTGTTCCTATGATGGTATGCTCTCCAAATGAAGAGGTAGCGAAAGGAACGTCCGATCTATCAGCTGAGGTATGTCATGACAGGAACAGAAAACTTACAGTAGACGGTGGTACTTCGACTGAGCGAGTAGACGTATGCGATCAAACCAATAGATGCCCATAGAGCGTAGAGCCCAAGACCTTTACCAAAGACGAGATCTGCGGGTCAGATCCGGACCTAATATGGGCCAAAGACGTACATAGAGCTTCAATCCTGGTGACACCATCATCTTGCTCAATCTCGGGAGCTTTATAATCCCCTTGAGCCTCTGCGTCGGTATCTGGCTTATCGGTCTTCTCGACACTGTCCCGGTCACCATCGGCGTGGGATGCGGTCAATGATTGAGTACGGTCGAGACTGTAGAGCGTTGTTTGAGCTGGTGGTCGCGACATACTATTGTGGAATAGGGAAAGAAGTGAAAAGTTTCGTCGGAATCATCCTCTTATCAGATTGGGTCAAGAGACTCGGCCGACTAGCTGGAGTCACCCCTGCCAAGCATGTCGGTCCAACCTTCGAAGCAGCTTTCAAAGAAGGCAACGGACGTCGCCTGAATCAGACAAGAGGCTTCTCTCCGGGTTTACTTGGCGTATGGCGTTTTTGTAGCATGACGGCAGGCCATTATAGAGAACAAGTATCAGATAAAGAGAGAACAGCGTGGGAACAGTCAGGGCAGAATTCCTGCTCAGGGAAACGCTCGGGCCGTTGGTCCTGGCGATTCTCCGATTTTTGTGGAGTGCGCTACAAAGGCCAAATGGTGCAGGAATGTCAGGAACCTGTATAGGCGCTCGGCCCAGGGAAATACGCTCTAAAAGAGGAAGTCCCGTTAGCGCACGGCCGTGCTTCATCGGCGGACGGGTCTGGAGATCTCTAAATTGCCAAAAGTCGCAACTTTTAGCGCTTTTTGGCCCGATGTGGAGACAACAATTAAGATTTGCATTTACTTCGCCTCGAGAACGATCACGCTATCATCGGCCCCCTTATCCCCTTTGGCCATCTCTAGTCGGCCAATAGTTGTGTCTGGACCAAGATGAACATGGTCGGGCTTCTTGCCCTCGAAAATTTCGTCAATTTCCTCCAGAGACAAGCCTTTTGTCTCGACCCAATATCGTAGCTGAATGATCAGTGTTCGTTCGGAGCAGTTCGGAAGCTGACACTGACGATAAGGAAAAATGTCACGATGTTCCAGCTGGCGTTGATGATGTACATCCGCCAACCAATGTTGGCCAGGCCGATCGGCATTACGTAAATAAGAACAAGGCTACCCTGATTAGCCCCTCCCAACAACCCAAGGTCCAAGCTTACGCAGGGATAGCGTTGCAATACTGCTTTACTGTGTACCCATTAGCGCGGATGGCGTAGTTGAGAATCTCTGGTGGATACAAGGCCATACTGACAATCAGCTGTGTGCCAGAACATAGCCCCTGCGACTCACAGCGGTGTCCAGGCCATCGAGTAGGCGCCCTGAAACAGGAAAATACAAGCCACATTACCGTACACTAGCGATTGAGGCGCAGCGCTTGGGTTCTCAGAGTATTTCTTGGTCAATCCGCCAATAGTCATGAGGAAGACGGTCAAGATGAATTGTGCCGTCAAGGCTGTCGATTTGCGGCCCCAGCGTACCGCCAGCTGGGTCCCCCCGAGACAGCAAAGGAGACACCATGCATTGAGAACGACGTTCTATACGGTCTCAGCGGAAATTATGTGATGTGACTCACGGCTTTCAGTTGATCTTGAGGATTGGTGATTCCAGCCCCCGTCAGGAATGTCGATATGTAATAAGAAGCGATGATATTCCCAGCGATGCAGCTGAAAAGTCCCGGACTCGCACCAATTGCCAATCGCCTACGCGCTACTGGCGTCCTGATTAGCTCCCTGGGAGACATGGCTTTTGCTGCCACGGCTTGATCGGTCTGAAGAGCATCGATTATCCGAGCGAATTCAGAAACCACAACGGGGTTTTCCTTGTCACCTCTTGCGTTAACTCGAGCCAGTACAGTATGTGCGTCCTCGATCCGGCCTTGGGCGACAAGCCAGCGAGGCGACTCTGGGCTGGGAGTTTCAGTTCTGCCTCCCCGGGATACACAGCACGTACATGAAGGGGAGTACGATGATACAGAGAATAGCCCAGATCGCTTGGAAAAAGGAAGGAGCCCGCCAAGCCCAGGTCGAGTTCCAATGCCCGGTGCCGAGGGTGACTCCAGCTGCAATCAGAGCCCCAACACTGCACGTAATAAGCATGGACATGGACAATGAAGAGCGCATAACTCACTAGTAGAAGTTTTGCAATATGGCCACGCCCCATGGTCGCCATGTAGCTGAGAACGTCTCAGTAAGATAGACAGCAGCCGCTACTGCTGCTCCAGAGGCCCCCAACCCGAGAATGGCTCGTCCTACAACAAACATGGCAATGTTTTGGGCAGCGCCTTGGATTATAATGCCGACAATGGTGATTGAGGATCCGATAAAAATCGTCGGCCTCCTGCCCATCCTGTCCGTACACATACCTGCGACTGCGAGTCCCAGGATTCGTCCGATGTAAACAGAAGCAGTATTGAGACCTTTGGTCGCCGGAGTCAAGTTGAAGTATTCGGTGTATACAGGCAGTGCACTGTGTCGTCAAATCTGTCCACAGGATGCGCCTGTCATTGACTTACTTTAAACCGTTGAGCAGACTACCATCGAAACCATTCGTCTAGAAGATCTTAGTATAGCATGCTGTCGAGCAGTAAACAGACATACGGCACTTTCCACCATAGCGCAGAATAGTAGGAGGATAGCGATGATGGACGGCGATTCAGGCACTCTGGAAGGCAGCCATGTTCCTGACGGTATCTTGACAAGCATTTTATTCGATGTCGAAGGCGTTTGAGTCCAGACACCTTGTGCTGGACGTTGACTTTATATGCATGAGGGGCAGGCTAGTGTGATAAGCACTCGTTTGATTCCCCCACGCTCCACCGCCAATGACCGGTCAAGTGGGGATGCTCGGCATCGGACGTTGCCGAAACGAACGACTCGACAGCCGATAAGGGGTACGGCAAGAGACTTACATGATAAGGCTGTTCTTTCATCTGCGATACCCCACTGTGTTCAGAGCACGCTGAACCTCGCCGAAACTCCCTTCCGGCAATTACCAGGTCCGCATCTCGCAGCGGGGTTGTGTGGTGGGGGTTCAGTATCGAAAAGCCGCAGCATCGAGCGATAGACTCTGTTCTACATTCTAGCCTGAACCTACACTCAGCCTAGCAATGTCCACGACCACCACCGCTACACAGACACGATTGCAGTCCGCCGCCAGTCTAAGCTTGAGAGCAGAGCCCGCACAAAATGTCAAGGATCTCGTGACGCAGAACGGTACGTACTTTGTTCGCCAATTCAAAGAAACGACATTAAAGTGCTTCAGGCTACGCTGTCATTCCAGCAGTCTTGAGCAAACAGAAAGCATCAGACTACGCAGACCAAGCATACCAGTGGGTTGAGGGATTTGGTCTAGGCTTCAACCGTAGCGATCCTGCAACCCACACCGCTGATAAGCTCCACTACTTTGTGAAAGGTACATCTAGATAACCCATCAGCTAAGACCGCACTGCCTGACATGATAGGTGGCTTGACGAATCGCTACGGAGTAGCACACGAGCAGTGGATGTGGGACTTAAAGTCGGAACGGGCAATCGTCGATGTTTTTGCCCAGATTTGGGGTACAGACGAGCTGCTAGCATCCTTTGGTACGTGTAATCCAACGGAATTTAGGCCTGACTCACAGACGGATGCAATATTAGCATCCCGCTGAAAGACCGATCTGCAGATGACGAAGTTTTCAAGCCGTGGGCGCATGTCGACCAGTCTCCTCTGCAGAAGGAGCTGTACTGTGTGCAGGGTATCATGAATCTGCTGCCCAATGGCCCCAAAGACGGGGGTCTTATGGTGCTGAGAGGGTCATCAAAGCTCTACGCTGAGCTTTTCGACGCGTTCGATGATGTCAAACCGTCAGACGGGTGGAACATTATCGATAGACATGATCATACCCCCCAGCAAATCGACTGGCTACTCGCACATGGCTGCGTCTGGGAAAAGGTGTGTGCAGAACCCGGCGATCTCCTGCTATGGGACAGCGTGAGTCGTCCAACTTTTGATTAGCGTATGCTGTACTGACCTCCAGCGAACGGTTCACTATGGTGCGACACCCTCCGCCACTGCTGATCGCCTGGCCGTTTATTGTTGCTACAAACCTGCAGCTCTCGCCGATGACAAAGTCAAAGCAATCCGCAAGGATGCTTGGGATAGGAAACTCAACGCCTCGCATGATCCCATTTCGGCAATCGTCGGAAGAAGAGACGTACCCGAAAACCATGCCACGGCAATGACGGACATCCCGCTACAAGAGCCAGTCCTGTCATCTCTGGGAAGAAAACTTGTTGGAATCGATGCTTATTAGCTGTAGCGGGTCTCATCTCCAGTGCTTAGTGTATTCACGTGAATATTGAGGCGTGTTGAGGATGAAGAATGCTCCACGCTACATAGCTTCAATATCAACGACTTTCTCAAATTGCACCGGGGCTTCAAATTCCCGCTCCACCCATCCTGTCTTCTCGCCTGTCCACTCAAAGTAGGACAACCAGCCATCGTTCTGCCCAGCAACCAGGTAGTGATTACCAAATAGACCGACCCCCCGGAATTCCCTGCCACGTGTCGGCTGTACCACTGATTCACTTGTGATCGCTCCGTCAGACTCGACGTGGAAGAAAGCCACCGAGTCCATAGGGTGACCTTTGACGAATCGGCTAGTCGCGATCAACGTCGATGATGGCTGGTGGTAATTCAAGGCAGCCGCGAAAGTGTATGGCGCTTGTCTATTCTCGAGATCGATGCGTTCTCCAGGAAGGATATTATGCGTCGATACAAGCCGATCTCCCTGCAGAGATAAATCGTGATGCGAAACGAGACAACTCCGAGCATGAAGCGTGTACAGATGTTTACCTAAAATCAGCTGATTCGAAGGCACAGACTCACCATCTTGAGACAAAACTACCTGCCTGGGTCCATGACCGTTCAGCAAAGCTATATCGCCTGCGGGAGCCCATTTGAGGACGCCGTTCTCCCTTTGAACGGCCATCTTCCGGATACATCCTCCACCGGTGTCCACAATCCAGCATTGACCCTGGTCGGGAATGTCCAAAACCTGATGACACTTTGCGGGACCGCCCTTGGTCGGTGATAATTTAACATGATTGTCGTCGGCATCGGCGAAGGTTCCGTCAGGCCGAAGGGAGATCAGAGAGGCTGAACCAGCGGCAAACTGACTATCAGTCCCACGGGCACGCGATATTTGGTTGACTCACATTGACTGAGGCTAAGCCAGCGCCTCCCCCGATTACTGCGATATGACAGGGATTGTCCACCGCTGACACCTCACCCAATCTCACAGCATCACCTTCAGGCGAGATCCTATATACCCAGATCTTCCCCTCGACTCCAGTTATGCTGCCCCCTCCATCATCTACCTCGTGAGCAATGTAGTATATGTCGCGTAAACTTGGGTGTCGAGTAATCCACGATGCTCGAGGGATCGGAAGGTCCTTGACGAGGCGAAGTGAGGGGGGTGACGAAGAGGTCGGGGCTGCGAACTCCACCAAATGTGTAACGGGTGTGTACGTGCCGAGGATCAGATGCGAGGCCATGGATGCAGATGCGGAGCGCGACCAACATCGCCTCGAGACTTTCTCCATCCGGATATATGTATGGGAAGCTTAGCTCCCCCACTCCAGGGTTTCGGCTTTCCTCCGAAAATTGGACCATCCTGCAATGCCGCGAAGCGTCACACCAATCATCAAAAATGAACCGTCAACCGCGACACTGCATCGTTTTCCAAGCGTCGTATCTGCTCTGATCTCTCAACATTGTGAACCTTCCCAAAGCTGATGACGTATTATCATCCGACCGTCCGGGAAAGAGAAATCAGGTGAACTAGAGTCTAGACTTTTTGAGCGTCATGGAACCGAGGAGTCTGTCGCTTACCCTCTGCTGGAACGTCCTCTAGAGATTATGTAGGTGAGATGCAAAACACTGAATGCGACAAGGAAGTAGTAACTTGCTACATCAACATAGCGGCAATCAATGTGGCAGCACAGGCCATGCGATAGCGAGCCACGTGGCTGCACGGTGGAGGTTGAAATTTTCTTGAACTTCCAGAATTTCGGAAGGAAAAGTTATTTCGAGAGCCTTGGGGCCTGTCTGCAGACCTCGCTTGGAGAACGATGGCGACTTCACTCGCAATATGTACAGTAACTCGAAAAGACAGTCGACATTGACACCGACGATCAGTTGTACTTATATTGACGGCAACGCACGATCCTGGACCGGACCGCCGCTTTCCTATTGCGCGCACTCGTAATGTCAAACACGCCTAAAACGCTGGAAGAGGAGGACCGAGAGAAATCGCCGTCCGTTCAGGACTATCCTTATGGCGCGCATCCGCCTTCGGGGCCTCAACACTCGTACGGCAAAGGAGGGGTCGGTCTAACGCAACGACGTCTGACCGCTCGACATGTCACTTTCATTGGTTTTGGGGGAGGCATAGGAACGGGACTGTTTATCGGCACTGGTTCTGCACTTGCTAGTGCTGGACCCGCTGGACTACTGCTCGCATACATTGTGGTCGGGTCCATTTTGTGGTGTGTCATGGAGTGTCTCGGAGAGATGGCTACATATGTGAGTACCTGTTGATCATGTGATAGGCTTGTGGCAGGCTGTGTACATGCGCCCTGGATAGATCACTGATGGTGTGTAGGTCCCTCAAGCCGGTACATTCCCTCATTACGCTACCCGTTTCGTTGATCCCGCCTTGGGCTTCACTCTCGCCATTTCTTACGGATACTGTTATACCATCGCCATCGCCTCGGAGGTCTCAGCCGCTGCTGTCTTGGTGGTGAGTCAGCCACGTCTCCGGAAGGTCGGCAACTGATGTGCAGTCCTATTGGAGTGACATCACCCCCGCTGTCGTCATTACCATTGGTCTCGTTCTTATTTTTGTCATCAACATGTTGAACGTCAAGATGTGAGTTGTTTTCAGACGGCATCCGCTAACCAAAAGATTCGGCGAGTCTGAAGTAATCACTGCAAGCATCAAAATCTTGTGTTTCCTCGGTCTCATCTTCGTCAGTCTGATCATCACCCTCGGTGGTGCTCCGAACCACGATCGAATCGGCTTCCGATATTGGAGTAACCCAGGAGCCTGGACCGACTTTGCCGGTATCACCGGGTCAACAGGACATTTCCTTGGGTTTATCAGCGCGTTCATCAATGCCAGCTTCTCGTTTATCGGTGTAGAAACCGTGGGTGACTCTGTCTTTGATCGAACGCTCTAAGCTGATTTGCCAGGTCGTCATCGCTGCCGCCGAGACGCGCAATCCCCACCGCTCTATTCCAAAGGCCACAAAGCGAGTAACATACCGAATCTTGTTTTTTTATGTTCTTGGTTCCATATTGATTGGAATGATCGTTCCATATGATAACCCAGATCTCGTCTCGGGGTCCGGAAACGCCGACTCGAGTCCGTGGGTCATTGCTATCAAGGCAGCTGGAATTCCCGCATTGGACTCTATCGTTAACGTGCGTATAACTTGCCTGGCGGGTGAGCTCCACTGAAAGAACAGGCCTGCATCCTTGTATCTGCCTGGTCGGCTGGAAATTCATACTGTTATGTTGGAAGCAGAATCATCGTTGCTATGGCCGTGGACAAACAGCTACCTCAGGTAACCTTTTTCCACTTCTCAGATGCTCCAGTCAGCTGATTAGCAGTTCTTCTCAAAGGTCAATCGATGGGGTGTGCCATACTACGCCGTGCTCGTCTCCTTTGCCTTTGGTCCCCTCGCATACCTCAGTAAGTCCGAACTCATCACAAACGTCGTACATCGCTCACTTCTAGGTCTCGGATCTGGTGGGCCATCCCAGGCATTTGCCTGGATCCTCGCATTGTCAACAGTCGCTGGTCTTCTCGCATGGATGACTCTCTGTATCTGCTATCTCCGCTTCTACGCTGCATGTAAAGCGCAAGGTCTGGATCGAAACACGCTGCCTTTCAAGAGTAGGCTGCAACCATATGCCGGTTGGGTCGGAGCCATCGGAAGTTTGAGTACGTTTACCTTTGATGATGCGAAGAGTCTGCTTCTGACAAACAGTCATCACTCTGCTCTCGAGCTTTTCCGTCTTTCTCAAAGGCCAATGGTCAACGGCGGATTTCATCGCTGGCTACGTTGGTATTCCCATCTATGTCGTCCCATTCGTAGTCTGGAAGCTGGTTAAGCGAACTAAGGTGAGTTCATACCCCAAGGTCTGAGAACGTCGCGTACATCGGCTGACCAGACTAGTTCGTCCGAGCCTCCGAAATGGATCTGGTCTCCGGTACTCTTGATCCGTCAGAGATCGAGGAGGAGAAAAAGCCAAATACCTGGTGGGAGAAGTTTATAGACTGGCTCTTCTAGTCTCAAGGCTCCCTTGACATGTCTTCATAATCGAGATGCACCCTCGTCGCCCGTTTTCTACCTTCTTCATAGCTGACTACGATGTCTATATATCCAGACGTACTCGTATATCGACTTCGTTATGCTGCCGCTGCCTATTGGATACGCCGCTCGAGGACCCCCAGCCAGACGGCCGGTGTCGTGTCGCAAGCCAAGATAGTATCTAGAGTCATCCTCTTCTCGCATCGAGAGCTGACCTCTGAATGGCACATTTGGCTCCGAACGGATCTGGCCCTTGCACGTGATCAGGGTATTGCCGCACCGATTAGTGCACATTCGGCATGCAAGCCTCTCTTTCTCCGGCTTGACTCTGTTGCTAAGCCTCGTTGCAAAGGGTTTCATCGACTGACTGAAGCTATATATCGTCCGGCTGGATCGCTATCTGTGATCCCCGTCTTGTCATATTGGCAATGGGGCAACAAGCCCAGATCCCACTGAATTCCTCGCAGCGCTTCCCACCAGTCCCAGGGACCCAAATGCTCGCGCGCTGCCTCAGCGAGGGGACGCCCGGAGATACAGGAACTTCTTTGACTACACATTCGAGCAACACTAGGACCAATAACCGGATCAGAAATGCTCCAACTAGTCACCATCTACTCTCCGCAGGGTAGCCTACACTCGTCATGTGCCTGCTCAACCGCTCGCCCGCATCGAGCGTCAGGGAAGTAAGGGATCGGCCGGTATGACAGCTAGTACATGGTGTGCGATGCACAGGTAGCGACCACTGTGTTGCTAAATTTGGCTCATCTCGGTATCAGATTGGATCAAAATCGATGTGCCTGACGAAGCTTCAGGGCAATTCGTTAATCAGATAGAGGTTTGGTGCGTCTTCTGCTGGGCCAATCGGCCGACTCTTGAGGGAGCAAAGGGTATAAGAAGTTTCGAGTAGAGCTTTGTAGTCTCCAATACACACATCATGCCTGTAGCACCAAAACGTGGACCGTATGTTGATTTGCATCAGACACAAAGCTAATGGCAGTGAAGCCAAGCTATTTGGGCAAGTGACCGCCCTCACATGTTTCATTCTCATCGCCTCGGTCACATTTGTTCAATGGGCCAGATTGAGCACAAAAAAGAGGCCCGGAAAGTTTTTGGCAGTCGTGAGGTATCTCTCGTATTCAAGAATCCCGGTCTTGAACCTCGCCCTCTCCCACACAGCTGTAAGGCACTTTCCAGTGTAGCCAGTCGCTGATGTCAGGCAATGCTGTCCGTCTTCATTCCTCTCCTGATCTACCTCCTGACTGCGGATCAATATTATCGGGAGGGCAAATGGTCACCATTAGGCCTTCGAGCCGGTTATATCGCTGCTGGTCTCTTCCCGTTCATCTTTTCCTTTGGCAGCCGAATCAATCCATTCATCTGGATCGCGAGAATCCCTCATGAACGATGGATGATATACCACCAATGGGGCGCAAGGGCTATTTGTAAGTAATAAGGAGACGATCGGCCTGACTGGCTAGTCCTGTTCTCAATGATTCATACGGGAACGATGCTTCGGTCAAAATGGGACACGATAGGAGAGCTCTGGCATGAAGAGGCCGTCACGACGCGTTTTTTCACGAAAGACGCTCGATTGGCCAACGGCACCGTAGCCATCGTATTAATGGCTTGGATCGTCTTTTCCAGCTTTGCTAATTTCCGCAAGATGTATGTGCTTCGCCGGTCAATCAGCTGATTCGAAGATCCTACGAGTTTTTCGTGGTCCAGCATGTCGTGACCGTAATGGGCCTCCTCATTAGTCTGGTCGCGCATCTTCAGGTCGACCTGAAACAGGGCATCAAGTACTTCTACGCCAGTGCTGCTGTTTGGGGATTTTCTATCCTGGTTCGGATGTCGATCGCTCTGATATCGCTAGTCGGGATCGGCCGATTTAGAGGTGAAGCTACAATTAAGGAGCTTCCAGGCGGAGTTACACGGGTCGACATTCTAACAACTGGTCGGCATGCATGGCAGGCTGGTCAGCATGTCTACCTTCGTCTCACGATGCTGAACCCATTCGTAGGTCATGCCCAGTAGTAACAGGAATCACGCTGATGACAGCAATCACACCCATTCACCATCGCCTCCACTGCAAACCCAGACCATACGCATCATACTTTGTCGCTTCGTATCAAAACCCGAGACGGTATTACTCGAAAATTGGCGAAGCTGGCTGGAACCAGTGGGAGCACCGCGGTGTTGATCGAAGGTCCCTATGGGAGCATGGAGGAGAGGCTATCGTGTTTCGACGATGTTCTCCTCATCGCTGGCGGAGTCGGTGGGACCTTCGTTTGGCCTATAGCGGAGCAGCTTACTCGCATGAAAAAACCATTCCGTATGGTTTGGTCGGTCAAGTCACATGGTCCGTACCAGTCTAGCTACATTGAATAGTCTATTTACGTTGTACTGACAACCTTAGAGGCCTTAAATTGGTTTGACGACAGCGAAGTCGATACGACGGCTGTACAGGTGCACATAACCGACTATGGGTCCGATTCCAAGGGCCCTAATTCGCCGGGAGAAAAGGATGGAGACTCTGGCCTGGGAGATAAAGGAAAGTCTGTTAGCAAGGGTGCTATCCGGCAATATGGCCGTCCCGATGTACCTCGAATTGTGAGAGAATTTGGACGTGATGCTACCTCTCGGTCTCGGGTCGCAGTCATTGGTGAGTACAGTCTCATGTCTCTGACTTTTTCTGATACGACTAGCCTGTGGACCAGGCTCTCTGGTCACCGAGGTAGGGCAGGGATGTAGAGAGGTACAATGGAGTATAGCGACCGGGAGATACGAGTTGTCGGAGATGTGGCTACATCGCGAAACGTTCAGCTGGTGAGCTTGCCGCATACATGAATAGAATAAATATCTTCCATGATGATTTGTGTCTATCCTTTACGAATTCTACCCATATACCGAATCGTCAAAAAGAGTGACTAACCGTCACTCACTTCGAGATCGGCGATTGGGCGCTCGAACCTCCTGTCGACCCCCGCCGTCTTCGTGCCAGTACGAGATTTATTCGTGACATGTTGCATTTCCCCCACCCTGACTCCCTTGTACCGGTTCGTCCCAGTCGGCCTGGTGGTCGCTCGGACTCTTGGATCGGAGAAATTGAAAATTATAGTTGGGAGTGGAGCGTCGAATATGTCGGAAGCGCCGGAGAACACCGAGACTTTGATCGGAAAGACTAAAGTGGGGGTACAGTACAGATCATGACCCGCCGCAAGAAGAGAGGAGACGGATCTTAGGTGGATTATGTCAGGATTGTTCTATACTTCCACAACCATCGTGCAATTTCTCCACGGGAAAGTGGGGTAGGTAGCCTCGGGGCTCAGCATATAACCTCGAGGTCCAGCTGTTCATCTCGATTCCTGGCCATACTATAGTACCCATATACGAAATGGAGGAGCAACAGAATACTAGCTCAGCCATTCAACCGACGATGAAGCCCGGCATAGATTTGGCGATTGAGATACACCATCAGGAAGACGCCAGTGCCATACCGCTCGAGACGGCTGAGGAACGAGACGCCCGCATCGCCGGTCGGGCGACACTTCAGAATGCTTTACATGGTATTTCCAAAAACCGCTTGTTCGCCGAGGTCGATCAATTCTGTAAAGCCCACGATTTGGAAGAGCATCAAGGGATCTTCCGCAAGGGCGCGCTGCTCGCTCAGCGCCCAGATGATTGGGCTCTTCTTGATGAGCTCTCCGACGACGAGAAGGTGGCTGCTGGCTATGAGCGTAGTCACAAGTAAGTATCAAGTCAGCGGCCCCTGACAGCAGATGGCGCTTGACCAGAGGTCTATGGTGGGTTGTCGGTGTGTGTGCAATCGGTGCCGCTGTGCAGGGCTGGGATCAGACTGGTAGCAATGGTGCTAGTGGGTCGCGACTTTCGGGCTGCGCTGACGACAAGATCGCGGGTTTCCTGAAGAGTTTGGGATCAATCGGGGCCTCGGCGAGCCTGGTGGAGCGAGAGATCAGTGGCTCTTAGGGCTGGTCAATGCTATACCGTACCTATCTGCCCCTATTATGTGCGTTTTGAGTTCGGGACGAGCTGACTTGACAGAGGAACATGGTCAGCTGATCCGCTCAACCAATACTTTGGACGTCGTGGAGCGATATTTGTATCCGCCATCGGTGCGTCTGAACATTTGTCTCAAGTTGAGTTAGTTCTGATATTTAGTTCTGATCGCAACTCCGATCGCCATGGCGTTCACGCATACTTGGCAGGAACTACTCATTGTTCGAGTATTCTTTGGGTATGGAATCGGTCTCAAGGGCGCGACAGTCGCCATCTATTCGGCAGAGGTGGCTCCGACGGTCATTCGAGGTGCTCTGGTGATGGGATGGCAGCTCTGGACAACGGTCGGCATCGTTTTGGGATTCGGTAAGGTTTTAGATATCCATGGCTGATGCTCAGCTGCTAATGCGATTGTGAGAAACTCTGGAGCCATTACTTGGCGGCTTCAGATCGGCTCCAGCTTCATACCGGCCGTGCCTTTGGCCGTGCTCTGCTTTTTCGGACCGGAGTCACCTCGGTGGTACATGCGGAAGGGTCGAATGATAGAGGCGTTTGCATCGATGAGGAAGCTTCGGAATCATCCCATTCTAGCTTCGAGGGATCTTTACTACGCTTGGATCCAGTGGGAAGCGGAATTAAAGGCGAGTGAAGTGATGTAGTATACATGCTGATTGCATCCAGATTCACGGCGACAAATCAATGTGGAAACGATTTACCGAGCTTTTCACGATCCCTCGAAACAGGCGAGCCACTCTGGCTGCGGCAACACTTCACATGGGACAGAACTTATGTGGCATCAACAGTATGTCTAGCAACGCGAAAATGTTGAGCTTACATGCTAAGCGATCGCTTTTTATAGCTCGACAATCTTCGTGCAAGGCGGATCTACCGTCGAACAAGCTTTATACGCGTCGTTGGGGTTCGGTAGGTTTGCGATGCTCGGACACAAGCGCTCATCTTTAGGGCTTCTCAACTTCGTCTTCACATGGTATGTTCATTGTTCGGTATGGCAGCTGAGATTAGGCCCGCTGTTTTCACTATCGACACCTTTGGTCGGCGCGGTCTTAACCTGACCATGTTTCCAAACATGGCTTGGGCGCTGTTTGCAGCTGGTGAGCCAGCCCAGACCATCGCCTGTACTAACGTGAAGGTATGGCCTACTATATCGATGATACGACCGTTCGGACTGGAATTGTTGCCATGTAAGCGAGCAATACAGTTTCGGCCTGACTTCAGGTTCATTTACATATATACCATCTTCTACTCCGTTGGAGAGGGACCGATCGTTTTCACCTATTCCGCCGAGGTGTTTCCTCTTGCTCATCGAGAGCTCGGTCAGGCTTTCCCGTAATTCCGCACACTTCATTCCTCCGGCCTTCGTGACTGATACTGATAGCGTATCGCTGAACTATTTTACCAATTTCCTTTTGAGCTTGGCGGTATGTGTCTATACCAAACGTCTGGCTACACTGAAACCAGTTTCCGTTTCAGCTTCGCAGCATGGGTGGAGCCGGTACTTTTGGATTTTACACCGCAACGAACCTACTCGCCTTTTTCTTCACCTTCCTCTTCATGCGAGAGACGAAACAACTCTCACTTGAGGAACTGGATCAGGTGAGAGGATTGATGCCAAGTGAGCTGACGTTAAGGTCTTCTCGGTCCCGACGAGCACTTTCATTGGTTATCAAACCAAGACATGGATCCCGTGGTTTGTGAAGAGGTACCTGCTCTGGCAGAAAGGCGCCGTCCTTGAGCCTCTCTATTACCAGGAAAAGGCTATCAGGACTATGGCGGTCTGGCTTAGCTATCTCACCGTCGACATACCCCAAATAAAGCCTTTGCATACAGATAGCTAGTGATCAGAGGATTTTCACCACATGTCGGTTTTACCACATTTCACAGTATGTATTGATAAATCTCTTCGTCACTTCACAACGACTTTCGACTCGCTAGTCAGCAGTCTCTTCCGTGATTCCTTTCACTTCCTGATTGCTACCCATCATAATCTAGTCGTGATAGACCCCCGTGAAACCTGGCACAATCGTTTCACCCGCCTTGGCGAGGTACGACGTCGTTTTGGTTTGCTGCCACGTTTGCTTAAGCGTGGTGAATTCTGCTGAATCAGCCACTCAATTGAAATAGAAGAGACGTAATAACCCACCCCCCATTGTTGGGACAGGATGACCACCTCGCTCGAATTCGTTCTCAGTATAACCTTCCCTACGCAATACTGGGCTCTGGATAGTGTTGAGCCTCAAGTCGTTTTGAGGCCGGGCGAAATAAAGTAGACCGAGTCTGTCGACGTGTCGCTGATCTTTGGGG
>Ga0265780_10000718_pt1 | contig 50248 bp, 39 predicted proteins | sample P1T30metagenome_FD_192432 | JGI IMG/M metagenome (GOLD analysis project Ga0265780, IMG submission 192432) | Plant litter microbial communities from East Loma Ridge, Irvine, California - P1 T30 | ecosystem: Environmental > Terrestrial > Plant litter > Unclassified | place: USA: California... | reverse complement strand
ACAAGAACAAGGCCGCTCGCCACAAGAGCCGCCTGGCTGCTGCCCTGAAAGCCCTGTCGGCCTAATAGACCGGTTGGCGCGCGGCACACGCCGCGCTGGCAGTACAGTGGAAGAAAGACCCGCCCGACGCAAGTCCGGCGGGTTTTTCCGCTTTGTGCTCCTGGGTGTTTGCGGCTACGTGCGCATGAAGGGGCGTAAGGTGGGCTCTCGCGCCCACCTGCAAAAGCAATCCGAAGATCAGCTCCGCGCCGACGTCCACGCCAAACACCCCGCCACCCACGCCGAATTACTTACTACCCAGGCCCCGTGGCGGTAGAGCAGGGCAGTGCGGCGCTTGTCCCGCACATCCAGCGCCCACACGTCCCCCGACGGCGCCGACCACAGGATCCGCCCATCCACCGCCTCGATCCCGGCAAACACCTGGTTCGGCGTGGTGCCCGGCTTGAAGAACACCATCACCGTGTTCACGTTCGGCGGCGGCAGCGCCGCCACCGGCCCGCCTACCAGCACGGCCGCCGCCAGCAGCGCCGCGCCGGCCCTGCCGCCGGGCGCGCCGCCCTTGCCGCGCCCCAGCCGCCAGCCCAGCACCACGAACGCCACCCCGAACGCGAAGAACCACAACAGATCCCAGAACAGCACGTTCTCGCTGTCGAGACGGATACGGTGGATGCCCAGCAGCCAGTGCGACAGCACCCCGTCGAGGATGTGCCAGGCGCCGAAGCCGACCAGCGCCTTGGCCAGCAGCAGCCGGTCGCCGCCGGGCGCGGCCAGGCTGTGCCGCCCCTTCCACAGCTTCCACAGCCCGGCGAAGGCAATCACGTACATCAGCAGGTGGAAGAAACCGTCGGCCATGATCTGCAGCCGGATGTCCTGGAAGGGCGGGCGCGTGACCAGCGACAGCAGGTGGTGCCACTGCAGGATCTGGTGCAGCAGGATGCCGTCGAAGAAGCCGCCCAGGCCAAAGCCCAGCAGGAAGCCGGCCCAGCCGAGCGCGCGCAGCTGGGGAATGGCGAAAGCATCGGACTGGCGCACGCCCATGGCAGCTCCTGGCAAGTGAGAGGAAAAGAAAAACCTGGGGCCATGCTAGCGCGTTCGCGGGCTGCCGAGCGCCCGCCAGGCCGGGGCCGGGGAAGGCTGCTGGCTTGCTAAAGCTATAGCGCACAGTAAAATACTGGTGCATAATGTGAAACGCGCGTCTTATGTCTTATAGAAGAGTTGACGCGAAGCTCCAGGAGAGCTGGACGGCGGGGCAGGCCAGGACGTGGTGTCCATCGTGCGCTGTCCATTGCGCGCCAAGCGGAGTAGTATCGGCGCGTGGATGGCGTGCCGCCCGGCAGCGGGCGCAGACAGGCCTTACTTATATCAGTTAGACATTCGCGATACCGTCGCGAGAACCGAGGAAATAGTGCATGAGCAGTGATCCGACCATCATCTACACCCTGACCGACGAGGCGCCACTGCTGGCGACCCACGCCTTCCTGCCTGTCGTCAGCACCTTCACCAAGGCTGCGGGTATCCGCGTCGAGCAGGCCGATATCTCGGTCGCCGCCCGTATCCTGGCCCAGTTCCCGGAAGCCCTGAGCCCGGAACAACGCGTTCCCGACGTGCTCGCCGAGCTGGGCAAGAAGACCCTGGAAGCGGACGCGAACATCATCAAGCTGCCGAACATTTCCGCATCGGTGGGCCAGCTGGTTGCCGCGATCAAGGAACTGCAAGGCAAGGGCTACAACATCCCCGACTATCCGGCCGATCCGAAGACCGACGAAGAGAAAGCCATCAAGGCCAAGTACAGCAAGTGCACCGGTTCCGCCGTGAACCCGGTCCTGCGCGAAGGTAACTCCGACCGCCGCGCCCCGCGCGCCGTCAAGGAATACGCACGCAAGAACCCGCACTCGATGCAGCCATGGTCGCAAGCCTCGCGCACCCACGTCTCGCACATGACCCACGGCGACTTCTACCACGGCGAAAAGTCGATGACGGTGAGCGGCGCGCGTGAAGTCAAGATGGAACTGATCACCAAGAGCGGCCAGACGGTCGTCCTGAAACCGAAGGTCGCGCTGCAGGACGGCGAGATCATCGATTCGATGTTCATGAGCCGCAAGGCCCTGCTGGAATTCTACGAACAGCAGATCGAAGACGCCAAGGAAACCGGCATCCTGTTCTCGCTGCACGTGAAAGCCACGATGATGAAGGTCTCGCACCCGATCGTCTTCGGCCACGCGGTGCGCATGTTCTACAAGGACGCCTTCGCCAAGCACGGCGCGCTGTTCGACAGCCTGGGCATCAACGTCAACAACGGCATGGCCGACCTGTACAACAAGATCGCCGATTTGCCTGCTTCGCAGCGCGAAGAAATCGAGCGCGACCTGCACGCCTGCCAGGAACACCGTCCGGCGCTGGCCATGGTCGACTCGGCCAAGGGCATCACCAACTTCCATTCGCCGAACGACGTCATCGTCGACGCCTCGATGCCTGCGATGATCCGCGCCGGCGGCAAGATGTACGATGCGAATGGCCGCCTGAAGGAAGTCAAGGCCGTCATTCCGGAATCGACCTTCGCCCGTATCTACCAGGAGATCATCAACTTCTGCAAATGGCATGGCGCCTTCGATCCGAAGACCATGGGCACCGTCCCGAACGTCGGCCTGATGGCCCAGCAAGCCGAGGAATACGGCTCGCACGACAAGACCTTCGAAATCCAGGAAGACGGCGTGGCCAACATCACCGACCTCGCCACCGGCGAAGTGCTGATGAGCCAGAACGTCGAAACCGGCGACATCTGGCGCATGTGCCAGGTGAAGGACGCGCCGATCCGCGACTGGGTCAAGCTGGCGGTCACCCGCGCACGCAACTCGGGCATGCCGGCCGTGTTCTGGCTCGACCCCTACCGTCCGCACGAGAATGAACTGATCAAGAAGGTCAAGACCTACCTGAAGGATCACGACACGACCGGCCTGGACATCCAGATCATGTCGCAAGTGCGCGCCATGCGCTACACCCTGGAGCGCGTCAAGCGCGGCCTGGACACCATCTCGGTGACCGGCAACATCCTGCGCGACTACCTGACCGACCTGTTCCCGATCATGGAACTGGGCACCTCGGCCAAGATGCTGTCGATCGTCCCGCTGATGGCTGGCGGCGGCATGTACGAAACCGGCGCCGGCGGTTCGGCACCAAAACACGTCCAGCAGCTGACCGAAGAGAATCACCTGCGCTGGGATTCGCTGGGCGAGTTCCTGGCCCTGGCGGTGTCGCTGGAAGACCTGGGACTGAAGACCGGCAACGCCAAGGCCAAGGTCCTGTCGCAGACCCTGGACGCGGCCACCGGCAAGCTGCTGGACAACCGCAAGTCGCCTTCGCCGAAGACCGGCGAGCTCGACAACCGCGGCAGCCAGTTCTACCTGTCGCTGTACTGGGCCCAGGAACTGGCCGCGCAAACCGACGACGCCGACCTGGCCGCCTTCTTCGCGCCGCTGGCCAAGCGCCTGGCCGAGAACGAAGCCAAGATCGTTGCCGAGCTGCTGGAAGTGCAAGGCAAGCCGGCGGACATCGGCGGCTACTACAAGCTCGACGAAGCCAAGGTGACTGCCGTGATGCGTCCGAGCGCGACCTTCAATGCGGCGCTGGAAGCCGTTGCCTGATTGCGTTGATGGCGCGGCCTTGCCGCGTTGTGAGGTGAACATAAAACCCGCCAGATCAGCCTGATCTGGCGGGTTTTTTTATCGGCGGCGCTGACCGTACGCTGGGTACCCTGTGCGAATACGTTGCCGGCACACCCAAAAACGGGTTCAGCGACCAGGCTTCAACGCGGCGACCGGCACCTCGATGTATTCGCCGGGCATCAAGGGATGCGTCGCCAGCGAAAACGGTCCGATACTGCTGCGCACCAGGCGCAGCGTCGGCAAGCCCACGGCCGCCGTCATCCTGCGCACCTGCCGGTTCTTGCCTTCTTCCAGCGTGATCGCGATCCACCCGGTCGGCTTGTCCGCGCGCGCCCGGATCGGCGGGTTGCGCGGCCACAGCCATTCCGGCTCGGCAATCCGTACCGCGCGGCAGCGTTTTGTGATGAAATCGCCCAGGTCGATCGGCGCCTGCAGCCGAACCAGCGCGTCCGCATCGACCACGCCATCCACCTGCACCAGGTAGGTCTTGGCTTCCTTGTGGTCCGGGTGCGCAATCTTGTGCTGCAGCTTGCCGTCGTCGGTGAGCAGCATCAGGCCTTCGCTGTCGGCGTCCAGCCGGCCGGCCGGATAGATATGCGGAATATCGAGGTAATCCGCGAGCGACCGGCGGCCTTCCTGCGGACTGAACTGGCACAGGACCTGGAAGGGTTTATTGAAGAGAATCAGGGGCATGGAAGCGCTGGAAAGGTTGGAACTGCCGAGCGTGGCACATCGCACGAACCTGGTGCATAATGCAAGACGCCATCCTCTTGTAGAGGACCAAAGCCGGCATTGTAATGCAAGCGCAGTCGATGCCCGCCGCGCCACCGTTTCGGAGAACACGATGTACCAACATATCCAGCTGCCCGCAGACGGCCAGAAAATCACCGTCAATGCCGACTTGTCACTGAACGTACCGGTCAATCCGGTGATTCCGTTTATCGAAGGCGACGGCACCGGCGCCGATATCACCCCGGTGATGCGCAAGGTCGTCGATGCGGCCGTGGCCCGCGCCTATGGCGGCGCGCGCAAGATCAGCTGGATGGAAATCTATGCCGGCGAAAAAGCCACCCGCGTCTATGGCGCCGATACCTGGCTGCCCGAGGAAACCCTGGCTGTGCTGAAGGACTATGTGGTCTCGATCAAGGGCCCGCTGACCACGCCGGTCGGCGGGGGCATCCGTTCGCTGAATGTCGCGCTGCGCCAGGAACTCGATTTGTATGTCTGCCTGCGCCCGGTGCGCTATTTCGCCGGCGTGCCATCGCCCCTGAAACAGCCCGAGAAAACCGACATGGTGATCTTCCGCGAAAACTCGGAAGACATCTACGCCGGCATCGAATGGGCCGCGGGTTCGGACGGCGCGAAAAAGCTCATTGCCTTTCTCGCCAATGACATGGGCGTCAGCAAGATCCGCTTCCCGGAGACCTCGGGCCTGGGCATCAAGCCGGTCTCGCGCGAAGGCACCGAGCGCCTGGTGCGCAAGGCGATCCAGTACGCGATCGACAATGACGAGCCTTCGGTGACGATTGTCCACAAGGGCAATATCATGAAATACACCGAAGGCGGTTTCCGCGATTGGGCCTACGCGCTGGCGCAAGCCGAATTCGGCGCCGAGCTGATCGACGGCGGGCCATGGTGCAAGTTCAAGAACCCGAAGACCGGCCGCGACATCATGATCAAGGATTCGATCGCCGACGCTTTCCTCCAGCAGATCCTGCTGCGCCCGGCCGAATACAGCGTGATCGCCACCCTGAACCTGAATGGCGACTATATCTCGGACGCGCTCGCGGCCCAGGTCGGCGGCATCGGGATCGCACCCGGCGCGAATATGTCGGATTCGGTGGCGATGTTCGAGGCCACCCACGGCACCGCGCCCAAATACGCGGGCAAGGATTACGTGAATCCGGGTTCCCTGATCCTGTCGGCCGAAATGATGCTGCGCCATATGGGCTGGGTCGAGGCGGCGCGCCTGGTCATCGCCTCGATGGAAAAGGCGATCCTGTCGAAACGCGTGACCTACGATTTCGCGCGATTGATGGAAAATGCGAACCAGGTATCGTGCTCGGGATTCGGCGATGTGATGATCGAGCAGATGGGGTGATTGGCGGCCGTTCGCGCACCGCTTGCAGCCCCGTGACGATACGGGGCTTTTTATTTGCGCGGCCGGACCTATATACGGAGACGGGGAGGGAGCGCCGCCTGTCGGCGAGGAGCGAAAAAAAACCCCGCCGGGGCGGGGTTCTTCGCAGTGGCTTTCCACAGGGATGATTACATGCCCTGGATGTTGGAAGCTTGCTTGCCTTTAGGGCCTTGCGTGACTTCGAATTGGACTTTCTGACCTTCTTTGAGGGTCTTAAAACCGTTCATGTTGATCGCGGAGAAGTGTGCAAACAGATCCTCGCCGCCGTCATCTGGAGTGATGAAGCCAAAGCCTTTGGAATCATTGAACCACTTAACAGTACCAGTTGCCATAAAAGAACTTTCAAATAAAAACAAATCACACGAGCCATAAAAGCAAGAAGCTTCTTGCCCCCTCCTCAGCCTGCTCACTTCTTATCAACTAGTACATAAGTACAGGTCAATAGTTGCATTGTTGATGCACTAAAGTTGTAAGTCAAGCCCTTTAAGGCAACTGTTGCTAAAAACTTCACACAGCTATCAGATGCCCTCTTGAATTCTGCAAACGGAACGCCATCTGCGCTTTCAACGGAAAACAAGTAAGATGAAGGCGAGTCGAAGTGAGCAGAGTGAAGCGCTCCAGTCGAGTGATCTGATCTTTACGCTTTGCATCATCCTTGAAAGCATTAGAATACGCCCATGGCAACGAAGCACGATACCGAACAGCTGCTGGAGCGGCAGACGATTAAACCACCGCCCCTGTATCAGGTGGCGTTGCTGAATGACGACTACACCCCCATGGAATTTGTGGTGGCCATCATTCAGGAGTACTTCAACAAGGATCGCGAGACGGCGACGCAGATCATGCTTTCTGTGCACCGCCATGGTAAAGGCGTGTGTGGTGTGTTTTCCAAAGATATAGCGTGTACCAAAGTGGAGTTTGTCTTAACGCATGCGCGCAAGGCGGGGCATCCCCTGCAGTGCGTGATGGAGGAAGTATGATTGCGCAGGAACTTGAAGTATCCCTACACATGGCCTTTGTCGAAGCCCGACAGGCAAGGCACGAGTTCATTACCGTGGAGCACCTGCTGCTTGCGCTCCTCGACAATCCCTCGGCCGCTGAAGTCCTGCGTGCATGCGCGGTCAATATCGACGACCTGCGCAAGACCCTGACCAATTTCATCGGTGACAACACCCCGACCGTGCCTGGCACGGGCGAGGTCGACACCCAGCCGACGCTCGGCTTCCAGCGTGTGATCCAGCGCGCGATCATGCACGTGCAGTCGGCGTCGAACGGCAAGAAGGAAGTGACCGGTGCAAACGTACTGGTGGCGATCTTCGGCGAGAAGGATTCGCATGCTGTCTACTACCTGCACCAGCAGGGCGTGACCCGCCTCGACGTGGTCAACTTCATCTCGCACGGCGTGCGCAAGGACCAGCAGATCGACAGCCAGAAGGCGTCGGAAGGCGTGGAAGAGGCGCAAGTCGAAGGCGCGACGAAGGAGAGCCCGCTCGACCAGTTCACGCAGAACCTGAACAAGTCGGCTGCCGACGGCAAGATCGATCCGCTGATCGGGCGCGAGGAAGAAGTCGACCGCGTGATCCAGATCCTGTGCCGCCGCCGCAAGAACAATCCGCTGCTGGTCGGCGAGGCCGGTGTCGGCAAGACCGCCATCGCCGAAGGCCTGGCATGGCGCATCGTGCAGGAAGACGTGCCCGAGATCCTGCAGAACGCCGTCGTGTTCTCGCTCGACATGGGCGCGCTGCTGGCCGGCACCAAGTACCGCGGCGATTTCGAGCAGCGCCTGAAGGCGGTCCTGAAGCAGCTCAAGGAAACGCCGAACGGCATCCTGTTCATCGACGAGATCCACACGATCATCGGCGCCGGCTCGGCCTCGGGCGGTACGCTCGACGCATCGAACCTGCTGAAACCGGCATTGGCCAACGGCCAGCTGAAATGCATCGGCGCGACCACGTTCACGGAATTCCGCGGCGTGTTCGAGAAGGATCACGCCCTGAGCCGCCGCTTCCAGAAAGTCGACGTCAACGAGCCGTCGGTCGAGCAGACCGTGCAGATCCTGCGTGGCCTGAAATCGCGCTTCGAAGAGCACCACGGCGTGAAGTACTCGTCGTCGGCGCTGTCGACGGCGGCGGAACTGGCGGCGCGCTTCATCAACGACCGTCACCTGCCGGACAAGGCGATCGACGTCATCGATGAAGCGGGCGCGGCCCAGCGCATCCTGCCGAAGTCGAAGCAGAAGAAGACCATCGGTAAAACGGAGATCGAGGAAATCATCGCGAAGATCGCGCGGATTCCCCCGCAAACCGTCAACCAGGACGACCGCAGCAAGCTGCAGACGATCGACCGCGATTTGCGCAACGTCGTCTTCGGCCAGGACCCGGCCATCGATGCACTGGCCTCGGCCATCAAGATGGCGCGTGCCGGCCTCGGCAAGCAGGACAAGCCGATCGGTTCCTTCCTGTTCTCCGGTCCGACCGGCGTCGGCAAGACCGAGGTGGCCAAGCAGCTCGCCTTTATCCTGGGCATCGAGCTGATCCGCTTCGACATGTCGGAGTACATGGAGCGCCACGCGGTGTCGCGCCTGATCGGTGCGCCGCCGGGCTATGTCGGCTTCGACCAGGGCGGTTTGCTGACCGAAGCGATTACCAAGAAGCCGCACGCGGTGCTGCTGCTGGACGAGATTGAAAAAGCCCACCCGGACATTTTCAATATCCTGCTGCAGGTGATGGACCATGGCACGCTGACCGACAACAACGGACGCAAGGCCGACTTCCGCAACGTGATCATCATCATGACCACGAACGCGGGCGCCGAAAGCCTGACCAAGCGCTCGGTGGGCTTCGTGGATTCGAAGGCGGCAGGCGACGAGATGGCCGACATCAAGCGCATGTTCACGCCGGAGTTCCGCAACCGCCTGGATTCGATCATCAGCTTCCGCGCGCTGGACGAGGACATCATCCTGCGCGTCGTGGACAAGTTCCTGATGCAGCTGGAAGAGCAGCTGCACGAGAAGAAGGTGGAAGCCATCTTCACCGAGAAGCTGCGCAAGTTCCTCAGTGCCAAAGGCTTCGATCCGCAGATGGGTGCCCGTCCGATGTCGCGCCTGATCCAGGACATGATCCGCAAGGCGCTGGCCGACGAGTTGCTGTTCGGCCGCCTGGTCAACGGCGGCCGCGTGACGGTGGACCTGAACGAAAAGGACGATGTGGTCCTCGAGTTCCCGGAAGGCGACGCACTGCCGCCACCGGCGCCAGCCGAGACGGTCGAGATCGAGTAATTGGTATGAACTGAGCGAGATGAACTGAGCTCGATTGCTTCACAAGAAACCGCGCCGTGTGCGCGGTTTTTTTACGCCTGCAAGGTCGATGCGTATCCCGTAGAGTGGGCCGGGCCACGCAAGGCACTCCGTGCCAACGCGGACGTATGCGCCGCGTTAGCCCCGTCGATCGCGGCGAACGATGCGATTCGATGAAGCATCCCACAGCATCTCCTTAGCGTCCCCAATGAAGGCAACGCCGCGGCGCGAATTCGCGCTGCCAGCGATACCAGGCAAGCACGTGCCCGCGGGGGCACAGCGTGCCCACCGTAGGGTCGCGGCTGCAGGCCGGCTTTCCAGGTTGCAGGCCGATTTTTTTGCCTGTATGCACGCCAACTCATCCATTCCCTGTGGCAAACTCATTTTCTTTGCTAACTTGCCACCACACGCATGAACCTGTCCCGCACCATCCTCGCCATGTCCCTGGCGCTTGTCGGCAGCCAGGCTGCCGCCGCCGACCCTTATTTCCGCTACCCTGCCGTACGCGGCGACACGGTGGTCTTCACCGCCGAGGGCGACCTCTGGCGCACCACCACCGCTGGCGGCAAGGCCACGCGCCTGACCACCCACCCGTCCGCCGAAACCCACGCCGCCATCTCGCACGACGGCAAGTTCATCGCCTTTGCCGCCTCCTACGAGGGCGCGCAGGAAGCCTACGTGATGCCGATCGAGGGCGGCCTGCCGAAGCGCGTCACCTTCGAGAACGGCGGCGTGACAGTACTCGGCTGGACGAAGCAGGGCGAAGTCCTGGTCAGCACCGAGAATTCGACCGGTCCCTCGAAGCACCGCGTGGTCGCCGCGCTCGACCCGGTGACGCTGGCGCGGCGCGTGCTGCCGCTGGCCGACGCCAACGACGCCGTGCTGAGCGACGACGGCAAGACCGTCTGGTTCACGCGCATGGGCCTGGCCATGACCAACGACAACGTCAAGTCCTACCGCGGCGGCGCCACTGCCCAGCTGTGGCGGTATGAACTCGGCGGCAAGGGCGAAGCCCGGCAGCTGTTCAAGGGCGGCCTTGAGAACAACCGCCGCGCCATGCTCTGGCAGGGCCGCCTTTACTTCATCAGCGACGCCGGCGGCGCCGACAACCTGTGGAGCGCGAACCCGGACGGCTCCGACCGCCGTCAACTCACCCAGCACAAGGAGTGGGACGTGCGCAGCGCCGCGCTGGGCGACGGCCGCATCGCCTACCAGCTGGGCGCCGACCTGCACCTGTTCGACATCGCCAGCGGCCAGGACAGCCGGCTGAACGCCAGCCTGCTGTCGGACTTCGACCAGCAGCGCATGCGCCGCGTGAAGTCGCCGCTGGACGCGCTGACCAGCATCGAGCCGGCCACCAAGGCCGAGCGCATCGTGATCACCGCGCGCGGCCGCGTGACGATTGCCGGCACCGGTAGCCAGCGCCGCGTGGAAATCGCCGTGCCCGACGGCGCGCGCGCCCGCAGCGCCGTCTTCAGCCACGACGACAAGTGGGTCTATGCCATCGTCGACACCAGCGGCGAAAACGAAATCTGGCGCTATGCGGCCGATGGTTCCGGCAGCGGCGAGCGCCTGACCACGGATGGCGCCTCGCACCGCGCCAACCTGTATCCTTCGCCCGACGGCAAGTGGCTGGCCCACACCGACAAGAAGGGCCGCACCTGGCTGCTGGACCTCGACAAGAAAACCAACGTCATCATCGACGACGCCGGCAAGGCCGGCACCGACCGGCCCGACCAGGTGGTGTGGTCGCCCGACAGCCGCAACCTGGCCTTCGTGCGCGCCGGCAGCAGCGAGCAGCGCAACCAGATCGGCATGTTCAACCTGGCCGGCAAGCAGACCGCCTTCGTCACCACCGACCGCTACGAGTCGAACTCGCCGGTGTTCTCCCCGGACGGCAAATGGTTGTACTTCCTCTCGGCGCGCAACTTCAACCTGGGTAACGCCTCGCCCTGGGGCGACCGCAACATGGGCCCGGTGTTCGACAAGCGCGTCGGCGTGTATGCGCTGGCGCTGCAGCCGGGGAACCGCTTCCCGTTCAAGCCGGAAGACGAGTTGACCAAGCCGGAAGACAAGTCGCCGGAAGCGGCGGCCCGCGAAGCGATCAAGGCGCCGGACGACCGTGATGGCGACAAGAGCGCCGCCGTGGCCGCTGCCGCCGCGGCCGCCACCGCGACCGCGAAGACCGCAGCCGCCGACAAGCCGAAGGCGCCGACCCCGGCCATCGTCTACGCCGGCCTGCGCGAGCGCCTGTTCGAAGTGCCGGTCGAATCGGGCGAGTACCGCGCGCTGGCGCTGGACGACAAGCGCCTGTACCTGCTCGACGTCCCCGAAGCCGGCAAGGGCGCCCTGAAGACCCTGGAAATCGCGCGCAGCACGCCGAAGCTGGAAACCTTCGCGCCGAACGTGCGCGAGTTCGGCCTGACGACCGACCGCAAGCACGTGTTCTACCGCACGAACGCCAAGGGCACGCCGGGCGACATGCTGATCGTCGACGCCGGCGCCAAGGCCCCGGCCGACCTGAGCAAGGCAAAAGTAAAAGTCGATGACTGGGCGGTGAGCTCGAACCCGCGCATGGAATGGGTGCAGATGTTCAACGACGCCTGGCGCATGCACCGCGATTTCCTGTACGACGCCAACATGCGCGGCATCGACTGGAACACCGTGCGCACGCGCTACGCGCCGCTGGTCGAACGCGTGACCGACCGCGCCGAACTCGACGACGTGCTCGGCATGATGGTCGGCGAAGTCGGCGCGCTGCACTCGCAGATCCGCCCCGGCGATGTGCGCCGCGCCGCCGCCGAGGGCACGCCGTCCAGCCTGGGCGCGGTGCTGACGCGCACCGCCGAAGGCTACCGCGTCGACCGCGTCTACCGCAGCGAACCCGAGCTACCGTCGGAAGCCGGGCCGCTCTCGGCGCCGGACGTCGACGTCAAGGAAGGCGACATCATCCTGGCCGTGAACGGCAAGTCGCTGGTGCAGGCGCGCGACATCGCCGACTTGCTGCTGGACCAGGCCGACAAGCAGGTCCTGCTGCAGGTGAAGCGCCCGGGCGGCAAGCCGCGCGCGCTGATCGTGACGCCGGTCTCGATGGCGAAGCACGCCAGCCTGCGCTACGCCGACTGGGAGCAGGGCCGCGCCGAGCAGACCGACGCCGCCTCGCAGGGCAAGATCGGCTACCTGCACCTGCGCGCGATGGTGGCGCGCGACATCAACGCCTTTGCGCGCGACTTCTACGCCAACATCAACAAGGAAGGCCTGGTCATCGACGTGCGCCGCAACAACGGCGGCAACATCGACAGCTGGATCATCGAAAAACTGCTGCGCCGCTCCTGGGCCTTCTGGGCTTCGAACGGCAAGCAGCCGCAGTCGAACATGCAAAACACCTTCCGCGGCCACCTGGTGGTGCTGGTCGACGAGCTGACCTATTCCGACGGCGAGACCTTCGCCGCCGGCGTCAAGGCCTTGAAGCTCGGCCCCCTGGTCGGCAAGCGCACCGCCGGCGCCGGCGTGTGGCTGAGCGACGGCAACGGCCTGGCGGACAACGGCATGGCGCGCGTGGCCGAGTTCGGGCAGTTCTCGAGCACCGGCGAGTGGCTGATCGAAGGCGTGGGCGTGGCGCCGGATGTCGAAGTCGACAACCTGCCGCACGAGACCTTCGAGGGCCGCGACCGCCAGCTGGAAGTGGCGATCGGGCTGCTGCAGAAGAAGATGCAGGAGCAGCCGGTCACGCCGTGGAAGCCGGCGGCGATTCCGGCGTTGAAGCGGGAGTGATGTGTATGCGCGGCGTCCCGGCGGCGCCGCGTGCGTGCATTGACGTCGAAGTTGTAAAAAAACCTCACATTTTTTCACAAGCGCGTAGGTGGGTTCTCGAACCCACCGCTCCGACGCTCGGCACACCGGCAATCTCACCAACATTCACAGCTGTGTCACATTAAATTTCTATACTGCAAGAATTCCTTCACTTCACTCCACTGTGATGCGACTTGCAAAGCTCCACACCGGCACCAAGATCCTCGGCTCCTTCGCCATCGTTTCCCTCGTCATCGTCGTCATCGCCCTGGTTGCTCTGTGGCGCATGCAAGCAGCCGACGCCCTCACCGCCGACCTGGTCGAGGACAAGCTCGCCAAGCAGCAGCTGGTGTCCGACCTGCTCGGCCTCGAACGCCTGAACGGCTCGCGCGCCATCGCCATCGCGCGCAGCGACAGCCTGGAACTGGCCGACTATTTCCAGGCCCAGCTGGCCGATGGCCGCAAGGGCATTGCCGCCATCGCCGCCAGGCTGGCCAGGCTGCCCGCCAGCGAAAAAGAAGCCGCCCTGAACAAGGCCGCCGCCCAGCACGGCAAGACCCTGGCCAGTGCCCAGGCCGACCTGTTCCGCGCCAAGGACCTCGGCCAGACGAATATCGTCGAAGAGACCATCCGGGCGCGCTGGGAGCCGGCCTACAAGGCGCACACCGGCGCGCTCGAAGCCTTGCTGGCCCATGAGACGAACGAGGCGCACCGCCTGGCCGACGCATCGGCCGCCAGCTCCGCCTTCAGCAAGGGCCTGCTGCTGGCGCTCGGCGCCGCGGCGCTGGCCATTGGCGCGCTGCTGGCCTGGCTCCTGACGCGCAACATCGTCGGCCCGCTGCAGCAGGCCGTGGCGCTGGCCGAGCAGGTGGCGCAGGGCGACCTGCGTCCGACCATCGGCCACACCCGCAGCGACGAGATCGGGCGCCTGTTCGACGCGCTGAACGGCATGACCGGCGCCGTCTCCAGCACCGTGGCGCAGGTGCTGCAAGGCGCCCATGCGATCGATGCCGCATCCGGCGAGATCGCCGCCGGCAACCACGACCTGTCGCAGCGCACCGAGCGCCAGGCGTCCTCGCTGCGCCGGACCGTGGGCGCGATGGAGGCGCTGACCGGGGCGATCGCCGAGAACAACGCCAGCGCCCAGCATGCGAATGCGCTGGCCCAGACGGCGTCGAACGTGGCGGGCGAGGGCGCGGCGGCGGTCGAACAGCTGGTGCTGCGCATGGGCGCCATCAAGGCCTCGGCCGCGCGCATCGTCGACATCACCGGCATGATCGACAGCATCGCCTTCCAGACGAATATCCTGGCCCTGAATGCGGCGGTGGAAGCGGCGCGCGCCGGCGAGCAGGGGCGCGGTTTTGCGGTGGTGGCCTCCGAGGTGCGTAGCCTGGCCCAGCGCTCGGCCCAGGCGGCCAAGGAAATCAAGGCCCTGATCGGCACCTCGAGCGCGGAAATCGCGTCCGGCACCGGCATCGCGAGTGCGGCCGGCGCCACCATGCGCGCCGTGCTCGGCCACGTGCGCGAGGTGGCCGCGATCCTGGCCGCCATCGACAGCGCCAGCGCCAGCCAGGCCGGCGGCGTGGTCCAGGTAGGAACAGCGATCGCTGAGATGGATGTGGCGACCCAGCAGAATGCGGCGATGGTCGAGGAAGCGGCGGCCGCCGCCGAGGCGATGCGCGAGCAGGCGGCGGAACTCGCGCGCCTGGTCGGTACCTTCAAACTGCGCGGCGAAGGGGACGACGATGCAGCGGCAGCCGGCGCTACGGCCGCCCCTGGGCCGCGGCTCGCGTTGGCCGCCTGAGCGGCCCGGCGGCCTGGCGGCCGACTACACCGCCGCCAGCGCGCGCTGCAAGTCGGCGCGCTGGTCGTCGAGGTGCTCGATGCCGACCGACAGGCGGATCAGGCTGTCGCCGATCCCCAGTTCCGCCCGCTGCGCCGGCGGAATCGTCGCATGCGTCATCAGGGCCGGATGCTCGATCAGGCTCTCGACGCCGCCCAGGCTCTCGGCCAGGGTGAACACGCGGCAGGTTTCCAGGAAGCGGCGCGCGCCCGCCAAATCGGTATCGAGCTCGATCGAGATAATGCCGCCGAACGCATCCATCTGGCGCCGCGCCAGCGCATGCTGCGGGTGCGATTCCAGCCCGGGGTAGTGCACCTTGCGCACTTTCGGCTCGCGCTCCAGCCACTGGGCCAGCGTCAGCGCGTTCGCGCTGCTGCGCTCAACGCGCAGCGCCAGGGTCTTGATCCCGCGTAGCACCAGGAAGCTGTCGAACGGGCCCTGGATCGCGCCCACCGCATTCTGGATGAAGCCCAGCCCTTCGCGCAGTTCGGTGTGGTGCGCGGCGTTGCCAACCACCGCCACGCCGCCGATCACGTCCGAGTGGCCGTTCATGTACTTGGTGGTCGAGTGCACCACGATGTCGATGCCCAGCTCCAGCGGACGCTGGTTGATCGGGCTGGCGAAGGTGTTGTCGCACACGCTGATGATGCCGCGCGCGCGGCACAGGCCCGCGATGGCTTCCAGGTCGGCCAGCTTCAGCATCGGATTGGTCGGCGTCTCGACCCAGACCATCTTCGTTTCCGGCGTCAGCGCGGCCGCCAGCGCGTCGGGATCGGCCAGGTTCACATAGCTGAAGGTATGGCCCGCGCTCTTGCGGCGCACGCGCTCGAACAGGCGGTAGGTGCCGCCGTACATGTCGTCGCCGGCCACGATGTGCGAGCCGGCCGGCAGCAGTTCCAGCACCGCCGAAATGGCGGCCAGGCCGGAGGCGAAGGCAAAGGCGGCGCCGCCGCTTTCGATGTCGGCCACGCAGCGCTCCAGCGCCCAGCGCGTGGGATTGTGCGAGCGGCCATAGTCCAGGCCCTTGTGCACGCCCGGGCTCTCCTGCACGAAGGTCGAGGTGGCGAAGATCGGCGGCATCACGGCGCCGGTGCTGGGGTCGGGCGACTGGCCGCCGTGGATGACGCGGGTGGCGAGGTGCTGGTTGTTGTTGGTGTCGGTCACGATAAGGTCCTGCGCAGATGGTTGAGAAGGTCGAAGCGGGTGATCAGGCCATAGAATTTGTCGCCGTCCGCAATCACGGCGGTCAGGCCGCGGTCGAGGATATCGCGCAGCTGGGCCATGCCGCTCGAGGGCTTCAGGGTTTGCAGCTGCGCGGTCATCGTTTCCGATACCGGCGACTTGAAGCGGCTCGGGTCGTCGATCACGTGCAGCAGCAGGTCGGACTCGTCGATGATGCCGGCCAGGCGGCCGTTCTCGATGACCGGCAGCTGGGCCAGGTCGCTGCTGCGCATGCGGTTGAAGGCGGTCAGCAGGGTGTCGGTCGGCGCCACGGTCACCACTTCGCCGGCGTCGAAGCGGCGCCCGATCAGGTCGCGCAAATCGCCCAGTTTCGGGCGCTGCAGCAGGCCCTGGTCGACCATCCAGCCATCGCTGTAGACCTTGGTGAGATAGCGGGTGCCGGTGTCGCAGACAAAGGTGACGACGCGCTTGGGCGTGGTCTGTTCGCGGCAGTAGCGCAGGGCGGCGGCGAGCAGGGTGCCGGTGGACGACCCGGCCAGGATGCCTTCGTGCTGCAGCAGGGCGCGCGCGGTGTGGAAGCTTTCCTCGTCGCTGATCGAATACGCGCTTTTCACGCGCGACAAGTCGGCGATGCCGGGAATGAAGTCTTCGCCGATGCCCTCGACCGCCCACGAGCCGGCGTCGGTCGACAGGTGCCCGGTCTGCACGTACTCGGTGAGGATCGAACCCTGCGGGTCGGCCAGTACGAATTCCAGGTTCGGCTGGGCGTTCCTGAAATAGTTCGACAGCCCGGTGAGCGTGCCCGAGGAGCCGACGCCGACCACGATCGCGTCGACCTGGTGCCCCATCTGCTCCCAGATTTCCGGGCCAGTGGTGGTTTCGTGGGCGCGCGGGTTGGCGGGGTTGTTGAACTGGTCGGCGAACCAGGCGCCGGGAATCGACTGCGCCAGGCGCGCCGCCACGTCCTGATAGTACTCGGGGTGGCCCTTGCCGACGTCCGAACGGGTCAGGTGGATCTCGGCGCCCAGGGCCTTGAGATGCAGCACCTTTTCGGCGGCCATCTTGTCGGGCACCACCAGCACCACGCGGTAACCCTTGATGCGCGCCACCAGCGCCAGGCCCAGGCCGGTATTCCCGGCGGTGGCTTCGACCACGGTGCCGCCCGGCTGCAGCAGGCCGGCGGCCTCGGCGGCTTCGATCATGGCCACGCCGATGCGGTCCTTGATCGAGCCGCCGGGATTTTGTGATTCGAGCTTGAGGAAGAGCTGGCAGGGGCCGGTGTCCATGCGCGTGACGGGTACGAGGGGAGTGTTGCCGATCAGCGAGAAGATCGCTGCCTGGGACAGGTGTTCCGATTCGCGTTGCATGTTGTCTCCAATGTGGCGCTTCGTGGGCGCCGTGAACGCAGGAAAGAGGGCGTGGATGGGCCCCGGTCGTGAAGAACAAGACATCTTACGGCGATCCGCCGACGCTTGTTTGAACTGGCGCGAACTGCGAACGGGATGATCCGCAGCGGGTCGAGGGCTGTTACGATAACATGTCTAGTCATGTTTTTTTAATAAGATAAACGTATAGCGGTAGCCGGTTTTTGCACGTGGGCTAGGGGACATGTTTGCGGGCGAAACGGGCTGCGTGGGCGCAATCGTCCTACCCGATCAGCATGTGATTTTGGTAACTTATATTGCTTTCGGGTGCTATACTTCTCCATCATTTTTCCAGGACAACGACGCCATGCGCCTCAAGCACATTCTCTCCATCATCACAGCCGCGGCGCTGCTGGCGCTGTCCGCCTGCGGCGGGCATGGCGTCGAACTCGGCGCCTTCACGGTGGCGAGCAAGGTCGAAGGCGATGCGCCGTTCGACCTGACGCCGCCGAGCTCGAAAAGCCCCGGCGCCTTTACCTTCACGAGCAGCAATCCGCAAGTGGCCACCATCGCCGGCAAGACCGTCACCGTACACCTGGCCGGCACCACCACCATCACGGCGTCGCAGCCCGAGGTCGGCAGCTACAACGCCACTTCCACCAGCACCGTGTTCACCGTGACCGAACGCGTCTGCGAAGCGCCGTCGGTGCGCGTGAACGGGCAATGCGTGGCGCCGGCCAGCACCGCGGGTTTCGTTACCGTTGGCGAAACCGTCTGGATGCCGGCCGAGAATTTGTTCACCTGGGCCAAGGCCGATGCCTACTGCAAAGGCACGGCGATACAGGGCAAGACCGGCTGGAAACTGCCGTCGCAAGCCGACCTGGACGCGCTGATCAAATCGGGGCAACTGGCAGGGCAGGACTGGGTGATGGGCGACGCCTGGACCGCGGACGCGGGCAGCGGCACTGGCACCCATGTCGCGCTGCCGCTGGCAGGCGGCGCGGCCAAGCCCTTCGGCGCCGACCTCAAGGCCTATGTGACCTGCGTGCGCTGATGCGATGTGCGGCCAATGGCGCCGGCGCTGCCGGGCGTTTTGGCAAGCTGGTCGAGTGTGCGCAGCGTGTTCCGTTTGCGCATGACCAAGCGATAAAAGTACAGGCCGGTGCAGCACAGCATGGCCAGCAGGACCGTCAGCGCCGCGCCGGGTCCGGCAAACAGCAAGGCGCCGAAAACGAAGAAGGGCGCAAGCCACAGTAGCGCGCCGATGCCCTGCACGGTGGCGAGCCAGATCGGTTCGCGGTAACAGCGCGTTGCCGTATCCAGGTTGCGCCAACCGAGGACAGTCGACCAGTCGCCGGCTTCGGCAAACGCCACCAGATAAGTCGAGCCTGCACACGGGATGAGGCCACGCCGCAGCCGCGCACCGTAGCGTTTTACGCCCTCGCTGGTGTAGCTGAAGTCGCCCTGTTGTCGATTCACGTCGAAAACGTGGTCGAAGTGGATGCGCTCGATATGCATCGTGCCGGCTCCTTGACAAGAATAAGGCATCGTCTCACGCCAAGTGGCGTGCTTGCTTAAGCGTCCATGAAAGACGCGGCAAGCGCCGGATACGCCGCGCGTTAGAATGCAGACGGATATTCAAGAGGAGTCGAGCGATGCACCTGGCGCAAGGTATCCGCACGGTGGCGGCCATCGAGGCCGCGAAAGGCCTGGTGGTGCTGCTGACCGGCTTCGGCCTGTTTGCGCTGCTGCACCGCGATGTGCAGCAGCTGGCGGAGGCGCTGGTCAGCCACACGCACCTGAACCCGGCTTCGCATACGCCGCATGTGTTCCTCGCGTATGCGGGCAAGCTGGACGATGCGCGCCTGATGCAGCTTGCCGCCGCCGCGCTGGCCTACTCCGCCGTGCGCATGGTCGAGGCTTACGGGCTGTGGTTTCAACGCCGCTGGGGCGAGGCCTTTGCGGCTGCCAGCGGCGCGGTGTACTTGCCGTTCGAATTCCGCGAACTGTTCCACCAGCCCAGTGCGCTGAGCGCCTGCCTGGTGGTCGTGAACCTCGGCGTGGTGGGCTTCATGGTCTACAGCCTGCGCCAGCGCAGGATGGTGCGGGCGGCCAGCTGAGCGCGATGTTCGTGATCGCTTGAACGGAGGTGAAGTTTATCGAAGCGAGCACCCTGCAACCGCAGGGACCGGGCAAAGCAGTCGATGCGAGGACCCGCTACCCCCAACGCGACCAGATCAGCCAGCGCGAACGAGGCGCCCACCGGCCCGCCCTCACTGCGCCGCCTGATCCCCGTCAATCCCCCACGCCAGCCGCACCGTCGTGCCGCCGCCCGCACGGCGCGCCACCGTCAAGCGCCCGCCGACCCGCGCCGCGCGTTCCTGCATGCCCGGCAGGCCCCAATGGCCCTTGCGCGCGCCGGCCTTCAGGATGGCGTCGGCTATGCCCTGGCCGTCGTCGTCCACTTCCAGCACCAGCTGCGCCTGTTCGCAGGAGAGCCGCACTGTGACGTGCCGCGCGTTGGCGTGCTGGAACGCGTTGCGCAGGGCTTCGCGGGCGATCTCGACCACGTCTTCGCCGATGGCCGCGCCGGCCTTGCGCGCCATGTCGTCGAGCGCGATCGTCACGGCCGTGCCGGGGCTGGTCTCCTGCAGCGTGCGCGCGGTGGCGGCGAGCGCGTCCTCGAAGGCGGCGTCGCCGCGCAGCCCCTGCAGCTGGTCGCGGCCCTCGGCGACGGCCTGGCGCACCTCGCCCAGCACCTGTTCGAGCTTGCGCCGGATGTCGCCTTGCGCCGGCAGGGCGCCGGCCACGGTGTCGAGGCGCAGGACCAGGCCCTGCACGGTCTGCAGGAAGGTATCGTGGAGGGTGCGCGCAATGCGTTCGCGCTCGGCGTTGCGCACCTCGATGCGCTCGGCCACGCGCCGGGTCAGGTAGCGGACCCGGTAACGGTGCAGCAGGTAGGCCAGCGCCGCCAGGGCCAGCAGGCACAAGGCCTGGAACGGGCGGCTCTCGAACAGGGTCGGCGCCACCCGCACATCGACGGTGGCAGCCCGCGCGCTGGGTATGCCGTCCTCGTTGGTGGCGCGGACATGGAAGCGGTAGGCGCCGGGGCCGACGTTGTTATAGAAAGCGGTGCGGCGGTTGCCTGCGCTTTGCCAGTCGCGGTCGATGCCGTCGAGCCGGTACTGGAAGCGCATGGCCTCGGGCCTGCCGATGCCGGGGGCGGTAAAGCCGATACTGAATACGCCGGCGCCCGGCCCCAGGTCGATGGGTCCCGTCGCGGGCATGGCCAGCTCGCCGGACTGTACGCCGAGCACCGCGACGGTCGGTGCATACCGGTTGCGGCGCCACGACCGGGTGTCGATGCTGACCACGCCGCCCGAGGCGGCCAGCCAGATGCGGCCGGCGCCATCGGCGACGGCGGTGGGCAAGCGGGTTTCGGTGACGGCTTGTCCGGGATACCCCTCGATTGCGCCGATGAGTTCATGGCGCAGCGGCTGGGCCGGGTCGGCGACGCTGCGCTCCCAGTCCGCGCGCCGCACATGCACGACGCCGCGCGCGCCGTTCAGCCAGCGGTCGCCCGCGGCCGTGATGTGCATGCCGGTGAGGTTGCGCAGCGCGTCGGGATCGGCGGCGCGCAAGAGCTGGACGCGGCCATCCTTCAGCACACCCAAGCCGCGCTCGCCGCTGATGGCGACGCCGTCCTGCGTGAAAATCGCCGAGGCCAGGCCGATGGCCGAGGCGTCGAAGACCTGCTGGCGGCCATTGTCGTACAACACCAGCTCGCCGTCGCCCAGGCCGAGCCAGAGCTGGCCCGGCGCGCCGGTGGCGGAGACGAAGATTTTCGGCGGCAGCTTGAAATGGCTGCGCGGCAGCCACTTGCCGCCGACCAGGCCCATCAGTCCAGTCTCGACGCTGGCAATCCACAGCACCTTGCCGTCGTCGCGCATGCCGATCAGGCGCAGGTCCACGGGCTTGCCATCCGGCCCCGGCGGCAGCGCGATGCGCTCGACCGTGCCGCAACGGCGCACCTCGATCGAGCGCTTCCCGCCCAGCAGCAGCGCGCCGCGGTGGTCGTTGCCGACCACGGTCGCTTCGCGGCCCGGTTCGAGGCGCGGCGCGGCGCCCGGCGCCATGCGCCACAAGGCGCCGCTGCGCGAGTCGGCGGCCCAGACCACGCCCGCGCAGTCGCGGGCCAGGCTGTAATGCAGGCCGGCGCCGGGCAGGGGCGAGCGCAACACGCGCTGCGCCCGGAAGCGGTCCAGCCCGTGCTGGGTGGCGACCCAGACGTTGCCCTCGCGGTCTTCGAGCACGGTCTGCGGATCGTCGCCGGACAGGGTTGCCGCCGCGATGTGGCCGTCGGCGTGCCTGCCTGTATCGAAGCTGTCCGCTGCGGCTGCCGCGTGATAGCGCACGTGGACGCCGCGCGCGCCAGCCGGCGTCCACAGCGTGCCGTCGGCGTCGAACTGGCCGCCGGAACGCGACTCCGACTGGTTGAACCAGGCCGGACGCGGACGCGGCTGCGCGGCGCCTTCGGTGGCTGGCGACAGCAGCCGCAACCGGCCATGCTGCACCAGCCACAGGCGCCCATCGGGCGACAGGGTGAGTTTGCCGCCGCTTGCGGCAACCCGGTCGAAGCGGCCGCGCGTCCGGTCCAGGCGCCAGACGTTCCTGTCGTCGGCGGTCCAGAGCTGGCCGTCGCCGTCGAGCAGCATGCTGTCGAGACCATCGGCATCGATCCGGCCTTCGATCGCGGCCGTATGCCAGGCCTTGCCGTCGAAGCGGTGCACGCCGGTCGGCGCCCCAGCCCAGACGCTGCCGTCGCCGTCGATCGCCACCACGTTGATGCCGCGGATCGGCTCGTCGGCGTCGGGCAAGTCCTCGAGCCGCCCATCCGGATGCAGGACCGACATCCGGCCCGCCACATACAGGATCCAGAGCTTGCCATTCGCTTCAGCGTGCAGCCCGGCGATGCGCGCCCGCGTCAGCAGGCCGCGCGTGGGGAGCGCAAAGCGCGCGAAGCGGTCGCCATCGAAGCGGTACAAGCCGTCGGAGGTGCCGAGCCAGAGCCAGCCGTCCGGCGTCTGCGCCATGGCGGTAACCGGCGGCGGTCCGCCTTCGAGCGCGGTCCAGCGCGTATGCGAGGTGTTCGCGATGCCCACTTCCGCAGGCAGGGCGGCGGCCGGCCCGGCCCAGGCCAGCAGGCACAGGAAGCCGGCGACGCGCAAGGGGCGGGGCGGGAGAAGCGGTTTCAGCACGATGGACACTCGGCAGGTGGACAAGTGACACCAGTGTAGCGCCGAAGTGGAAACGTTACCAGGCAGGCTGTCAGGATGCCGCCGGGCGCATCGGCTCACATGCCCGCCTTGACCCGCCGCCACAAGGTCGTGCGGCTGATCCCGAGATGGCGCGCAGCGGCATCGCGCGAACCGCCAAAACGCGCGATGGTGTCGGCGGTGCTTTCCGTGAACGCTGCCGGCATGGGGGGCGTCACAGCAGCTGGCGCCGCGGGAGCTGCAGGCGGACCTGGCCCCAGCTCCGGCGCCACCGCCAGCATGAAGCCCGGTGTCAGCGCCTGCAGCGGTTCCGCCGCCAGGAACAAGGCCAGCCGCTCCATCACATTGCGCAGCTCGCGCACATTCCCCGGCCAGCCATGGCGCTCCAGCAGCGGCGCGCAGGCCGTCAGCTCGGCGTGCAAATTCGGATGCGGCCTCGCCCCCAGCGCGGCGAGCGACTGCTTCAGCGACCATTCCGCGAGCGGCGCGATGTCGGCTGTGCGCGCGCGCAGCGGCGGCAGCGCCAGGCGCAGCACGGCGAGGCGATAGAACAAGTCGGCGCGGAAGCGCCCTTCGCGCACGCGCGCTTCCAGGTCGCAGTGGGTGGCGCTGATCACGCGCACCTCGATCGGCACCGGCCGCGTGCCGCCCACGCGCATCACTTCGCGTTCTTCGAGCACGCGCAGCAGGCGCGTTTGCAGCGGCAGCGGCATCTCGCCGATTTCATCCAAAAACAGCGTGCCGCGATGCGCCGCCTCGAACAGGCCCGCATGCCCGCCGCGGCGCGCGCCGGTGAACGCGCCTTCCTCGTGCCCGAAGAGTTCCGACTCCAGCAGCGACTCGGCGATCGCGCCGCAGTTCACCGCCACGAAGGGCCGGTTGGCGCCGAGATTGCGTGGGCCTTCGCGGTGGATGGCCTGGGCCACCAGCTCCTTGCCGCTGCCGGTCTCGCCCTGGATCAGCACCGTGGCCGGCGAGCGCGCATACAGCACCACCATTTGCCGCAGGCGCTCCATCGCCGCCGACTCGCCGCGCAAGTCATTCAGTCCACGCCGGGCCGGCCGCGCGTCGTTTACCGGTCCGCGCCGGATGCGGGTCGCTTCCAGCCGGGTCAGGCGCGCCAGCTCCAGCGCATCGTCGAAGGCCTGGCGGATCGAGGCCGCCGAATACAGGAACACGCCGGTGAGGCCGGCTTCCTCGGCCAGGTCGGTAATCAAGCCGGCGCCGACCACCACTTCGATCCCGGCCGCCTTCATCTCTTCCATCGCCGCGCGCGCATCCTCGCGCGTGACATAGGTGCGCTGGGCGATGGTGAGGCCGAAGGTGGCGCTGAAGTCGGCCAGCTCCGGCAGCGGTTGCTGGTAGCTGATCACGCCGATGCGCTTGCTCACCTTGCGGGCCCGCGCCAGCGCCTGCATCACGTCGAAGCCGCTGGCCTTGGCGACAACCACCGGCGCCGATACCCGGCCTTTCAGGTAGGCGCCGTTCGAGCCGGCGGCGATGACCACGTCGCAGCGCTCGCTCGCCATCCGTTCGCGGATGTGGCGTGCGGCGTCGTCGAAGCCGAGCTTGATCGGCTCGATGGTGGCAAGATGGTCGTATTCGAGCGTGATGTCGCGGAAAAGATCGGACAGGCGCGAGACCGACACGGTCCAGATCACGGGCTTGTCGGCATCCTGGGGGAGAGGAGAAAGAGGGCGCATGTTGCAATTCTACTGCAACGGTGTTGCGGTGATGTTTCAGGTTGAAACATCAATGAAACATCGAGGATATTGATACAGGAGGCTGCTTGACGCTAAACGCCTGAACTATCAGGCTTTTCGCTGGCTCAAACTGTGTCGGCGCTGCTGGCATGCTCTTTGCAATGAAACCAGCATCCATTCATCGAATCACAGGAGACCCCATGATCCAATCGCCAGGCGCGCTGTTCCGCCGCGCCGTCCAGGAAGAATCGCCGCTGCAGGTTGTCGGCGCCATCAACGCCAACCACGCCCTGCTGGCCAAGCGCGCCGGCTTCAAGGCCATCTATTTGTCGGGCGGCGGCGTGGCGGCCGGCTCGCTCGGCCTGCCGGACCTGGGCATCTCGAACCTGGACGATGTGCTCACCGACGTGCGCCGCATTACCGACGTCTGCGATCTGCCGCTGCTGGTCGACGTCGACACCGGCTTCGGTGCTTCGGCCTTCAACGTGGCGCGCACCGTGAAGTCGATGATCAAGTTCGGCGCCGCCGCCATGCACATCGAAGACCAGGTCGGCGCCAAGCGCTGCGGCCACCGTCCGGGCAAGGAAATCGTCTCGAAAGCCGAGATGGTCGACCGCATCAAGGCGGCGGTCGACGCCCGCACCGACGACGATTTCGTGATCATGGCGCGCACCGATGCGCTGGCCGTGGAAGGCATCGACGCCGCCATCGAGCGCGCCGTGGCCTGCGTCGAAGCCGGCGCCGACATGGTCTTCCCGGAAGCGATGACCGATCTCGCCATGTATTCAACGTTTGCGAAAGCGGTCGGCGTGCCGATCCTGGCCAACATCACCGAATTCGGCTCGACCCCGCTGTTCACGGTCGACGAGTTGAAGACCGCGGACGTCGGCATCGTGCTGTACCCGCTGTCGGCGTTCCGCGCCATGAACAAGGCCGCCGAAAACGTCTACACTGCGATTCGCCGCGACGGTAGCCAGCAGGCCGTGGTCGATACGATGCAGACCCGCGCCGAACTCTACGAGCGCATCAACTACCACGACTTCGAGCAGCACCTCGACGCACTCTTTGCAGCGCAAAAGAAATAATCGAAAACAGGAGACCTAACATGAGCGAACAACCAGCCCCTACCTTCAAGCCAAAGAAATCGGTCGCCCTGTCCGGCGTCGCCGCCGGTAACACCGCCCTGTGCTCGGTCGGCAAGTCCGGCAACGACCTGCACTACCGCGGCTACGACATCCTGGACGTGGCCACCTCCTGCGAATTCGAAGAAATCGCCTACCTGCTGGTGCATGGCAAGCTGCCGACCGCCGCCGAACTAAAAGGCTACAAGGCCAAGCTGAAAATGCTGCGCGGCCTGCCGCAAGCGGTGAAACTGGCGCTGGAAGCCCTGCCGGCCGGCAGCCACCCGATGGACGTGATGCGCACCGGCGTCTCGGCGCTCGGCTGCGCACTGCCGGAAAAGGACGACCACAACGTCGCCGGCGCGCGCGACATCGCCGACCGCCTGATGGCTTCGTTCGGCTCGATGCTGCTCTACTGGTACCACTACAGCCAGAACGGCAAGCGCATCGACACGGAAACCGACGACGATTCCATCGGCGGCCACTTCCTGCACCTGCTGCACGGCCATAAACCGTCCGACGAGTGGGTGCGCGCGATGCACACTTCGCTCATCCTGTACGCCGAACACGAGTTCAACGCCTCGACCTTTACCGCGCGCGTGATCGCCGGCACCGGCTCCGACGTGCACTCGGCGATCACCGGCGCCATCGGCGCGCTGCGTGGTCCGAAGCATGGCGGCGCCAACGAGGTGGCGCTGGATATCCAGAAGCGCTACGAGAATGCCGACGAAGCCGAGGCCGATATCCGCAATCGCGTGGCCAACAAGGAAGTCGTGATCGGCTTCGGCCACCCGGTGTACACGATTTCCGACCCGCGCAACGTGGTCATCAAGGAAGTGGCGCGCACGCTGTCGCAATCGGCCGGCTCGATGAAGATGTTCGACATCGCCGAGCGCCTGGAATCGGTGATGTGGGAAGTCAAGAAGATGTTCCCGAACCTGGACTGGTTCTCGGCCGTGTCCTACCACATGATGGGCGTGCCGACCGCGATGTTCACGCCGCTGTTCGTCATCTCGCGCACTTCGGGCTGGGCCGCGCACATCATCGAGCAGCGCATCGACAACAAGATCATCCGCCCGAGCGCCAACTATGTCGGCCCGGAAGACCTGCAATTCGTGCCGATCGCCGACCGCACTTGATGGACGCCCGGCCCGCCACCACAGTCACGCTGCGCCAGCTCGGCCGCGCCGATGCGGCGCCATACCGCGCGCTGCGCCTGGCGGGCCTGCGCGCCTTTCCGCATGCCTTTCGTCCTTCGTATGACGAGGCCCTGCGGCAGCCGCTGGCCTGGGCCGAAGGGCGCCTGGACAAGGCCGGCGAATACTGGTTCGGCGCCTTCGACGGCGTTGACCTCGCCGGCGCCATCTGCCTGCGCACGCAGGAGGGGCAAAAGAACCGCCACGCGGCCAGCCTGAATGCGCTGGTGGTCGATCCCTTGCGCCAGCGCCAGGGCATCGCCTCGGCGCTGGTCGCGCACCTGATCGGCTTCGCCAGGTCGCTCGGCCATGTCCGCCAGATCACGCTGACCGTCATCGACGGCAACGCGGCGGCCATCGGCCTGTACGAGCGCTTCGGCTTCCGGCAATTTGGCCTGGAACCGGACGCCTTCCTGCACGACGGGCAGTACCACGCCAAACAGCACCGACAACTATCATTGGTAACATCATGAACAACGCATACCGCAAACCCCTGCACGGCACCAATCTGCATTACTTCGACGCGCGCGACGCCGTCGACAGTATCGAAGCCGGCGCCTGGGACAAGCTCCCGTACACCTCGCGCGTGCTGGCCGAAAACCTGGTGCGCCGCTGCGAGCCGATGGCCCTGGTGCCATCGCTGAAGCAGCTCATCGAGCGCAAGCGCGACCTCGATTTCCCCTGGTTCCCGGCGCGCGTGGTCTGCCACGACATTCTCGGCCAGACCGCCCTGGTCGACCTGGCCGGCCTGCGCGACGCGATCGCCCTGGAAGGCGGCAATCCCGCGCTGGTGAACCCGGTGGTGCCGACCCAGCTGGTGGTCGACCACTCGCTGGCGGTGGAGTGCGGCGGCTTCGACCCCGACGCCTTCGCCAAGAACCGCGCCATCGAGGACCGCCGCAACGAAGACCGCTTCCACTTCATCGACTGGACCAAGAAGGCCTTCCAGAACGTGGACGTGATCCCGCCCGGGAACGGCATCCTGCACCAGATTAACCTGGAGCGCATGTCGCCGGTCATCCAGGTCAAGGATGGCGTGGCCTTCCCCGACACCCTGGTCGGCACCGATTCGCATACCCCGATGGTCGATGCGCTGGGCGTGATCGCGATTGGCGTGGGCGGCCTGGAAGCCGAGAGCGTGATGCTGGGCCGCGCTTCCTACATGCGCTTGCCGGACATCGTCGGCGTCGAGCTGACGGGCAAGCCGCAACCGGGCGTCACGGCCACCGACGTGGTGCTGGCGCTGACCGAGTTCCTGCGCGCGTCGAAAGTCGTATCGACCTACCTGGAATTCCATGGCGAAGGCGCATCCAGGCTGACGCTGGGCGACCGTGCGACCATCTCGAACATGGCGCCGGAGTTCGGTGCGACCGCCGCGATGTTCTACATCGATGAGCAGACCATCAAGTACCTGAAGCTCACCGGCCGCGAAGACGAGACCGTGAAACTGGTCGAGCTGTATGCGAAAGAGACGGGGCTCTGGGCCGATGCCCTGGTCACGGCCGAGTACGAGCGCGTGCTGCGTTTTGACTTGTCGAGCGTGGTGCGCAATATCGCCGGCCCGTCGAACCCGCACAAGCGTGTGCCGACTTCCGAACTGGCTGCGCGCGGCATCGCCGGTGTGGTAGAAAATGAACCCGGCCGCATGCCGGACGGCGCCGTCATCATCGCCGCGATCACCAGCTGCACCAACACCAGCAACCCGCGCAACATGATCGCGGCCGGCCTGCTGGCGCGTAACGCGAATGCGCGCGGCCTGCTGCGCAAACCCTGGGTCAAGTCCTCGCTGGCGCCGGGCTCGAAAGCCGTCTCGCTCTACCTGGAAGAAGCGGGCCTGATGCCGGAGCTGGAGCAGCTGGGCTTCGGCGTGGTGGCCTTCGCCTGCACGACGTGCAACGGCATGAGCGGCGCGCTCGACCCGGTCATCCAGGGAGAGATCGTCGAACGCGATTTGTATGCCACCGCTGTGTTGTCGGGCAACCGCAATTTCGACGGCCGCATCCACCCGTATGCGAAGCAGGCCTTCCTGGCGTCGCCGCCGCTGGTGATCGCGTATGCGATCGCCGGCACCATCCGCTTCGATATCGAGAAGGACGTGCTGGGGGTGGATGCGAACGGGCAGCCGGTGAAGCTGGCCGACATCTGGCCGGCCGACGAGGAAATCGACGCCGTCATCGAGCAGAGCGTCAAGCCCGAGCAGTTCCGCAAGGTCTACACGCCGATGTTCGCGCGCGTCGCGGACGATGGCGAGGCGGTCAGCCCGCTGTATGACTGGCGCGCCATGAGCACCTACATCCGCCGTCCGCCATACTGGGAAGGCGCGCTGGCAGGCGCGCGCAGCTTGAGTGGCATGCGCGCGCTGGCGGTCCTGGGCGACAACATCACCACCGACCATTTGTCGCCGTCGAACGCGATCATGATGGACAGCGCGGCAGGCGAATACCTGTTCAAGATGGGCTTGCCGGAGGAAGACTTCAACTCCTACGCCACCCACCGCGGCGACCACCTGACGGCGCAGCGCGCCACGTTTGCGAATCCGACCCTGAAGAACGAGATGGTGCGCGATAGCGCCGGCGCCGTTCGAGCTGGATCCCTGGCGCGCATCGAACCGGAAGGGCAGGTGACGCGCATGTGGGAGGCCATCGAGACCTACATGGAGCGCAAGCAGCCGCTGATCGTGGTGGCCGGCGCCGACTATGGCCAGGGCTCGTCGCGCGACTGGGCGGCCAAGGGCGTGCGTCTGGCGGGCGTGGAGGCGATCGTGGCCGAGGGCTTCGAGCGCATCCACCGCACCAACCTGGTCGGCATGGGCGTGCTGCCGCTCGAATTCCTGCCGGGCGTGAACCGCCTGACGCTGGGGCTGGACGGCACCGAGACCTATGACGTGATCGGCGAACGTACGCCGCGCGCCGTGTTGACGCTGGTGGTCAACCGCCGCAATGGCGAGCGGGTCGAGGTACCAGTCACCTGTCGCCTGGATACGGCGGAAGAGGTGTCGATCTATGAGGCCGGCGGGGTGCTGCAGCGGTTTGCGCAGGATTTCCTGGCCTCGTCGAAGGTCGCGGCCTAGTAGTTCGGGCACGTCGACGCGTGGGCGCCCCGTGCCCACGCGTTACGCACACTACACCTGGCCACTTGCGCTGAAGCGTCGCCCGCAGAATAAACAGGACCACGAACACATGGCACATACACCTCAAATCAAGATCCCCGCCACCTACATGCGCGGCGGCACCAGCAAAGGCGTCTTCTTCCGCCTCGATGACCTGCCCGAAGCGGCACGCGTCCCGGGCCCGGCCCGCGACAAGCTCCTGCTGCGCGTGATCGGCAGCCCCGATCCCTACGGCAAGCAGACCGACGGCATGGGCGGCGCCACCTCCAGCACCAGCAAGTCCGTCATCGTCGCCAAAAGCACGCGCGAAGGCCACGACGTCGACTACCTGTTCGGCCAGGTCGCCATCGACAAGGCCTTTGTCGACTGGTCCGGCAACTGCGGCAATTTGTCCTCGGCCGTTGGCTCGTTCGCCATTAGCGCCGGCCTGGTCGACCAGGACCGCATCCCGCACACCGGCATGGCCACGGTCCGCATCTGGCAAGCCAACATCGGCAAGACCATCATCGCCCACGTTCCGGTCACCGATGGCCAGGTCCAGGAAACCGGCGACTTCGAACTCGATGGCGTGACCTTCCCGGCCGCCGAAGTCCAGCTCGAATTCATGGACCCGGCAGCCGACGAGGACGGCGCCGGCGGCGCGATGTTCCCGACCGGGAACCTGGTCGACGACCTCGACGTCCCGGGTGTCGGCGCCTTGAAGGCGACGATGATCAACGCCGGCATCCCGACCATCTTCCTGAACGCCGCCGACATCGGCTACACGGGCGCCGAGCTGCAGGACGCCATCAACGGCGACCCGAAAGCGCTGGTGCTGTTCGAAACCATCCGCGCCACCGGCGCTGTGCGCATGGGCCTGATCCAGCATGCCGACGAGGCCGTGGGCCGCCAGCACACGCCGAAGGTCGCCTTTGTCGCGCCGCCGCTGGACTACACGGCGTCCAGCGGCAAGCAGGTGAAAGCCGGCGACATCGACCTGGTCGTTCGCGCGCTGTCGATGGGCAAACTCCACCACGCGATGATGGGCACGGCCGCCGTGGCGATCGGCACCGCCGCCGCCGTGCCGGGCACCCTGGTCAACCTGGCGGCCGGCGGCGGCAAGCCGAGCGCGGTGCGCTTCGGCCACCCGTCCGGCACGCTGCGCGTGGGCGCCGAGGCGGTCGAGGCGAACGGCGAATGGAGCGTCACCAGGGCGGTGATGAGCCGCAGCGCGCGCGTGCTGATGGAGGGCTGGGTGCGGGTGCCGGGCGACGCGTTCTGACCCGGCCGGAGACGGGCTAACGCTGGTCTTTCCATTCTGCTAGCGTTTTTTACCCACGCTGGTTTATCATCAGGCAACGAAAAGCGGCCCGGATCAGAGGCCGCCCGGGATCACCTGAAGATGGACAGAATAGCAAGCCAACCCGTCCCCGTTGCCGACGCCTTGCGGCTGCTGGGCGCTCCTGCCTGCGCCTGCGATGGCGCCGGCGTCATCACCGCCGCCAACGAGGCGCTGGCTGCGCTATGCGGCGCCTCGCCGCTGGGCCGCACGCTGCCCGAGCTGTTCTTCGACGCCGCCGCCCAGACCGCCGCCGGCCAGCTGGCCCAGGCCCTGCACGTGCGCTGCAGCTGGCACGGCGTGCTGGTGTCCGATGCCGGCGAGATTCCCGTGATGGTGCGTGCCCAGCCACTGCCCGGCGGCGGCGCCAGCTTTGTCTTCGCCGACGTCAGCGCCTACGAGCAGGGCCGCGAAACCCTGCGCACCACGGTGCTGGAGCAGCGCGTGCTGATCGAGAACGCGCCGGTCGGCATCCTGTTCACCCAGGGCGGCCGCATGCGCAGCTGTAATCCGCGCCTGGCCGCGCTGGCCGGCTACAGCCCCGAACAGCTGGCGCGCGTGGCCCCGGTCGACATGTTTCCGACACCGGAAGATTTTGTCCACTTCATGGACGGCGCCTTCGGCACCATCGCCCAGGGCGAGGTATTCGAAAAGCCGGTCCAGCAGTTCCGGCGCCGCGACGGCTCGCTGTTCTGGTGCCGCGTGCGCGCACACCTGGTCGAACCCGGGCGGCGCGAAGCCGGCACCATCTGGATCGTCGAGGACATCACCGAAACGCGCCGCGCCCAGCTCGAGGTGGAGGCGCTGCTCACCAACTCGGCGCTGGCCATCGTGTTTACACGCCAGCGCGCGATCTCGCGCTGCAACGGCGGCTTTCGCGAGATGTTCGGCTATCCGGCCGGTGCGCCGCACCCGGCCACCGTCCGCAGCCTGTACCGCGGCGACGCCGCCTGCGACGCGGTTGGCGAGGCCGCGCTGGCCCAGTTCGCGGCCGGCCGCTCCTATACCACCGAGGTCGAGATGGTGCGCGCCGACGGCACGCCGCTGTGGGTGCAGCTGATCGGCTTCATGGTCAACCCGGGCGAGCCGGCGCACGGCAATGCCTGGATCATCGAAGACCGCACCCGCCACAAGCGCAGCGAGGAATCGCTGCGCGACGCGCTGCTGGAAAACCAGGCCATCCTCGACAGCGCGGTACTGGGCATCGCCGTGATCGAGGCCGGCCGCACCCTGCACTGCAACCGCAAGATGGAAGAGCTGTTCGGCGGCGGCATGGGGAGCGCGGGCCGCATGGACGGCGTGTCGGTGCGCGCGCTGTATCCCGACGCCGACGCCTGGCAGGCGGCGCGCGCCGAGACCGCGCGCGACTTCGCGGCCGGGCGCGTGCACGTGTCCGAGCAGCGCCTGCTGCGCCACGACGGCGAGGTGTTCTGGGCGCGCCTGTCGGGCCGGCCCTTCGACCTGGAGAATCCGGGCGGGCGCAGCGTGTGGATGGTCGACGACGTGACGGCGCGGCGCGAAGCGGCCGAGGAAGTGCGGCGCGCACGCGATGAACTCGAGGTGCGGGTGGCCGAGCGCACCGCGGAGCTGGCCGGCGCCAACGCGCTGCTGCAGGACGAGATCGCCGAGCGGCGCCAGGCCGAGGCGCGCGTGCACCACATGGCCTACCACGACAGCCTGACCGGCCTGCCGAACCGCGCGCTGCTCACCGACCGCCTGGAGCAGGCGATCCTGGCGGCGGCGCGTTCGAACACCAGGCTGGCCGTGATGTTCATCGATCTCGACCGCTTCAAGACGATCAACGATTCGCTCGGTCACCTGGCTGGCGACTGCCTGCTGCAGGCGGTCGCGGCCCGCCTGTGCCGCGCGGTGCGCGCCAGCGACACGGTGGCGCGCCTGGGCGGCGACGAGTTCGTGGTGCTGGTGCCGGGCGTGCACGCGCGCGCCGAGTGCGACGCGGTGGGCGACAAGATCATCGAGGCGCTGGCCGAGCCGGTGCCGGCCGACGGCCACATCCTGCACATCTCGCCCTCGATCGGCATCTGCCTGTACCCGGACGACGGCGCGGACGTCGAGACCCTGATGCGCCACGCCGACGCCGCCATGTACCACGCCAAGGCGGCCGGCCGCAACAACTACCAGTTCTTCAACCAGCACATCAACCAGGCCGCGGCGCGCCACTTCGAACTCGAGTCGAGCCTGCGCACGGCGCTCGCCAACGGCGAGTTCGAACCCTTCTACCAGCCGATCATGGACATGGCCACGCGCCGCGTGCATGCGCTCGAGGTGCTGCTGCGCTGGCGCCGCCCGGGCATCGGCCTGGCGCTGCCGGACGACTTCATCCCCATCCTGGAAGAGAACGGCATGATCGTGCCGGTGGGCGAGTGGGTGATCCGCCGCGCCTGCGAGCAGAGCATGGCCTGGCAGCGCCAGGGCTTGCCGGCGGTGCCGCTGGCGATCAATTTGTCGGCGCGCCAGTTCATGCACCGCGCGCTGGTGGCCTCGATCCGCCGCATCGTCGACGAGACCGGGATCGACCCGACCCTGGTCGAATTCGAGATCACCGAATCGGCGCTGATGCAGCACAGCGAGCAGACCCTGGAGATCCTCGGCCAGATCAACCGCATGGGCATGCGTTTGTCGATCGACGACTTCGGCACCGGCTATTCCAGCCTGGCCTATTTGAAGCGCTTCCCGGTCCGCAAGATCAAGATCGACCGCGCCTTCATCCGCGAGCTCGAAGCGAGCAGCGAAGACCGCGCGATCGTCGCCGCCGTGATGGCGCTGGCGAACAGCCTGCAGCTGCAGGTGGTGGCGGAAGGGGTGGAGACCGAGGAGCAGCTGGCGCTGCTGCGCGGCTACGGCTGCCAGTACGTGCAGGGCTGGCTGTTTGCCAAGGCGCTCGACAGCGAGTCGACGCAGGCCTTGCTGGCGAATGATGCGGGTGCGTGCCCACGCGTAAACGTCGCACCAACGCGGTGTCGTTCAAGGCGGTAGGGTGGACGGGAAACCGGTCCACCCCACGACGCGATCGAGCGCCTCGTCAGCCCGGCCGATGCCTTTTAATCGAGCGTCGCAATCACCGGCGTATGATCCGACGGCTGCTCCCACTTCCTCGGCTCGCGGTCGATCGTGCACGCCGTGCAGCGCTTGGCCAGCTCGGTCGACAGCAGGATATGGTCGATCCGCAGCCCGCGATTGCGCCGGAACGCCATCATGCGGTAGTCCCACCAGCTGTACTGCTTCTCGGGCTGTTCGAACATGCGGAAGGCATCGACCATGCCCAGGTCCACCAACCCGGCCATGGCCGCCTTTTCCTTGTCCGAAAAGTGGATCTTGCCTTCCCATTCGGCCGGGTCGTGCACGTCGCGGTCTTCCGGTGCGATGTTGTAGTCGCCCAGCAGCGCCAGTTGCGGGTGCTGGCGCAGTTCGTCGGCCAGCCAGGCGTGCAGGGCGCCCAGCCAGGCCAGCTTGTAGACATACTTGTCCGAATCGACCGCCTGGCCGTTCGGGATGTAGGCGCAGACGAAGCGCACGCCTTCGATGGTGGCGGCGAGGATGCGCTGCTGCGCGTCCTCGTAGCGCGGGTTGTTCTTGACGACGTCGGTGATCGGGAACTTCGACAGGATGGCGACGCCGTTGTAGGTCTTCTGGCCGGTGTAGACGACGTGGTAGCCGGCAGAATTAATTTCCGCAACCGGGAACTTATCGTCGGTCAGCTTGGTCTCTTGAAGGCAGAGTACGTCAACCGGACTGGTCTCCAGCCACTTCAGCAAGTGGGGCAGGCGAACCTTGAGCGAGTTGACATTCCATGTTGCTATTTTCATGTATGCGCGTGGTAGGTGAAGCGCCGGGCGGACCTTCCGCCCCGGCTCGTGCGCAGTATCGGCGCTCGCCGCGAATCCTGCAACGTCCACGACCAGGTCTCGGCGCCGGCTTGCCATGCAGGCCATGCGATTTGCTTAAATCGCAAGCCAGATGCTCATGAGCTAAATTTGTGTATTAAAATATATGCAATGCGTCAGCTTGGGCTCAGGGCGGCGCAGGCACTGATCGTTCCGGATAGAAATGCGATATTTCTTAATTTGTTACTATTAAGGAACTTTTAGTTTTTTTTGTATAACTTGCGAGGTAGTATGCGATCAGGCTGCCCGGCTCATCGGGAAAACCGCCCCGCAAGCCGCGCACGATTGAAAATACGTTCGTGCAAGGGTTCTTGCAACAGAATGGTACTATTGTGAAATGTTGCTGTTTTGATAGCGAATTTCCGTACCCATATGAAAAAGGATAGCGATGCGCAGTGCATTTGAAGCGTGGGCCCAGCGCGATGGCCACATTGTCCGACGCCGTGAAGACAAGCCTGAGGAATACCTCGTCTATGAAACCCAGCGCCGCTGGGTGATCTGGCAGGCCGCCCTGGCGCACGGCGCCAAGGCCGCGGCCGAGCCGGCGGCCAAGCTGTCCGAGCAGGGCACTGCGCCCGCGGTGCAGCAGGACGAAGCCGCGGTCCGCAACCGTGTGCTCAACGAGGTGCTCGATGCATTCAGCGACCTCGACGAGAGCGCCGGCATGGACGGCGTGCTGAAGGTCATCCAGGGCCTGAAGAAGCGTCAAAAAGCCACGGCCGACCAGGCCTGATGCAGTACCGGCATTACAAGGGCGGTCTCTACGAGCTGGTCTGCGAAGCCACGCTCGAGGCCGACCTCACGCCCATGATCATCTACCGCGCCGCGGACGGGTCGGTCTGGGCACGTCCGAAAAGCGTGTTCTTCGAGCTGGTCGAGGTCGATGGCGTGATGACGCCGCGGTTTGCGCCGGTGTCCTGACCGGCCGTTCCAGGGTGGGCATTTGTGCCCACGCGGTCTCACCGTGCGCGTGAATACGGCGTTCAAAAAATCCCATGGTTTGATGGTTCGATATTGATCGATCCGCTATCACTCGTCGGTGCTATGCCGCGTGGGCTCAAGAGCCCACCCTGCGAGGGCGTGAAAAAATCGCCAGGCGAATAAAAAACGGGCCGCATCTGCGGCCCGTTTTCATTCCATCCTCAGCGCGATCACACTCGGTTCATCAGGAAGGTCGTCAGCAGCGGCACTGGACGGCCGGTGGCGCCTTTCGCCGCGCCGCTCTTCCACGCGGTGCCGGCGATGTCGAGGTGGGCCCAGGTGTAGTTGCGGGTGAAGTTCTCGAGGAAACAGGCGGCCGTGATCGAGGCGCCGCCCGGGGTGCCGATATTCGCCAGGTCGGCGAAGTTCGACTTCAGCTGCTCGTTGTAGATCTCGCCGATCGGCAGGCGCCAGGCGCCGTCGCCGGTTTCCTTGCCCGCTTGCAGCAGCTCGTCGGCCAGGGCGTCGTGGGCGGCGTCGTGGCGCGTGAACAGGCCGCTGTTGTGGTGGCCCAGCGAGACGATGCAGGCGCCGGTCAGGGTGGCGATGTCGACCACGGCCGCGGGCTTGAAGCGCTCGGCGTAGGTGAGGGCGTCGCACAGGATCAGGCGGCCTTCGGCGTCGGTGTTCAGGATCTCGATGGTCAGGCCGTTCATGGCGGTGACGATGTCGCCCGGCTTGCTGGCGCGGCCCGACGGCATGTTTTCGCAGGCGGCGACGATGCCGATCACGTTCAGTTTCAGGCCCATCTCGCCGATGGCGCGGAAGGTGCCCAGCACCGAGCCGGCGCCGCACATGTCGTACTTCATCTCGTCCATGCCAGGACCAGGCTTGAGCGAGATGCCGCCGGTGTCGAAGGTGATGCCCTTGCCGACCAGGACCACTGGCGCGTCCTTCTTGCCGCCGCCCATGTGCTTGAGCACGATGAACTTCGGCGCTTCGTCGCTGCCCTTCGTCACCGACAGGAAGGAGCCCATCTTGAGGGCTTCGAGCTGCTTGCGTTCCAGGACTTCGATCTCGAAGCCATGGTCGTCGGCGAGTTTGCGCGCCACGGTGGCCAGGTAGGTCGGGGTGCAGACGTTCGGCGACAGGTTGCCCAGCTCCTTGGTCAGGGCCATGCCGTTGGCGATGGCGATGGCTTGCGCCAGCGAGGCCTTGGCTTGCGGGCTGGCCAGCGGCACGGCGACGGTGATCTTGCGCACGCCGGTCAGCGCCGGGTCTTTCTTGCTCTTCTGGACATCGGTGCGGAATTCGCCTTCGGTCGCGGCAACGACGATGCTGCGCAGCGCCCATTCCGGTTCGCGCTCTTTCACTTCGGTGGTTGGAAATGCGATAATGGCATCCGCAGTGCCGAGCGATGCAAAGGCCTTCAGGGTGGCGCCGACCGCGGTGCTGAAATTCTTTTCGCTGACCACTTCGTCCGCGCCCATGCCGACCAGCAGCACGCGCGCCGAGGTCACGCCGGCCACGCCGCGCAGCAGCAGGGTCGAGCCGGCCTTGCCGCTGATATCGCCCGACTTCAATGCCGCCGTGATTTCACCGGTTTGATCGAGGGCTTTCGCTGCCTGCGACAGTTTTTTGTTTTCGAACACCGCCACTGCCACACAGCCGGTCTTGGCTGCGGCCAGGGTGTTTTTTGTGTCGAATGCTTTTATGCTAAAGTCCATTTGATTCTCCGTTTCATTTTGTGCGCGTAGTCTGCCAGCACTACTCAACCTGCAATTATAACTATCGAATGATTTTTTCACGCGCCTTGTACCGTGAACTGGCCAGCGCGGCCGGAGCAACCTTCACGGTGCTGTTCACGGTATGTATCACCTGGACCCTGATCGCCATCCTCGGCCGCGCCGCCGGCGGGCGTGTCGCATCGGGCGATGTCGTCGCCCTGATCGCGTTTCAATCCCTGAATTATCTGCCAACTGTCCTGACTCTCACCAGCTTTATTTCGGTGCTGGTGGTGCTCACCCGTACCTACCGCGACTCCGAAATGGTGGTCTGGTTTGCCTCGGGCCAGTCGCTGGTTGCCTGGATCCGCCCGGTGCTGGTGTTCGGCATTCCGATGGTGCTGCTGGTTGGCGCGCTGTCGATCTTCGTCACGCCCTGGGCCAAGATGAAGAGCACGGAATTCATCCAGCGCTTCGAGAACCGCGAAGACCTCAAGCGCGTCGCGCCCGGCCAGTTCCGCGAGTCCTCGTCGAGCGACCGCGTGTTCTTCGTCGAGGGCAGCGCCAACGGATCGACCGTGGTCCAGAACGTGTTCGTGAATACGATCCAGGGCACCGGCAACTCGGTGGTCGTGGCCAAGGAAGGCGTGATCGAACCGGACGGCAAGGGCGGCCAGTTCCTGGTGCTCAAAAACGGCCGCCGCTACCAGGGCGTGCCGGGCCAGGCCGACTACCAGTCGATGGAGTTCGAACGCTACAGCATGCGCGTGGCCACCAAGGTCCCGGTGCTCGGCACCGACGTGCCGCTCGACGCCCAATCGACCGCGATGCTGCTGGCCGTGAAGAACCAGTACACGCGGTCGGAACTGCTGTCGCGGATTTCTTCGCCGATCGTCTGCCTGGTGCTGGTGCTGCTGGCGATTCCGCTCGGTTTCGTGAATCCGCGCGCCGGCAGTTCGGCCAACCTGATCCTGGCGCTGCTGATCTTCTTCACCTATAACAACCTGGTCAAGATGGTCGAGGCCACGGTCAAGAAGGGCAAGCTCGATTTCGCGCTGGCCTGGTGGCCGCTGCACCTGCTGGTCGCGGCGATCGTGGTGATCCTGTTCGCCTGGCGCCTGAACGTGAACCACCGCTACCACCCCCTGGTCCGGCTCAACGCCTGGAAGCGGCGGCGCATGCTGCGCAAGTCGCCTGAACTGGCGGGAGGAAGCGCGCGATGAAAGTCCTGCAACGCTATTTTGCGGTGAACATCGCGCAGGCCGTGGTGTTCGTGCTGTTTGCCTTCCTGGGCCTGATCGCCTTCATGGACCTGACCGGCGAGCTGCCGTCGGTCGGCAAGGGCAACTACCAGTTCCAGCACGCGCTGATGTACGTGGCGCTGATGCTGCCCGGGCACGTGTACGAGGTGATGCCGGTGGCGGCGCTGATCGGCACCATCTACGCGATGGCGCAGTTCGCGCAAAGCTCGGAATTCACCATCATGCGCGCGTCCTCGATGTCGACCCGCATGGCCGGCTGGATGCTGTTCAAGATCGGCATCGTCTTCGTGGTGATCACCTTCATCTTCGGCGAACTGATTACGCCGCGCACCGCGCCGCTGGCGGAAAAGGTGCGCCTGTCGGCCAAGGGCGCGACCCTGGCCTCGGAATTCCGTTCCGGGATGTGGACCAAGGATAACGTGCATGCGCCCGGCGCCAACGGCGTGCGCGGCGCGTTGACCGGCTCGCGCTTCTTCAATGCGCGCCAGATCGCGGCCGACGGCCAGCTGGTCGATGTGCGCGTCTACGAGTTCGACACCTCGATGCGCATGCGCGCCATCTACACGGCGGCGCGCGCCAGCTTCAGCGGCAACAGCACCTGGCGCCTGCAGGATGTCACCGAGACCGTGTTCTCGAACAGCCGCACGCTGGCCGCCCCCGGCGCGCCGGTGCCGAAGGGGCAGACCATCCAGAGCACCTACGGCCAGGAGACCAGCGCCGTCGCCACGCGGCGCGTGCCCACCCTCGACCTGGTATCCGAGATCACGCCGAAGATCCTGCAGGTGTCGCGGCGCGACCCGGAACGCATGTCGGCCAGCGAACTGGCCGTGTATTCGCGCCACCTGGTCGAGAATCGCCAGGAGAGCGAACGCTTCCAGATCGCGTTCTGGAAAAAGCTGATCGACCCGCTGGCGATCTTCGTGCTGATGGCGCTGGCGCTGCCGTTCGCCTACCTGCACACGCGCAGCGGCGGTGTCAGCCTGAAGATCTTCATCGGCATCATGATCGGGGTGAGCTTCATCCTGATCAATACGCTGTTCTCGCACCTGGGCGTGCTCTCGACCTGGCCGGCCTTCCTGACGGCGGCGGCGCCGAGTCTGCTGTTCCTGTTGCTGGCGATCGGCGCGCTGCGCTGGGTGGAGCGGCACTGATGAACGCACCAATCAACAAGCGCGCACTGGTGCTGTTCGCCCACGGCGCCCGCGCCGCATCCTGGGCCGCGCCCTTCGAACGCCTGCGCGACATCACCGCGGCGCGCCTGCCCGGCACCGACGTATCGCTGGCCTTCCTCGAACTGATGGAGCCGCGCCTGCCCGAAGTGGTGGCCGGCCTGGTGGCGCGCGGCGTGCTGGACATCACGGTGGTGCCGGTGTTCCTGGGGCAGGGCGGCCATCTGCTGCGCGACCTGCCGCTGCTGGCCGAAGACCTGCGCGCCGCGCATCCGGCATTGCAGTTGAAAGTGGCCGGCGCCGTCGGCGAAGATGCGGCCGTACTGGCCGCGATGAGCGACTACTGCCTCAAGGCGCTGAACTAGCCAGGCCGGCCAGCCCGGCGAGACTGCCCGTCTCGCTGCCTGGCTCGCGCAGCGCATGGCGCGCCACCTGCTCGCGCATCCACGCATGGCTGCGTTCCAGCGCCAGTTCCGCCATCCGCGTGGGAAAGTGGATGAAGCCGTGCGGCGCCTCGGGCAGCAAATTCAATTCCACGTCGGCCACCTCGCGCCAGCGCCGCGCCAGTTCCAGCGTATCGTCGCGCAGCGGGTCGATCTCGCCGGCGATCATCCAGCTCGGCGGCATGCCATCGAGGTCTCCATACATCGGCGACAGCGGTGCGCGGCGCCGTTCGGCGTCGCCCAGGCCCGGGGTGAGCATGCGCAGCGCCGGCAGCATGCCGGGGCCGTCCAGCACCAGGGTATCCGGGCCGGCCGCCTGCACGCTGGGTGTGCCGGCCAGGTCGTAGACGCCGTAGAACAGCACGGCGCCGGCGAACCGGTTCAGCAGCGCCGGCCAGGCTTTCAGGCGCAGCAGGGTGGCGGCCGCGAGATGGCCCCCGGCCGACTCGCCCACCACGAAGGCCGGCAGCGTGCGGCACTCCGGCAGGCCTTCGCCCAGCGCCCAGCGCGCCGCCGCCAGGCAGTCGTCCATGATCGCGTCCAGCGATGCGTGCGTGGCCAGCCGGTAGTCGACCGACACCACCACCGCATCGCAGGCCTGGACCCGCAGGACGTTGAAGCGGTCGCCCATGCGCGCGTTGCCGATCACCCAGCCGCCGCCGTGGATATCGATGACCAGCGCTTTCGGTTTTCCGGCCGGGCGCAGGATGCGGACCGGCACGCGCAGGCCGCCGGCCTGGGCGACGCGCGCTTCGACGCGGATGCCCTGGCGCTTCAGCCTGGCGTCGGCCCCCACTTGCGACACGCGCAGCAGAACCTGCCCGAGCATGGGCAGCAAGCGGTTGCGGATACGGAAACGCGGCGCCCAGGCGAGCTTGCGGTTGAAGCGGATGGCGCCGTCCAGGGTCGCGGCGTCGAGCGGGATCGTGGTCATGGTCGTGGCGAACAGGCGAAAGGGGATGGGTGCAGTCTGCCAGCCGGAACGCGCGCCGACTGTGCGCTGCCGTCCATCCAGGCGCAAGCCGCGGTCCTGACAAGGCTTCCGATGCGGTCTTGACAAGGAATGCGGCGAAGACGCCACGGATTGTTCCAAATCATGGCAACGCGCGGTCCGGCGGTTTGACACTTTTTCGGAAACCACCCACACTGCTCGGGCATTTCCGGCTCATCCATTCGGTGCCGGACCTTCCATGATCGGGCCCGCGCCATGCTTTCACCGTCCCTGCAGCACCTCGTTGCCACGTTGCTGAAGCCTGTCCAGGCCTTCCTGCGGCGCCTCGCCCGCTTGCCGGCGGCGCTGGTGGTAGAAGTGCGCTGCGCGCGCCGCATCGACGCCGCCGCCCGCCGCGTCGGCGCCATGCGCACCAAGATCGGCATCATGTCCGGCCATCTGATGGCCGGCAGCATCCAGGGCCAGTTCGACGCCGACCGCAACCTGCGCCGCATGCTGGGCGAGCTGAAGGACGACCTGAACGTGATGCGGCGCGACCTGGCGACCTGGCACGTGAAGGAATGCCGCGGCCGCACCGGCGCCCGCCTGGAAGCGGCCATCGTCCACCTGAACCGGATCGCCGCCGACACCTGGGCCGCGGCCGACAAGCTGGTGCTGCAGATCGAGGAATACGACGGCGCGCGGGCGCATTGCCCGGGGTAAGGGACGCCTTGCGCGGCCCGGCCCACCCTGCGTCATCATTGTGCGCGCCACCAGTTGGCGTTTGCGCCAGGGCGATCGGCTCGAGCCGCCAACTGTGAGCATTCGCACCGCGTGCGCCGCCCACGCGCCGATGGTTGGCAGCGAGATCATCGCGCACGTGTCAAGGCTTAGAAAACCTGATGCTCCCGCACCCGCAGCGCCTCGCCGATCATCACCAGCACCGGCCCCTGCGCGGCATCGAGTCCGCGCGCCAAATCCGCCAGGGTCAGGCGCGCGATCCGTTCATCGGGCCGGCTGCAGTTTTCCACCACCACCACCGGCGTCTCGCTGCTCCGTCCTTGCGCCAGCAGCCGTTCGGCCGTGGCCGCGGCTTCGCGCCCGCCCATGTACTGGACCATGGTGTCGGTGTGCGGCAGGGCCGGGTGTTCCGGCTCGTCGGGTGCGGTGCTGGAGGTGAAGAAGGCGACGCTGCGCGCCACGCCGCGCTTGGTCAGCGGCTGCCGGGTCGCGGCGGCGGCGGCCACCGCGGTGGTAATCCCCGGCACGACGTCGACCTCGACGCCTTGCGCTTCCAGTGCGCGCAATTCCTCGTCGGCGCGCCCGAACAGCATCGGGTCGCCGCCCTTCAGCCGCACCACCATCCTGTACTTGAATGCGCACTCCACCAGCAGGCGGTTGATGGCGTCCTGCGCCGTCGAACGCTGGCCGGAACGCTTGCCCACCGAGATCAGCTCGGCCTGGGCGCACAAGGCCAGCATCTCGGGCGTCACCAGCGCGTCGTAGAGCACGACCTCGGCCTGTGCCAGCAGGCGTGCGCCGCGCACCGTGATCAGGTCGGCCGCTCCCGGGCCGGCGCCGATCAGGTAAACCTTCCCTGCCATCCACTGCTCCTGTTATGAATCCAGGCGAATCATACCCGCTGCGACGGTCTGGTGGGTGACTTCGTCGATGAGGATGAAGGCCCCTGTGGCGCGGATGGCGGCGTAGGCATCGGCGGCCAGCGGCTGCTGCACGGTCAGGTGGATGCGCGCGATGTCGTTCAGCTTCAGGCCTTGCGCCGCGCCGTCGACCAGCTTGCGCTCCTGGGTATTCACGTCGAGCAGGGTGTCGACCCTGGTCACCTTGGCCGCGGTCTGGCGCGTGCCGTGCTTGATCCAGTACTTGCGGCGCGGGTCGAGCGCTTCGTCCGACATCCAGCAGACGTCGGCCACGACCTGCTTGAGCAGGGTCGCCGGCGCCTGCGCGTTCGACAGCGTATCGCCGCGCGAGACGTCCAGGTATTCGTTCAGCAGCAGGGTCACCGACTGGCCGGCGCTTGCCGACTGCAGCGAGCCGTCGAAGGTGACGATGTCCTTCACGGTCGCCGTCTGGCCGGAAGGCTGCACCACCAGCGTGTCGCCGACCGAGACGCGGCCCGATTCGATGCGGCCCATGTAGCCGCGGAAGTCGTTCGCCTCGTGGCCGTTGTGGCGCGCTACCAGCTGCACCGGGAAGCGGAATGGCGCATCGTGTGCGTCATCGTAGACCGACAGCGATTCGAGCAGCTCGATCAGGGTCGGGCCGGTGTACCAGTCCATGTTGTCGCCACGCTCGACGACGTTGTCGCCGGACAGGGCCGACAGCGGGATCGCGGTCACGTCCTTCAGGCCGAGCGATTGCGCGAAGTCGCCGTAGGCGGCGACGATGCGGTCGTACACGGCCTGGTCGTAGTTCACCAGGTCCATCTTGTTGACGGCGACGATCACGTGCTCGATCTGCAGCAGCCTGGCGATGGTCGAGTGGCGCTTGGTCTGGATGAGGAGATCCACGCCGCCATCGTCACGGAGTGTGACCTTCGACACGTCGACCAGGATGATCACCGCGTCGGCGGTCGAGGCGCCGGTGACCATGTTGCGCGTGTACTGCTCGTGGCCGGGGGTGTCGGCGATGATGAACTTGCGCTTCGGCGTGGCGAAATAACGGTAGGCGACGTCGATGGTGATGCCTTGCTCGCGCTCGGCTTCCAGGCCGTCGGTCAGCAGCGATAAATCGATGGTATCGCCCACGGTGCGCTTGTGCTTCGAGCGCGAGACCGCCGCCAGCTGGTCGGCGAAGATGCCCTTGCTGTCGTACAGCAGGCGGCCGATCAGCGTGCTCTTGCCGTCGTCGACGGAGCCGGCGGTGATGAAGCGCAGCAGGCTGTGCTGGTGGAGTTCGCTGGGGGTGTCAATGCGGGCGTTCATCAGAAATATCCTTGCTTCTTGCGTTTTTCCATCGAGGCTTCCGAGGTCTGGTCGTCCATGCGCGTGGCGCCGCGCTCGGTCACCTGGGTGACGGCGGTTTCGGCGATGATCGCTTCGACGGTCGATGCATCGGACGACACCGGGCAGGTGCAGGAGATATCGCCCACGGTCCGGAAGCGCACGGTCTGCGTTTCCACGGCCTCGCCTTCGCGCGCCGGGGTCAGCGGAGTGAGCGGCACCAGCAGGCCGTTGCGCGGGATCACCTGGCGTTCGTGCGCAAAATAGATCGGTGGCAGGGCCAGCTTTTCGCGGGCAATGTATTGCCACACGTCGAGCTCGGTCCAGTTCGAGATCGGGAACACGCGCATGTTTTCGCCCGGATGGACGCGGGTGTTGTACAGGTCCCAGAGTTCCGGACGCTGGGCTTTCGGGTCCCATTGCCCGAATTCGTCGCGGAACGAGAAGATGCGCTCTTTCGCACGGGCTTTTTCTTCATCGCGGCGGGCGCCGCCGATGCAGGCGTCAAAACCGTGTTCGCCGATGGTTTCCAGCAGGGTCACGGCCTGGGCCGCGTTGCGCGAATCGGTGGCCGGGTTGCGCAGGCGTACCGTGCCGCGCTTGATCGAGTCTTCCACCGAGCCCACGATCAGGCGCTCGCCCAGCTCGGCCACGCGCGCATCGCGGAAGGCAATGACTTCCTCGAAGTTGTGGCCGGTATCGATGTGCACCAGCGGGAAGGGGAATTTGCCAGGGCGGAAAGCCTTTTCGGCCAGGCGCAGCAGCACGACCGAGTCCTTGCCGCCCGAGAACAGCAAGGCCGGATTGCTGCATTCGGCCGCCACTTCGCGCAGGATGTGGATCGCTTCGGATTCGAGGGCGTCGAGGTGGCGCGCGTTGACGTCGGCGAGCAGGCCGCTGGTGTCAGAAAGATTCGTCATGAATTCTGCCTTGTATTCTTGAGTAGCGGAACTGAATCAGGCCGCTACGGATTTGATACGAATAAGTTTTCCATCGACCACGTGCAGGCCGCATTCCTTGGAGTCCGGGTGTTCCCACCACCAGCGGCCGGCGCGCACATCCTCGCCCGGCTCGATCGCGCGGGTGCAGGGTTCGCAGCCGATCGACGGGTAGCCGCGGTCGTGCAGCGCGTTGTACGGCACTTGATTGGCGCGCAGGTATTCCCAGACGTGTTCCTCGGTCCAGTCGGCCAGCGGATTGAACTTGGTCATGCCGTGCGCCGGATCGTCTTCCTGGGTCGATAAATCGGAGCGGGTGGCCGACTGGGCGCGGCGCTGGCCGGTGATCCAGGCCTTGTTGCCGGCCAGGGCGCGCCCGAGCGGCTCGACCTTGCGGATGCGGCAGCACTCGCGCCGCATCTCGACGCTGTCGTAGAAGGCATTCAGGCCGTTCTGCGCCACGTAGGCGTCCACCGCATCGGTCTGCGGACGGAACAGGATGATGTCGCGGCCATAGTGGGTTTTCACCGCATCCAGCACCGCCAGCGTTTCCTTGTGCAGGCGGCCGGTTTCCAGCGAAAAGATGCCGATTGGTAGATTGGCGCGCAGGATCAGATCGGTGAGCACCATGTCCTCGGCGGCCAGGCTGGAGGCGAACACGGCCGGGGTGTACTCGGCGGCGATGCGTGCCAGGATGGCCTGCGTGTCGGCCACGCGGTTGGCGAGATCGCTCATCGTGCTTCCTTAGGTGCCCGCACCGATGTCGGTGTGTTCCGGCTTGGCGTCGCGGGCGGCGCGGCGGAACAGCGGCAAGGGCTGGTCGACGGACGCCTGGTAGGTTTCCGAGAACACGGTCAAGCCTTTCAGGGCGTCGTGGATCGAGCGGTCCTGGCGCGTGGCGTAGGCATTGAAGCCCACGCGCGACATTGAGAACAATTGATCGCGCAGCACGTCGCCGATGGCGCGCAGCTCGCCCGCATAGGCCAGGCGCTTGCGCACGTTGTAGGCAATCGAGTAGCCGCGGCCATCGGAGAATTTCGGGAAGTCGACGGCGATCACGGCGAAGCGGCCGGCATCGCCCTTCAGCGCTTCGAAGCGCTCGTCGGCGGCGATCCACACGCCGAGTTCGGCGCGTGCCGACAGCGTGGCTTTCTGCGCCAGCCAGACGCTCAGCGGCACGATGACGCGGCCTTCAGGAACGGCCACCGCTTCCGGCGCCTCGTTTTCTTCGAGGCGCAGCACGCGCCAATCGTCGGCCACGACTTCACGGCCGCGAATGATGTGTTGGTGAACGACTTCAAGCATGGTCTTCCCCAACCAGTTCGCCCGCCGCAATCGGCGTGGCATACACGTGTTCCTTGAATGGCGCGATGCCCAGGCGCTGCGCGGTGTCGGAGAAGCGTTCGTCTTCGAAACGGTTCTGCACGTACACGTTCAGCAGGCGGCCTATCACTTCCGGCATCTGCCCGGCCGAGAAGGACGGTCCGATGATCTTGCCGATGGCCGCGTTGTTGCCCTGCGCGCCGCCAATCGACACCTGGTACCACTCGCTGCCATCCTTGTCGACGCCCAGCACGCCGATCGAGCCGACGTGGTGGTGGCCGCAGGCATTGATGCAGCCCGAGATGTTCAGTTCGATGTCGCCGATGTCGTGCTGGAAATCCAGGTTGTCGAAACGCTCGGCAATGGCCGCCGCGATCGGGATCGACTTGGCATTCGCCAGCGAGCAGAAGTCGCCGCCCGGGCAGGAAATGATGTCCGTCAAGAGGCCGATGTTCGGCGTCGCCAGTCCTTTCGACTTGGCCAGCTGCCAGACCTCGAACAGCTCGGATTGCCTGACATCGGCCAGCACCAGGTTCTGCTCGTGGGTCACGCGCAGTTCGCCGAAGCTGTACTTGTCGGCGAGCTCGGCCACGAAGTCCATCTGCTCGGCGGTGGCGTCGCCCGGCGGCACGCCGGTTTTTTTCAGGGACAGCACGACGGCGGCATAGCCCGGCACCCTATGCGGCTTGACGTTGCGGCCGAGCCAGTTGGCGAAAGGCTTGTTATCGGCATGCGCAGCCAGCGGATCGATGGCGTCCAGCGTGGCATACGGCGGCGCCACGAAATAGGCGGCCACGCGCTCGTACTCCTCGCGGCTCAGGGTTTCGGGGCCATCCTTCAGGTCTTGCCATTCCTCTTCGACCAGGCGCGAGAATTCCTCCACGCCCAGGGCCTTTAGCAGGATCTTGATGCGGGCCTTGTACTTGTTGTCGCGGCGGCCGTACGAGTTGTACACGCGCATCACCGCTTCGGTATAGGTGAGCAGGTGCTGCCAGGGCAGGAAGTCGCGGATGACGCTGCCGATGATGGGCGTACGGCCCATGCCGCCGCCGGCCATGAACTTGAAGCCGACTTCGCCGGCGTCGTTCTTGACCAGGGTCAGGCCGATGTCGTGGATCGCAATCGCCGCGCGGTCTTCGACGGCGCCGTTGATGGCGACCTTGAACTTGCGGGGCAGGGCGATGAATTCGGGGTGGAAAGTGCTCCACTGGCGCAGGATCTCGGCAAAGGCGCGCGGGTCCATGATCTCATCGGCCGCCACGCCGGCGAACTCATCAGTGGTAATGTTGCGGATGCAATTGCCGGACGTTTGGATCGCATGCATCTCGACCGACGCCAGATCGGTCAGGATTTCCGGCGTCTGCTCGAGCTCGATCCAGTTGTACTGGATGTTCTGGCGCGTCGTGAAGTGGCCATAGCCGCGGTCGTACTTGCGCGCGATATGGGCGAACATGCGCATCTGGCTTGAGGACAGCAGGCCATACGGCACGGCCACGCGCAGCATGTAGGCGTGGCGCTGCATGTACAGGCCGTTCTGCAGGCGCAGCGGCAGGAACTCTTCTTCGGTCAGCTCGTCGTTCAGGCGGCGCGCCACCTGGTCGCGGTACTGCGCAATGCGCTCGCGCACGATGAGATGGTCGTATTGGTCGTAGCGGTACATATCATTCCAGTCAGGACGGGCCGGCGGCCCTTTAGGCTAGATGCATGGTAAAGGCGGTAAGCTATATTCCAAACGACTGACAATTTATTTGCTTATATACGGTAGGGGTATAAGCATTCGCATAAAATAGCGGCTGGCAGTTTTACCAAATCAGATAACAACAGGAATGAACCTTCATCAATTGCGCTTCGTACGCGAAGCCGTGCGCCAGAACTACAACCTGACCGATGCGGCCAAGGCCTTGTTCACTTCACAACCCGGGGTGTCGAAGGCCATCATCGAGCTCGAGGAAGAGCTGGGCGTCGACATCTTCTCGCGCCACGGCAAGCGCATCCGCGGCCTGACGGAACCGGGCCGCCTGGTGCTGCAGTCGGTCGAGCTGATCATGCAGGAAATCGAAAGCCTGAAGCGGATCGGCAAGGAATACGCGGCCCACGACAGCGGCAGCTTCACGATTGCCACCACGCATACCCAGGCGCGCTACATGCTGCCGAAGGTGGTGCAGGCTTTCATGGGCAAGTTCCCGAAAGTGCGCCTGTCCCTGTTGCAGGGCAACCCGAAGCAGATCGCCGACATGGTGAAAAATGGCCAGGCCGACATGGCGATCGCCACCGAGTCGATCGCCGCCGTCGATGGCCTGATCACCTTGCCGTGCTACCAGTGGGAACACGTGCTGGTGGTGCCGCCGGAACATGACTTGCTGCGCTCGAAAGCGGTCTCGCTGGAAGAAATTGCCACGTATCCCTTGATCACCTACGACGGCGCCTTTGCCGGCCGCAGCAAGATCGACCACGCCTTCAACCTGCGCGAACTGAAGCCGGATGTGCTGCTGGAAGCGATCGACGCCGACGTCATCAAGACCTATGTCGAGCTGGGCATGGGCGTGGGCATCATCGCCGGCATGGCCTTCGATGCGGAACGCGACCGCAACCTGCGTGCGCTTCCCGTCGGGCACTTGTTCGGCATGAACGTGTCGCGCGTGGCGGTGAAGCAGGGCGCCTATTTGCGCAGCTATATTTATACCTTCATCGAGCTGCTGGCCCCGAGCCTGAACCGCAAGATGGTCGAAGCCGCCATGCGCGGCGGCGAAAACTACGAACTCTAAGATATGAGCACTACACAACTCGCACAATACTATGCCCAGCTGGGCGATACCGTCGAAGACATCTACCTCGAGCCCGACATGGACGAGGACATCGACGACATGAGCATCCACCTCGGTACGCTGCTGGCCGGCCACACCGTGCTGGAGCTGGGCTGCGGAACCGGTTACTGGACCGAAATCGTGGCCGAGTCGGCCGCCTCGGTGCTGGCGCTGGACATCAACGCCAACCTGGTCGACATCGCCCGCGAGCGCGGCATGCCTGAAGGGAAAGTCAGCTTCCGCGTGGCCGACGCGCTCGACCTGCCCGATGACATCGGCAAGTTTTCCGCCGTGCTGGTCAGCTTCCTGTGGTCGCACCTGACCAAGGGTGAGCAGGAAAAGATGCTGGCCACTTTAAAAAAGCGCCTGGGCAAGGATGTGCTGCTGGTCATCCTCGACGAGTCCTTTGTGGAAGGCTTCAGCGAAACCACCGCGCGCACCGACGCCGAAGGCACGACCTGGGAAATCCAGACCCTGGCCGACGGCACGCGCTTCGAGCTGCCGAAAAGCTACCCTTCCGACAGCGCCCTGCGCAAGCGGCTCGGCAACATCGGCAAGGAAATCAAGATCGAACGCGTCGAGTTCTTCTGGATCCTGACCTGCCGCTTGAAATAATTCCGGCCAGGTAAGTCGAGACTAGCTGGATGACATCATGCCGGCTATGTATGTCGGCCGGGCGTAGGGTGGGTACGCGTACCCACCAGCTCGCAGGGTGGGCTCTCGAGCCCACGCCGGACCCGGTGGCATGTGGATATGCCAGCTCGTAGGGGGCACCCGTGTCCACGCTTTACCCCGGCGGCATGTCGATATGCCGGCAAAGAAAAAGGCGCTGTCACCGTTGACTATGGATGGGTCCGATAGCAA